>Ga0070741_10017372_pt1 | contig 11830 bp, 9 predicted proteins | sample Coa_R1_4_FD_66440 | JGI IMG/M metagenome (GOLD analysis project Ga0070741, IMG submission 66440) | Surface soil microbial communities from Centralia Pennsylvania, which are recovering from an underground coalmine fire - Coalmine... | ecosystem: Environmental > Terrestrial > Soil > Unclassified ...
AGCGAGTCCAGGCTTTTGATGTCCGCCTGAAGACATTCGGCTTCCTCGCAGATGCCGCCATTACCAGGCGTGCTATAGACCCGCGAAACGCGCGGAGACTGGCGTAATTTCCACACCAGCGCGTGTTCGCGTCCGCCGCTTCCGATCACCAGAACTTTCATGTCTCGGCCTAGAGGAAACCACAGACTAGGAGGCATTGCGGTTGATGTCAAACCCCAGCAGCACGGCGTGTAAACTGTTGCCCTGGTGGAAGCCTCTCCTCAAACTGCTGCTGAGAAAGATGTGTGGAAGCGAAAGTGGTTTCCCGCCTTTCGCCGGGCCGAGGTGTGGTCCTATTTTGGACCAGCGTTTGTCGCCAGCATCGCCTATATAGATCCCGGCAACTTTGCCACCAATATTCAGGGGGGCACGGAGTACGGATACGACTTGCTGTGGGTGTTGCTGTGGTCGAATGCCATGGCGATTCTGATCCAGTTCCTGTCAGCCAAGTTGGGAATCGCGACGGGACGGACCTTGCCGCAGAATTGCCGAGCCCACTTTTCCAAGGCCGCGAATCTAGGACTCTGGGTAGCGGCCGAACTGGCCGCTCTGGCCACCGATCTTGCCGAGTTTCTCGGCGCCGCGCTGGGTTTTTACCTCCTCTTCCACATCAACATGCTGGTGGCGGCGCTGCTTACCGGGGTATGCGTTTTCCTCATCCTGGCCTCGGAATTGTATGGGTTCCGCCGTCTGGAACAGGTAATCATGCTGTTTGTGTTTGGCATCGCTGCTTGCTATGCCATCGAAATTTTCCTGGCACACCCAAATTGGAGCGCTGTCGCCCGGCACATTGTGGTCCCCAAACTCACCAGCGGCAGCGTCTATATCGCAGTAGGAATGTTGGGGGCGACGGTCATGCCCCATGTGGTCTATCTTCATTCGGCATTGGTGCAACATCGTATGACCGGGGACGGGTACAACTGCCCCACCGGACAATGGCTGACTCGCCTGAAGCATGCCCGCTACGAGTTGCTGGACGTGCTGGCGGCGATGAACGGCGCCTGGCTGGTGAACTCGGCCATGGTTATCATGGCCGCGGCTGTATTTGCGCACTCCGGGCGCACGGTTGCCTCCATCGAGCAGGCACATGAGACGTTGCGCCCCCTGCTTGGGCCACTCTCCGCTGCGGCTTTCGCGATTGCGCTCTTGCTCTCTGGGCTGGCTTCCTCGACGGTCGGCACCATGGCCGGACAGGTGATCATCGAAGGCTTTCTCGACATCAAGTTCCCGATCTTTCTGCGGCGGTTCATCACCATGGTGCCCGCCATTGCGGTGATCGGTATGGGACTGGATCCGCTGCGCATCTTGGTTCTCTCGCAGGTCTTCCTCAGTTTTGCTTTGCCCTTCGCGCTGATCCCGCTGATCATGTTCACCCGCCGCCCGGAGTTGATGGGCGACCTCACCAACAGTCGCTCGACCAACGTTTTCGCCTATCTCATCGCTTTTGTCGTTCTTGGGCTTAACGGACTGCTGCTCTACCAAACTTTCGGCGGAAAGTTCTAAACTATAGATTCGGTCTGAGTTCTCGGTTTCGCCAGGTGTGAACTGAGTGCTCGCAACTGCCGATTGTGCAATAGGAATGAGTACTAGGAACTCAAACTCATATGAATAGCTTCGGAAGCCGTGCGTCCCTGCGAGTAGGATCCCGCGAATACGAAATCCACCGCCTTGATGCGCTTGATAAGCAGGGTATCTCGACAAAACATTTGCCGTATTCGCTGCGCATTTTGTTGGAGAACCTACTGCGCACCGAAGACGGGCGCGCGGTAAAGGCCGACGACATCAGATCGCTGGCTGCATGGAGAAATGCTGTCCACGCGGAACACGAGATTTCATTTACCCCCAGCCGGGTACTGATGCAGGATTTCACCGGCGTGCCGGCGGTGGTGGATTTGGCGGCCATGCGCGACGCCATGGCTCGATTGGGCGGCGACCCCAGCTTGATCAATCCTATCCAGCCGGCAGAGCTGGTAATTGACCACTCGGTGCAGGTGGATGAGTTCGGCAGCGTGGGCGCGTTCGATATTAACGCGGCCCTGGAGTTCCAGCGCAACCGTGAGCGCTATGCTTTCCTTCGATGGGGCCAGTCGGCATTTCGGAATTTCGCCATCGTTCCCCCGGACACGGGAATCGTTCACCAGATAAACCTGGAGTTCTTGGCGCGAGTTGTGTTTGTGCACGAAGCCGACGGAAAGCGCTCCGCCTATCCTGACACGCTGGTGGGGACCGATTCCCACACCACGATGATCAACGGCCTCGGCGTCTTGGGCTGGGGAGTAGGGGGCATCGAGGCCGAAGCGGCCATGCTCGGCCAGCCGGTTTCTATGCTGATTCCGCAGGTAGTAGGCGTACGCCTTACCGGCCAACTGCGGGAAGGATCCACCGCAACCGATCTGGTACTGACCATCACCGAGATGCTGCGCAAGCACGGTGTGGTTGGGAAGTTCGTCGAATTTTACGGCCCGGGTTTGCCCGCGCTCTCGCTGGCTGATCGAGCGACCATCGCAAACATGGCGCCCGAATACGGTGCAACTTGCGGCATCTTTCCGGTTGACCAGGAAACCTTGCGTTACCTGCAACTGACGGGACGCAGCGACGAGCAGATCGCGTTGGTCGAAGCCTATTGCAAGGAGCAAGGCCTCTTCCACACCGCAAAGATGCCCGACGCGCAGTACTCGGAGCTGCTGACGCTGGACTTGAGCACTGTGGAACCCAGCCTGGCTGGCCCCAAGCGGCCCCAGGACCGAGTGCCCCTCTCGCAGGCCGCTAGATCGTTCCACGAGGCGCTTCCCAGCCTGACCCGTCCAGCCAAGGGGGGAGGAGCAACCGCTGCACTCGCGGCAAAGCACCCGGTGGCGAGACAGGTCGGAAGATGGGAAGGCGAGGGCGGCAACCCTACAGCGGTTGGGGTCGAAGACCAGGAAATGCCGGCTGCAGGCACACCCATCTCAGCAGACTTGAAGCGTAACCTGCACAACGGCAGCGTTGTCATCGCCGCGATTACCAGCTGTACCAATACTTCCAACCCTTCAGTGATGATTGCGGCCGGGCTGGTGGCCAAGAAGGCGACCGAGCGCGGACTCTCGGTACCAGGATGGGTGAAGAGTTCCCTGGCGCCAGGGTCAAAAGTTGTGCGGGATTATCTAGAGCGGGCTGGTCTGCAGCCCTATCTCGACAAGCTTCGCTTCAACGTGGTGGGTTACGGCTGCACGACTTGCATCGGAAACTCCGGCCCGCTGCCGGCCGAGATTTCGGAAGCCATTGAAGAAGGGGATCTGGTGGTCGCCTCGGTACTTTCCGGAAACCGCAATTTCGAAGGCCGAATCAACTCCGAGGTTCGCGCTAACTATCTGATGTCTCCGCCCTTGGTGGTGGCTTTCGCTCTCGCCGGCAGAATTGACATCGACCTGCGTAACGAGCCACTGGGGCGCGACCGCACAGGCAAGCCGGTTTTTCTATCAGAGATCTGGCCGTCGCAAAAAGAGGTCAACGAAGCCATTGCGGCCGCGATCGAGGCCAAGATGTTTCATAAGAGCTACTCGGACGTGTATGCGGGCGACGAGCGCTGGCGATCTTTGCCGGTGCCCAAGGGCGAGACTTATGCCTGGGATGCCGCCTCTACATACATTAAGCAGGCTCCCTATTTTGATCGAATGCCTAAACAACCGCAGCCGGTGGAGGACATTCGCGGCGCGCGCGTGCTGGCGAAGTTGGGCCACAGCGTTACCACCGACCACATCTCACCGGCAGGATCAATCAAGGTGGACAGTCCCGCCGGAAAATATCTGATGGCGCATGGGGTACAGGCCAAGGACTTTAACTCCTACGGTTCGCGGCGCGGCAACCATGAGGCGATGGTGCGCGGCACGTTTGCCAATGTGCGCCTGCGCAATAAGCTGGTGCCCAGCCTTGAAGGGGGCTTTACCCGTCATTTGCCGGATGGCAAAGAAATGACCATTTTCGAGGCTTCAGAAAAATATCAGCAGGAGGGAGTGCAGCTGATCATCCTCGCCGGCAAAGAATACGGCTCAGGTTCTTCACGCGATTGGGCCGCCAAAGGACCGCTCTTACTGGGAGTCCGAGCGGTGATCGCCGAAAGTTACGAACGCATTCACCGCTCAAATCTAGTCGGCATGGGGGTGCTTCCGCTGCAATTCCTGGCCGGTCAGGATCCCGACACTTTAGGGCTCACCGGCGAAGAAGTGTACGAGATCAAAGGTCTACCGCCGATCGTGGAAAAGTTCCCACCGGAGCGAGTGGTGCAGGTAAACGCACGCTCAGCTGACGGAAAGACCGTGAATTTTCAAGCCCAAGTACGCATCGATACTCCACAAGAGGCCCTCTATTACCAACATGGCGGCATCTTGCAGTACGTACTTCGCCAGTTGCTCGCGGGCAAGCCTAAGCCGGAAGTGGTGAGTCCGGGCATGAAGACGGTGGCAGACGTAAAGTCGGGCAGCAGCATCACGTAGTTCGTCTGTGTGCTCTACAAAGCTCCGGTTGCTGATTATCCATCCCCATGCCTGGAGTGAGTGCAAAACGCTTTCCGGCCAGACGCAAGCGCTTGCGACCCAGGAATGTTCGTCAGAAGCTGGGCTTGTTCTGTTCACCCCGCTTTTTCAGTTCCTGCTGGGCCTTCTGATCGGCTGCTTTTTTCTCGTTGGCCGTGTTCATCGCCGCTCTATAGGCGTAGGGCAAGTTGACCAGCTCGACGGTGTAGGAGTTGAGCATACCGTCTGCAGAGGCGCTATTAAAACTTGCTTTGACGGCGAAATAGGATTTGAAACAGGTTTGTTCGACTTGGGTCGGTGCCGGTGGCAACCCGTTTCGCATATACAGACTGAACTGACCGCTGTTGCAGCCTTGCAGCGTTGGGTCGGCGGTTGCCAGCAGCTTGCCGCTCTGATCGAATATCCAGAACACGTAAAGGCCGCCGCCACCTTGGTCGTGGGTCATGGTCTCTTTTCCATATTTTTCACGCAAAGCTGTAAGCACGGTGTTCAGCATCAGAGGGGGCCCTGGATTCTGGTAAGCCTGAGATCGCGTGATCCACCACACCATCGGATCATTGGGCGCTAGGGTCAGGTTCACATTGGTACCTTCTCGACCCGTGGGATCACTAATGTTGAGCCCGAACCCCGAATCCGCCGGCCAAGCACTTCTCACGTTCACCGTTGACGAGCGCTTTTGAAGCTGAGCGCGCGCGGCCGACGCAGGCATGCCCGGATAGATGCCCATCAGGTCTGGAGTGCGTGGAGTTGGAGGAAGATTCTGCGCCGAGGTCTCCCAAACGCCGGCGACAAAGGCGAACAGAAGAACACCTGCCGAGAAAAGAATCCGCTTGCGAGACATAGAAAGTATCCTCCTTCGACACCGAAATCCAGATTCAGCCTACAACGGGGGCCCTGTACGCGATTTCGCGTCATCCTCTTGTTTTTTGGCCTTGGCATCGGCTTCCGCCTTCAGCCAGTTGTAACTAGCCCGCCCAGAGTTGTAAACGAGAGCGCCGCTTTCAAGGGTCGTCGTTAGCTGACTGAGTTGCGCGTTCGGCGGGGTTTCTTCGGCGACGCCGCGAGCGACAAAAACTACATAGGGCACGCAGCCCGGTGTATCTATAGTATTTCCCTTAATAGAGTTCGGCGACGTAGTGTCCAAGCTAATCTGTCCGTAGTCGCTCTGCGGCTCGCCATTCCCTCGGGGCAGTTCCTCAGGGTAAGCACAATACGCCGCGCTATTAGGCAAGCGGACCGGCAACTTCCCACTGAGGTCATAAATCCAGGCCAAGGGTCCGTTCTGGGAGAAGTTGTACTGCCCATACTTTTTGCGCAAAGATTCCAACAGGGTCGACGCCATTATCGGCTGACCGGCTGGCATTGCTATATAGCGCTCAATCTTAGAAACCAGCGGCGGGCTGGGCGGTTGGGTGAATTCCACGTTGATGTATTCGTAGCCCTTGCCATTGTTCGGCTCCTGAGCGGAAATGTAACGCGGCACGCGGGTAAAGGTTTCAACCCCAGGATGAAATAATCTTGTGTGGAGGACCTCAATTTTGAACGTGGACTTGTAAGCCTTGATGGCGGCCAAGGCCTGTGCGGGAGTCATGCCCAGCTTGATGCCCACGATGTCCACAAATCCGACGGAAGCGGCGATTTTCTTCAGAGCCTCCCGGCTGCAGCAATCGCCGTTTGCGGTTGACGAATCGGGCTCCGCCGCGCTTGACTGAACCGGAGAATTGGCCGGCTTTGTGGCCTGGCCCTGCGGAGCAGGCTGCTGCGACTTCGGATTTTGCTGTTGTTTCATCGCTCTCTTGTATGCGTCCTTCGCCGCCTGAATTGGATTCTGAAACTGCGCTGCTGCGCTCAGAACCGACAGGCTCGCCACCAACGCAACTCCAAAAACACACTTCGTCAATGTTCTTGCGGAGTAGATGGCCACGCTTTTTCCTCCTCTTCGGCCGCGAAACCACTGCGACGGTCCTGCCAAAGCAAAGACAATTTAGACGGTGGAACCGAAATTTCCGAGTTCGCGGATTATAGGCTCCTCCTGCGCTAGACACAACGTTCTGGAGCCCCAGACTACTAGTTCCGAGTGGATGGTCGGCAACTCGGAAACTGGGCTTCCTTTTCCCATAGCTTCCGGATAGCCCGTTATGCAGGTGTTTCTGCGATCGATTCACCCGATCCGATGTCAACTCGGTGCGGAGCAGGCGACAGTCACGGCACTCACGCCGGGCTATGAACTACTGCCGCTATGCGGCTTCACGATGTAAACGCGAGCAGAGCGATGTCTTAAGCTGGGCCGGCCTCGATGATCGCGTACACGCCGCGGGTGGGGATGCGGCGCAGCAGCAGAAAGCCACTCTCGGCAAAAAGCCGGGCGAACTCGTCGGGCGTGCGCTCGCGGCCGCCGGTGAGGACCATCATGTTGATGTCGAGATGATGGGCGAAATGCGGGCGATTGTCCGGTGGCAGCACGGTTTCTACGATCAGCAACTTGGCATGAGCCGGCGCCACGGCGCGGATCTGTCGCAAGATGGCAACGCACTGCTCATCGGTCCAGTCGTGGAGAACTTCCATCAGGACGTAGCAGTCGGATGGCGGCAAGGGGCCGCGGAAGAAATCGCCGCCCTGAAGCTCAAGGCGGTCAGCGGGAGCGACTTGCGCGACGACGTGCGGCTGGTCGAACAAAATACCGCGCGTCTGCGGCGCGGTTTGGAGGATGGCTTTCAACATGTGACCGAGGCCTCCGCCGATGTCGGCGACGGTCCCGAAGCCGGAGAAATCGTAGGCCGCGAGTACCGGACCGATGGCGCTTTCCGCTTTTCCCCGCATCGCGTCGTTGAAGAGTTCAAGGATGGCGGGATGATCATTAAAGTAAGCGAACACGCCACGCGGCTCAATTTTGCTTACACCAGTTTGTCCGGTGCGGATGACGTGTTCCATCTCGGCGTAGCTGTCCCAGAAGAGCGGACTCCCGACGAAGCGCACGTAGGAGCGAAGGGAATGCGGATGATCGCTGCGTAGCGCGCGCGAAAGCGGCGTGTGGGAGTATCCGCTGTCTCCGAAAGCGAACACGCCCTGCGAGCTCAGCAAACGCAGGACGCGGTTGAGTGAATCGGGGGCGGCGCCGACGGCCTGCGCCAGATCTGCTGCCGAGCGCGGGGCGTCGGACAGCGCGTCGGCAACTCCGATTTCCGCCACCGCTTGCAAGCATCGCGAAAACCAGTAGCCGGTTGCGAGCTGGACCACCTGCATGACCGCATCGGCGGCGGCGGGGCGTGCGGCCTCGAGGTGCGGGTGCTGGTTTTGTTGAGAATTCTCCTGCCACAGTTTCGGATCGGTTGCCATTGTTCACCCCACTGCGTGCCGCAAGTTAGGCACGGCTGAATTGGCGCAATTGTCTCACAAGCTCCCGAGGCCGAATGTCTGTCCGCTCCGGTTTTGCAATTTGGACGCGTGCCTGCTCCAATGGCGCCCATATACCCGAAGGATTCCGTTTAACTCCCGGATTGTCGGCAACTCGGAACTTATCCTCGGCGGTCACATGGCCTCGCAGTTCAGTCGCAAGCTTCCTCGCCATCGCCATTTGGAACGAAGTTCAAGTGCGGCAGCTTCCCCGAACTTCCGTAATCCACAGCCTAACCCCTTCGTTACGTGTGGCTTGGCGCACATCTTCCGGGGCTGTAATCAGACCCCAAGTGTTTGTAATTGGCTAATATCGTACGTGTGATGTAAGATGATGGCGCGTTTGATCGACAGCGGTAAGTCAAGCAGTAACTGCTTTTTTTAGCACCTGCCTGCACCACCCTGCGCTTGATCTCGCAAACTCAACAAGAAAAGGAACTAGCAACACCATGGAAACAGGAACAGTGAAGTGGTTCAATGACGCGAAGGGCTATGGCTTTATCAGCCGTCAGAATGGCGAAGACGTTTTCGTGCATTTCTCGGCGATCCAGGCAAGCGGCTTCCGCAGCTTGCAGGAGGGTCAACAAGTCCAGTTCGACGTCGTAAAGGGACCCAAGGGCTGGCAGGCAGAGAACGTAAAGCCTGTGTAATCTGAAACAGGAAAAAGAAGGGCGACTTCAGGGTCGCCCTTTTTCTTTAGTCTTTAAAGCTAGATTCCGACTGCCTCGTATTCACCCGTGCTGCGTTCACGCCTTTTAGGACGCGGAACGTCGTAGGGCGAGCGCATCGCCATGCGTCGTTGCCGCAGGCTGATGCCCGCTAGCAATGCCGCAACAATCACACCTCCCGCAATCGCGGCGCCGGCGAACGCCTTTCCCGGATTCAAGACCAGCGGCTCCGCAACTCGGCTGGTAGCGAGTGCCACTCGTCCGCTTCGCCCCATCGCTTCTTTAAAATCTTGCACGGCAGAGTCGCCGGCGCGTCCTAAAGCCCGATGCGAATACATGAGCCCGTAGCGCATGGGAACAGAATTGTCCGCGCCGCCGCGCACGATCACATGCTCGTCGCCAGTTTCCTCCTGTCGGTCCAGCAGTTCATCCAAGGCCGCTTGGATCCGACTGGGGCGGGTCCACTGTGAGCGGAACGCCACCCGGCCAGACTTGTCAATTATGTAAGTCGAGTTTGGCATGCTGCCGTATTTGCGGTGGAGCCTGCCATCAACATCGTCCACCAAAATCGGCATCTCAATGTTTTCTTCTTCCCGCAGCAGTTCCGCGGCTTCCTTTTTGTCGCCGTCTGACCGGTGCGCCGGCAGCTTATCGCCGGGATGCGCCTCGCGTACATAGGCGAAGAGAAACTGCACGTCATCGTCGGAATATTCATCGTAAAGCTGGTTCAGGCCGCGGATTGAGCCGGCGGTCGCTGGGCAGGTTGCCGATCCAAAAGTGAGCACCACATTCTGGCTGCCACGAAAATCACTGAGTTGGATAGTCTCACCATCCAAACTCTTTACTTTGAAATCTGGCGCCTTGTCCCCCGCCTGTGGGCCGCCAAATCTGTGCGTAGCAACGTCCTTCAGCAGCACGTTGCGCGTGAAGCGATCATAGTTGTATTTGGATCCAAACATGAAAGGCTCCGTCAGCTGAAAATGAGAACTGTGGCCGGCTTCCCGTCGAGTTCCGGTCTTTCCATATACGATGCCGAATAGGACAGCTTTTGTTTTCCCTCTTTATCTCAGAGCACCTCATAGCTCGCATTGATGGTTTGTTAAACTGTCCCTTTGACTACCTGTTTCACTGCGAGTGAGGATCTATGCCCGCCCTGGCGGTAGGAGAGGTGGCGCCTGACTTTGAATTGCTGGCCTGCACCGGGGAACAAATCTCTCCGGTGCGGCTCCGCGACTATCGTGGCCGAAAGAACGTGGTGCTGGCATTTCATCCTTTGGACTGGACCCCGACTTGATCCGCGCAAGTGCCGGCGTTCAATGCTGATCTCATCAGGTTCGCCGCACTCGATGCCCAGGTTCTGGGCATAAGTTGTGACCCTGTACCTTGTCACATCGCGTGGCAAAAAAAAAGTATCGGCCTCACTGACTTTCCTCTGTGCAGTGACTTCTTTCCTCACGGGCAGGTCGCAAGACGATATGGCATTTTTCGCGAAGGTCCGCCGATTCCCGGAATCAATGAACGCGCCGTGTTCATTGTGTCCAAAGAGGGGAAGATTGCTTTCAGCAAGGCTTATCCGTTGGATGAAACCCCGGAAAACGAAGAAATCATTGAGGCATTGCGTAAGGTTCACTCAACGGTGAAAACCTGATTTCAGTGGAAACAAAGTAGCTGGCTCTTGCTGCCGGCCTGCTCCTCAGACAACCAGCCCTTTTCCTGAGCCCTCGAACTAATGAGGAGTCGTCCTCAAAGCCTATACTCCTAAGGACACGGCAAAGTTGCAGCCGTGTGAAAGGTTTTATGCGCAAACTCGGAGTCGGAATTGCCGTTTTCATCGGTCTCATCATCCTGGTGTTGCTGATCGCACCTGCTTTCATAAACGTCAATACTTATCATGACAAGATCCAGGCGGAGTTGCAGCAGAGGCTGGGCCGTTCCGTCAGTTTGGGCACCATGCACCTCAGGTTGTTGCCCCCAAAGTTCAGGGTGGATGATGTGACCATCGGCGACGATCCCCGGTTCTCCGCTTCGCGTCCGTTTGCGCAAGCTCAGGAATTAGATGTTGCGATCAAGCTGCTGCCGCTGCTTCATAAGGAAGTCGCCATAAGCTCGCTGGAACTGGTTCGGCCGCATGTGGAGCTGATTCGCAATGCGCAAGGTGCGTGGAACTTCGCCACTCTGGGCAAGAGTGCACCCGCAAACCAGAGTACAAGCCAGCACACCGCTCCTGCCGAAAACCCAACCCAGCCCAATGCATCCCGGCCGCCGACGCAGCGTAATGCGAAGCAGGCGCCTCCATCCCAGCCTGCCGCCACCACCACATCAGCTCACCCACCGCAGAAGCAGCCGCAACAGGCGTTTGCGCTGGACAATCTGCGGCTGACCGATGGCCAGATCGCCTTAACAGACTTCCAGAAACACCAGTCGCGCGCAGTCTACGACCACATTGATCTTCAACTTAAGAACTTCGCTGTGGACGAGCCGTTTTCGATTTCAGCGACCGCGCACTTGCCGGGCACAGGCAAGCAAGTCGTCAACCTGGATTGGCACGGCGGCCCACTCAATAGCGACAACATGATCAACACGCCATTCCAAGGCACGCTGAAGCTGGAGCAGGTCCCCTTGGACGCGGCGCAAAAATTTCTGAATGCCCCCGCGCTCGCCGGTACGGACGCAGTGATTTCCGGCACGATGCACGTAAACAATCAGACCGGCCAACTGGCCTCTGACGGTTCAATCAAGCTGGAGAAGGCACGCATCCGCGGCGTGGACGTTGGTTATCCCATTAGCGCCGATTATGAGGTGACCGACAACTTAAACACTGACGTCTTGAACATAGCCAAAGGCTCGTTGCGCTTGGGGTCTGCTCCGCTTTCTCTCACTGGCACCATGGACACCAAGCCCACCCCGGCGCAAGTCAACCTACAGCTCAAGGCAGGAGATATTTCCATTTCTGAAATTGCCCGGCTGGCTTCAGCTTTCGGAGTGGCATTCAACCCGGGCACCACCATAAACGGAAGACTTACTGCCGACGTTCACGCACAGGGCCCAACCAGCCAGCCTGCTCTAAACGGGACACTTTCAGCCCGGAATGTGCAGATCAGCGGCAAGGATGTGCCGCAACCAGTGAGCGTCAATGCTTTGGATCTAACCTTGACTCCCACCCAGGTCCGCTCCAATCCATTCTCAGCAGTGGCAGGCAGCACCAATGTAGCCCTGCAA
>Ga0070741_10017373_pt1 | contig 11830 bp, 9 predicted proteins | sample Coa_R1_4_FD_66440 | JGI IMG/M metagenome (GOLD analysis project Ga0070741, IMG submission 66440) | Surface soil microbial communities from Centralia Pennsylvania, which are recovering from an underground coalmine fire - Coalmine... | ecosystem: Environmental > Terrestrial > Soil > Unclassified ...
GGTCGCCCAGGACGGCCGAGCACATGTGTGGAATCGGCGCGATTGTCCACCTCGACGGCAGGGCCGCCGAGCCTCTCGAGCCGCAGCTCGCGGTGATGAACCGGCTGCTCGCGCACCGCGGCCCGGACGGCGAAGGCACGTGGGTCCACCCCCGCGGCCACGCCGGCTTCGCACACCGGCGGCTCGAGATCATCGACCTCGCCACCGGCGACCAGCCGATGACCGACGGCGACGGCAACTGGATCACCTACAACGGCGAGATCTACAACTACCGGGAGCTGCGGCGGGAGCTCGGCGAGGAGCAGTTCCGGACCACGTCCGACACCGAGGTGGTGCTGCGCGCGTACCGGCGGTGGGGGCCGGCGTGCCTCGAGCGCCTGCGCGGGATGTTCGCCTTCGTCCTCTGGGACGAGGGCCGCCAAGAGCTCTTCTGCGCGCGCGACCGGTTCGGGATCAAGCCGCTCTACTACGCGGTCGTCGACGGCACCTTCATCTGCGCCTCCGAGGCGAAAGCGCTGCTCCCCTTCCTGCCCGCGATCGAGACCGACCTCGGCGGCCTCAAGGACTACCTCACTTTCCAGTTCTGCCTCGCCGGCAAGACGCTCTTCCGGGGCATCGACGAGCTGCTGCCCGGCCACACGCTGACGGTCGGCGGCGGGTCGGTGCGAACCGCCCGCTACTGGGAGGTGCACTTCCACCCCGACTTCGACCACACGGAGCGCTGGTTCGCGTCGCGGCTCCGCGAGCTGGTCGAGGATTCGGTGCGCTTCCACCTGCGCGCGGACGTGCCGGTCGGCGCATACCTCTCGGGCGGGCTCGACTCGAGCATCACGACGGCGCTCGCCGCCCGGGCTGTCGGCCGGGACTTCCAGGCGTTCACGGGCAGGTTCTCCGACGGGGAGCGCTACGACGAGAGCGGGTACGCGAGGATGCTCGCGGAACGCGACGGCTTCCGGTTGCACGAGGTGACGATCGACGCGCACGACTTCGTCGACTCGATCGACCGTGTCCTCTACCACCTCGACTACCCCGTCGCGGGCCCCGGATCGTTCCCGCAGTACATGGTCGCCGGGCTCGCGTCGGAGCACATGAAGGTCGTCCTCGGCGGCCAGGGCGGCGACGAGATCTTCGGCGGGTACGCCCGCTACCTCCTCGCCTACTTCGAGCAGTGCATCAAGGGGGCGATCGACGGGACGATGCACGACGGCAACTTCATCGTCACCTACGAGTCGATCATCCCCCAGCTCAGCACGCTTCGCGAGTACAAGCCGCTGATGCAGGAGTTCTGGCGGGACGGGCTCTTCGCGGATCTCGACGCGCGGTACTTCCGCCTTGTCGACCGCGCCTCCAACCTCGGCGCGGCGATCGACTGGCGGCTGCTCGGCGACTACTCGCCGTTCGAGACCTTCGCCGGCATCTTCCGCGCGGACAACGTCGGCCACGAGGCGTACTTCGACTCGATGACGCACTTCGACTTCAAGACGCTCCTGCCCGCGCTTCTGCACGTGGAGGACCGGATGAGCATGGCCCACGGGCTCGAGTCGCGTGTGCCGTTCGTGGACGCGGACGTGGTCGAGTTCGCGGCGACGCTGCCGGCCGACGTGAAGTTCAAGCACGGCCACCTCAAGCATGCGCTCAAGGAGGCGGTCAAGGACGTCCTGCCCGCCGAGATCGTCAAGCGCCGGGACAAGATGGGGTTCCCCGTTCCCTTCGGCGAGTGGATCAAGGGCGAGCTACGCGACTTCGTGCTCGACACGTTCACGTCGGAGAGCGCAAGGCGGCCCTACTTCAACCCGCGGTTCGACATCGAGGCAATGCTCCAGCGCGAGGGCATGTTCGGCCGCAACGTCTGGGCCTTGCTCTGCCTCGAGCTCTGGCAGCAGCGGTTCCACGACCGTCAGACGGAGTGGCACACGCTCGCCCGCGCCGATCCCGTGCTGGTCCGGGTGTCTCGGGCTTGACTACCGCGGTCAGCCGCGCCGCTGACTAAGGTGCCCGGCAGGCGCGAGATGGCGATCACCCAACACGAGCTGGATCGGGAGAACGCGGCGTTCTGGAGCGAGCTGTGCGGCTCCGGCCTCGCTCGGTCGCTCGGCATCACCGGCCGCGAGCCGGACGCGCTGCGCCGGTTCGACGACGCCTACTTCGCCTACTACCCCTATCTGAAGTCGTACGTCGACCGCTTCGATCTCGCGGACGAGGACGTGCTCGAGATCGGGCTCGGGTACGGGACGCTCGGCCAGTACATCGCCGAGCGCGGCGCGCGGTACTTCGGCCTCGACCTCGCCGGAGCGCCGGTGGAGATGATGCGCCACCGCCTGCGCATGCTCGGCGACCCCGCGGACGACCGCGTCGTCGCCGGCTCCGCGCTCGACGCGCCGTTCCCTTCGGCGGCGTTCGACTACGTCTACTCGATCGGGTGCCTGCACCACACCGGCGACCTGGCCCGGGCGTGCCGCGAGGTGCACCGCGTGCTGAGGCCCGGCGGAACGGCGGTGCTGATGGTCTACAACCGGCACTCGTGGCGGCAGCTCTGGCAGGTCGACCGGCGCCGGATCGCAGCGGCCGTGGGGCTCGGGCGGGCGCCCGGCGACGCGAAGAGACGGCGGCGATACGACCGCAACGCGGCCGGTGCGGCGGCGCCGCATACGGACTTCACCTCGCGTACCGACGTCCGACTCCTGCTCGGGGACTTCGACGACGTCCGCGTCCGTGCCGAGAACTTCGACCCGATCCGGTTCCGGCGCACGACGCTCGTGTCGCGCGAGCGCCTGCTCACAGGGCCGCTGCCACGCCTACTCGGCCTCGACCTGTACGTGGTCGCGCGAAAGGCGGGATGACCCCGGAGCCGCTCTCGCTTCTGGTGCTCGCGAACGCGCCGCCGGGCGCCGCCGGCACGATCCACGACCACGTCGGCGCGTTCACCCGCTATTCGCGCCACGCCGTCACGGTCGTCAACCCGAGACGGGGCGGGGCGCTCGCGACGGTCGACCTTCGAGACTACGACGCCGTCGTCGTCCACTACACGATCCACCCCTACCTCGAGACGCACGTCTCCCCGGCCTTCCGCGAGCAGCTGCGGGCATTCGACGGCGTGAAGGTGCAGTTCCTGCAGGACGAGTACCGCACGGTCGACCTGATCACCGCAAGCATGCGCGACCTCGGCATCGACGTCCTCTACACGGCAGTGCCCGAGGGCGCCGTCGAAGCCGTCTACGGGCCCCGCCTGGAGGGCGTGCAAGTCGTGCCCACGCTCACCGGCTACGTCCCGGAGCGCTGGCGCAAGACGCGTCCGCGGCCGCTGACACGGCGGCCGATCGAGGTCGGCTATCGGGGGCGGGTGGTGCCGTGGTGGCTCGGCCGTCTGGGCCAGGACAAGATCGAGATCGGCCGTGGCGTCCTTCAGCGCGCCGCGAGCCACGGCCTCGTCTGCGACATCGCCTGGAACGAGGCCGACCGCATGTACGGCGCACGTTGGGCACGGTTTCTCGCGAGCTGCAGGACGACGCTGACGACCGAGAGCGGCGCGTCGATCGTCGACTTCGACGGGTCGATCGAGCAGCGGACGCGCGACTACCTCGACGAGCACCCCGCCGCGACGTTCGAAGAGGTACACGCGGCCGTGCTCGCGGCCCACGAGGGCAACGCAGTCATCAACACGATCTCGCCGCGCGTCTTCGAGGCGGCGGCGGCAGGCTCGGCGCTGATCGCGTTTCCCGGCGAATACGACGGCGTGATCGAGCGCGATCGGCACTACATACAGCTCGAGAAGGACTTCTCCAACTTCGACGAGGTGATCGGGCGCGTGCGCGACCTGCACGCGCTCCGGGCACTCGTCGACCGGACGTACGAGGATCTGATCGCCTCGGGGCGCTACTCCTACGAGGCCTTCATCCGGACGTTCGACGAGGTCGTCGCCGAGCGCGCCCGGGGGCGGCGGCGGGCGACCGCATCGAGGCGGCGCGACCGGGCGGTGGCGCCTCTCGCCCTCCGCCGGAGCGCGCGGAAGCCGACCGGCCTCGACGCCCGGTCGACGCTGACGAAGTCGCTCGCGACAGCCCTGGTCGTCGGGTCCGACCCGGAGCTGCGGGCCGTCCTCTGGCGATACGCACGCAATCGCGGGTATCGCAGCTCCGTCTCGCTCGGCCGCCTGACGGAGGACCTGCTCCGCCTCGGCGCCGTCCGCCGCGCGCATCGCGGCTACCCGACGCGCAAGGCGTTCGCGATCGAGGCACTGCTCGACAGCGCATCGTCCCGGCTGCTGCTCGTCAGCCGGCCGAAACAGGCTCCCGTCCGCGGCGAGGCCGCGGAGGCGATCCACGCCGCGATCGGAGACGGTCGTATCACCGAGGTTGTGTGGAACCACCGCGCAGTCGGAAGCAGGTACGCGGTCCCGCTTGCGGGCGGCCGGCAGATGCTGCCGGTCGGGTATCACGGGCTGACCGGCGTCCACGAGTTCAGCGCCTTGCGAGCAGTCGCGAGCGACGATCCCGAGGTGCTCTGGTCGTCGGTGTGCCGCCTGACCGCCGCGCCGAGGAGGTGGCGCCGCACACCGCTCGAGTCGTCGGCGTTCGCGCTCCTGCCGAGGCCGCTGCTGCGGACGGTCGCGCGCGGCCCTTGGGCGCGGAAGAGCCGTCTACGGGCTCGCCGGCGGCGAGCGCGGCCGGCTCCGCTCCGCGGCCGTCTCGACGCGAGGGCGCGGCGGGCGCGGAAACGCGGCCGCCGGCTGCTCGACCGCGGCGGGAAGGCCGTCCACAGGCGGATGCGCCAGGCGCGCGGCGGGGTCGTTCGCGTTCGTCCGGACGCGCAGCTGCAGCGAGCGCTTACGATGCGCCTCGGCCGGAGCGGCCGCTGGCGAGCGGGGGGATGACGACGAGCGGAGGGATCCTGATCACGGGCGGGGCCGGGTTCATCGGCTCGCATCTGACCGACCGCCTGCTCGAGCGCGGCGACTCGGTCCTCGTCGTCGACAACTTCGCCAGCGCGCGCCGGGACAGCCTGCCGGCGGCGGCCGACGGGCTGCGGCTCGAGGAGGCCTCGATCGCCGACACCGCCCTCGTCGAGCGGCTGTTCGAGGACTTCCGGCCGGACGTGGTCGTGCACGCGGCGGCGTCGTACAAGGATCCGGACGACTGGACCGAGGACGTGCGAACGAACGCGCTCGGAACCGCCAACGTCGTCAAGGCGGCCGAGCGCGTCGGGGTCCGCCGGTTCGTCTATCTCCAGACGGCGCTGTGCTACGGGCTGCATCCGCAGGAGCAGCCGATCACGCTCACCCACCCGCTCGACCCCGGCGCGTCGAGCTACGCGATCTCGAAGACGGCGGGCGAGTGGTACGTCCGCCTGAGCGCCCTCGACTGGATCTCGTTCCGGCTGGCCAACGTCTACGGGCCGCGCAACGTCAGCGGGCCGCTGCCGACCTTCTTCCAGCGGCTCGAGCAGGGCAAGCCGGTCTTCGTCGTCGACACGCGCCGCGACTTCCTGTACGTGGACGATCTCGTCGCGGTGGCGATGAAGGCGATCGACGGCCGGGGCGAGCGCGGGGCCTACCACGTCTCCTCCGGCTCCGACGTCTCGATCAAGGAGCTCTTCGACGCCACGGTCGAGGCGATGGGCGTCGAGCTCGACCAGGAGGTCGAGGTCCGGCCGCGGAACCCGGACGACGCCCCCTCGATCCTCCTCGACCCGAGCAAGACCGAGCGGGACTTCGACTGGGCGGCGCGCACGCCGCTGGGCGAAGGGGTGGCGAAAGCCGTCGACTACTACCGCGAGCACGGCGTCGCGGAGACCTTCACGCACCTGCAGCCGATCGAGGCGAGCGACCGGCCGCGGTGAGGGGCGCCGCCGTGCTGGTCGTCGGCGGCGCCGGCTTCGTCGGCTCCAACCTGGTCCGGGCGGCGCTCCAGCAGGACGCCGAGCGGGTGCTCGTCGTCGACAACCTGCTCTCGGCGGAACGCGAGAACCTCCCGGACGACGCCCGGCTGGAGCTCGTCGAGGGATCGATCGCGGACGACCGGGTGCTGGAGGCGATCGGCGACGACTACGACCTCGTGTTCCACCTCGCGACCTACCACGGCAACCAGAGCTCGATCGCCGACCCGATCGCCGACCACGACAACAACCTGATCACGACGCTCAAGCTCTTCGAGCGGCTGCAGGGCTTCCGGCGGGCCCGCAAGGTCGTCTACGCCGCCTCCGGCTGCACGCTCGCCCCGCACGAGGTCTACGAGTCGGCGGAGCCGACGACCGAGGACGGCCCGGTGCCGCTCGACCTCGACAGCCCGTACCAGATCTCGAAGGTCGTCGGGGAGTTCTACTCGGTCTACTACCACCGGCGGCACGGGCTCCCGACGGTCCGGGCCCGCTTCCAGAACGTGTACGGCCCGGGGGAGATCCTCGGCGCGGGCGAGTGGCGCGGAACGCCGGCCACGGTCTGGCGGAACGTCGTCCCGACGTTCGTATACCGCGCGCTGAAGGGGATGCCGCTCGTGCTCGACGACGGCGGGGTCGCGTCACGCGACTTCGTCTACGTCGCGGACGTGGTGCGCGGCCTGATCGCGTGCGCCGAGCGCGGCGAGCCGGGCGACGTCTACAACCTCGCGAGCGGCGTCGAGACGACGATCCGGCGCCTGGCGGAGCTCGTCCTCGAGCTCACCGGCAGCGACGCGCCGCTCGAGCTCGGCCCGCGACGGCCGTGGGACCACTCCGTGCTCCGACTCGGCAGCACGGTGAAGGCGCGAGAGCGGCTCGGGTTCGAGGCCGAGGTGCCGCTCGAGAAGGGCCTGCTCGCGACGATCGAGTGGACCCGCGAGCACCTCGACCTGATCGAGCGCTGCATCGGGCGGCACGCAAGCCGCCTTTGACGCGGCGATCAGCTCCGTCCGGACCTCCGTTTACGGCCCGCCTTGCGCGGCGTGCGCTCGAAGATCGCCGTGAGCGTGGCCGGCGTGAACAGCAGGCGCGCGGCCGCGTTGTCGACCGCGCTGCCGGTCGTCCGGCCCGCGTAGACCCGGCTCAGGTAGCGGCGGAGAGCGAAGTCGGGGAGCGCGCGCGCCCACGGCCGCATGCGGTAGGCGTAGCAGCCGTCGTAGACGAGCCGCTTGAGACGAAATCCCGCGTGGCCGAGGAGGGAGACGAGGCTGTCCGCCGTGAACGTCCGCAGGTGGACGAGGTCGTACGGGCAGTCGAGCCGGCGCGCGTACGGGAGGAGGTTCTCGCGATACGGAACGCGGACTGCGAGCTCGCCGCCGTCGACGAGGCTGCGACGGGTCGAGAGCAGGAAGTCGCCGACGTTCAGGACGTGCTCGAGAACCTCGGAGGCGACGACCAGATCGAACGCGCGCTTGAACGGCAGGTTCTCGGCGTTGGCGACGAACACCTCGGCCCGCGTCGCGTACGGCCGCAGATAGGCGCTCGCGACGTCGACCCCGACGAGCCGCACCGGCCTCGCGACGAGAAGCTCGTCGAACAGGAGACCCTGGCCGACGCCGATCTCGCAGACCCGCCTCCCGCCGACGTCGCCCAGGTACGAGCGGAGCGTGCTCGCCTGCGCAGCGAGGTGCTCGGGCCGCTGGATCGAGTGGGCGAGGTCGTCCTCGGCGATCTTCAGGTAGTTCGCGACGTAGAGGTTGAAGAGCGGCGAGGACCGGTCGGCGGTCGAGAGGAGGCTCGGGATTCCGTCGACGGTCTCGTAGCGCCAACCGCATCGTGCGCAGTCGGCCAGCCGTTCGAGCCGCTCCTGGCAGTCGGGGCAGAGGGGCAGCTGCCGCCTGAGAGCGGGGGAGCTCACTTGCCGCACGGACACGGAGCCGCTGAGTCTAGGTGGCTGCTGGTCGGCTTGTCCGACCCGCGAGCGGGCTAACCTAGCGCGACATGCGCGCGCCCGACCTCGCCGGCGCCTGGCCGTGGTACCGGCCGCGTGCCACGATGCATGCGGCTCGCTGACCGGGCGCGGCCGCTCGGGTCGCGGCTGCGCTCGCTGAACCTCCCGACCTGGCTCGGCCCGTTCCGCCGCGAGCCCTGGATCGTCCTCGGTCCGCTAGTCCTCGTGCAGTGGCTCGCGCTCCTCGCCCTGACGCTGACCGTCCGCCACAACTCGTGGCTCTACTACCAGGGCGGCGACCAGACCTTCTACTACACGACCGGGTGGATGTTCTCCCACTGGCGGATGCCGACGGCGGAGGTCGGCTGGGGCTGGTCGTACGTGCTCGCGCCGATCGCCGCCCCGGCCGGCAACGTCGTCCTCTCGGGCCTGCCGGAGATCGTCCTCCTGAACACGCTGGTCCTGCTCCCGGCCGCCCTGCTCGGTATGTACGGGATCGGCGCCCGGATCGGCGGCCGCGTCTTCGGCTACTGGACCGCGGCGATCTGGATCGCCGTGCCGTACGTCGCGATCCCGCTCTTCGTGCAGCGCTACCACGGCAAGTACGTCGAGCAGACGCTCCCGCAGACCTTCGGCCTGACGCCGCTAGCCGACTTCCCCTCGATGGTGCTGCTGATCCTCGCCGCCTACCTCGTCCTGCGCGCGCTCGATACGCGCAACTGGCGCGAGGCGGTGCTGAGCGGCCTCGTCGTCGGGTTCGCCTTCGCCGTCAAGCCGTCGAACGTGATCTTCTTCGCGGCGCCGGCCGCCACATTCGTGGTCGCGCGGCGGTGGCGGCAGCTCGTCGCCTTCGGGGCGACGCTCCTCCCCGGCGTCCTGCTGATCGCGCTCTGGAAGCAGCGGGGCCTCGGCACGCAGCCGCTCTTCGCCGAGGGCGGAAGCGGAACGGGGACGCTCGCCGCGCTCGGCATCCCCCTTCCGCTCGCCGGCGGGCTGGGTCGTTACGTGAACATCGACTGGCACCACCTGCAGCAGAACAAGGACGAGCTGCGCGAGTTCTTCTGGGCGATCAGGCCGCTGCAGTGGCTCGGGATCGCAGGCGTGCTCGCCCTGATCCGGCGCGGGTGGGCAAGGGCGGCACTGGTCTCGGTCTGGTTCTACGCCTTCCTCGTCGTCAAAGGCTCGTCCGACCAGGCGCGGGTCGAGGACGCGAGCTTCTTCCGCCTCTTGATGCCGAGCTTCCCGGCGTTCGTGCTCCTGCTCGCCGCGGTTCCGCTGCTCGCGCCCAGGCTCGGGCCCGCGATCGCGGCGCGGTTTCCACCGGGGCTCGCACGCCCGCGCCGCCTCGAGCGACCGATCGTCGCCGTCGCCGTGCTGACCGTCGTGATCCCGGTGATCCTGCTCGCGACCGTCCGCACGCAGGAGAGCCAGCGGACGGTCAAGAACGACGCGCAGCACACGCTCGTCCCGGTCAGCGGCGCGTTCGACCTGACCGGCCGCACGGCGAACGGCGCCGCTTCGCTCGAGTGGCGCGCACCGTACTCGGGCTCGGTCGGCGCCTTCTACGTGGTGCTGCGCTCGCCGCGCAAGTTCCCCGACCCGACGAACCCGGACGAGCGCAAGGTGAAGGAGGGCGTCTCCTGCCGCGAGCGTGTCGGCGGGGCGTCGAAGGACTGCCACCTGTTCATGCAGCGCGTCGCCGCGACGAGAGCGCTGACCTGGGTCGACCGCCCGCCGAAGGGCGACTGGACCTACCGGATCGGCCTCGCCGCCAACTGGCTGGACGACCCGACCCGCGGCGACGTCCTCCTCGTCAGCCCCCCGATCGACGTCACGCTGGGCTAGATTCCGGAGCGTGCTCGACCAGGTCCAGCAACGCATCCTCGACACGATGCGCCGGGACGGGATCGCGCTCGTCTTGTTCCGGGAGCTGTTCGGGGACGAGGCGTTCTGGGCGGAGCTCGCAGGCGACATCGCCGCGTTCACGCAGCACACCGAGGCGAACCTGCCCGAGCTGCAGGCGCAGCAGAAGAAGAAGTCGTACCTGATCCGCCGGTTCCTGAAGAGCGGGCGGCCGTTCGCGCTCGACGCCCCCTGGCTGCGGCTCGGGCTCTCGAACCGGATCCTCGACGTCGTCAACGCCTACCGCGGCGAGCGGACGCTGCTGATCGACGTCGACAACTGGTACACGATCCCGGACCCGGACGCCGAGGACCGGATCGCCTCGCAGCGCTGGCACCGAGACCCGTGGGACAACCACATCGTCAAGGTCTTCACGTACTTCTCCGACGTCGACGAGGACGCCGGCCCGTTCGAGTACCTGCGCGGCACACCCGAGGGCGGGCGCAATGCGCACCTCTGGCCCTGGGAGGGGGACGACGTCTACGGCAAGCACGGCCTCTACCCGGAGCAGGACGAGTTCGAGGAGAAGGCGCCGGCGGACGACGTCCTCACCTGCACCGGCCCCGCAGGGACGATGGTCTTCGCCGACACGAGCGGCTTCCACCGCGGCGGCTGGACGCGCGCGAAGCCGCGGATCCTCGCGTACTGCTCCTACGTCTCGACGCGGTTCCGGCTCGAGCCCCGGTTCGAGATCGACTGGTCAGCCGGGAACGGGCTCTCGCCCGACGCCGAGTTCGCCGTCTCCTGGTCGCGTTAGCGCTCTGACTCGCGGACGCGCTGCTCGAGCAGCGCGAGCCGCTGCGCAAGCACCGTGTTCTGGTCCGAGAGCCGCGAGATCACGGTCGAGTAGTCGAGCAGCACGAGCAGGATGAACAGCGTCGCGACCGCGAACAGCACTGCCGGCGGGTAGCCGGTGACGCCGACCCAGTCGGCGATCGTGTTCAACCCGCTCCGCCAGACGGAGAGGACGAGCAGCACCACCCCGGTCGCCAGCCAGAGCAGGGCGTAGCGCTCGCGGAGGCGCCGGCTGCGGATCAGCTCCAGGACGACGACGAGCAGGCCGACCGAGGCGATCGCGGCGACGATCGAGACGACGAGCGGAGTCATTCTTCAACCTCCAACGGAGTCACGTTCTTGCGGAAGAGCCCGACGAACAGGGCGAGCAGCACCTTGACCATGTAGTAGACGGCGAACAGGCGGCCGATCGACGAACGCCCGCCGGCGCGCTCGCGCATCTCGACGGGGACCTCGATCATCCGCAGGCGATGCCTGTGGGTCATCAGCACCGCCTCGACCTCGGGGATGTCGTGCGGGTAGTCCGCGGCGAACAGCGCGATCGCGTGGCGGTTCAACGCCTGGAACCCCGAGGTCGGATCGGTGACGCGGCGGCCGACGAGGGCGGAGACCGTGTTCGCGAGGATCGTGATCCCGGCGCGCCGCGGCCGCGAGGAGCGGTAGCCCGATGGCGCGGCGAAGCGGGAGCCGACGGCGACATCGGCCTCGTCGGACAACACCGGCTCGAGCAGCTTCCCGAGCTGGGAGGCGTCGTGCTGGCCGTCCCCGTCCAGGCGCACCGCGAGCCTGAAGCCGTTCTCGAACGCGTAGCGGAACCCGGTCTGGACCGAACCGCCGATGCCGAGGTTGAAGGGCAGCCTGATCACGTGCGCTCCGCGTTGCTCGGCGACGGCGGCGGTGCGGTCGACGGAGCCGTCGTCGATCACGACGATCTCGAAGCCGGGGTCGAACGCGCGGATCTCGTCGATCACGCGCGCGATCGCGTCCTGCTCGTTCAACGCCGGGACGATCGCGACCCGCTTCAGCGCGGTCAACCGGGGGTCGAGCTTGGCCGGAGCGACCTCCGCGACCTCAGCCAACGACGGCCTCCGGTGTGCGGAGCTCGAGCAGGTCGAGCACCCGGCGGGCGCGGTCCAGGTACGTGTGCTCGTCGAGCGCGCGCTCGCGCGCGGCCCGACCCATCTCCTCTGCGCGCGCGGGGTCGTCGAGCAGCTCACGGTAGGCGGCGACCGCCTCGTCCGCGGTCGAGACGACGAGCAGCTCGCGGCCCGGCTCGAGCCACTGCTCGATCCCCTCGTGCGGGTTCGAGAC
>Ga0070741_10017374_pt1 | contig 11829 bp, 7 predicted proteins | sample Coa_R1_4_FD_66440 | JGI IMG/M metagenome (GOLD analysis project Ga0070741, IMG submission 66440) | Surface soil microbial communities from Centralia Pennsylvania, which are recovering from an underground coalmine fire - Coalmine... | ecosystem: Environmental > Terrestrial > Soil > Unclassified ...
CAAGAATGTGATGGGCCTGTGGTTGTTGCAGGAATGCCAGCGTAGCTTCGCGCGCGACGGTCATTTCATCGGCTATGAGGCGCTGCTGGCAAGCGTAGAAGCAACACCAACCTTCGCCGCCCTGATCGATCCCGACGACCCGCGCTTCCTGGCCCCGCAGGATATGCCGCAAGCCATCAACGCCTACCTTCAAGATCATGGACAGGCACCTCTGGCAACCCCGACGGCTTTCGCGCGCTGCATTATGGAAAGCCTCGTGTTGCGCTACCGCGAAGTGTTTCAACAGATCAGCCAGCTTACAGGAACAGCAATCAATGTCGTCCACGTTCTGGGAGGTGGAGCGCGCAACGCCCTTCTCAACCAGTGGCTGGCCGATGCTCTCGATGTAGCGGTGATTGCGGGGCCGTTCGAGGCAACGGCACAGGGAAACGCCCTGATGCAACTGGTGGGACTGGGCGAACTGCACACCCTGGAAGAGGTACGCGCCATTGCGCAGCGCGCGCCCACGCGGACATTCTCACCACGCAGCGCACACTACGCAGCCTGGAACGAGGCAGGGCAACGTTTTAGCTATGAAAAAACATGACCACGGAAAACATTGACAATAACATTAATAAAAAGTATAATAGTTTTATCGATACCTTTGCAATATAACATTAAGAAAGAAGACTATTATGCCCGAGGAAGTTTTAGCAGTGTTCACCGCAAGGTCAGTTGAAGCCTGCTTAGGAGTAGGGGGAACTCAATCGTGGAAGCTAGATCGTGGACATGCCAAGCGTTGCCGTTACGCGGTCCTGTGCCGGAACGCTTACACTGATTGGGGTGACGGCAAAGAATCACACGGCACAGCGTTCATGATCGGACAGATTGCCGATGTAGTGCCTTCTGCGGAAGACGATGGCCGTTGGTTGGTCACTTTCGACCAGTATGCACGCATTGACTTGCCGGACATTTGGAAAGGGTGGCGTAACCCTGTCCGGTACACTACTTTTGAGGAACTGGGCGTAAGTCTGGAAGGCATCCAATTTCAACCAATGCCGCCCGTAGACAACAACCCGGAAGCAAAACATGGTGCGTCCTCCCACGGCGAGGACGACAGTCAGTTCCGTCTTTCAATCGCCGAGGCGAAGCAGGGACTAGCGAAAACTTTCGGGGTATCGCCCGACGTGATCGAAATCACCATTCGGGGATAGTTTCTCAAAATTGACGCAGTTTGTTGAAAAAGGTTCATATAGATGAGCATATTTCACAATAGCTCTGTCTTCTCCACTCAAATTTGTGTGTAGATGTAAAATGATGAGATGACTTGGACTTTTTCAATAGGCTGCGTCGTTTTTTCTACTCGGCTATACACTGAAATGCCTGTTCTACAACATCCAATGATCAATTTTACACCTCAGCGTATTGGCGCACTAATGACCTGCCCGCGCCAGCTTCCAGCAATCCTGAGCAATAGCCCAGTCCTCCTGAGTATGCACAATCAGCACTCGAACGCGCGAATCCTGTGCCGCGATGTCTTCATCCGCAGGCGATTGAGCGTTTTTCTGCTCATCGAGTTGAAGGCCCAGGAAGCCGAAGGCTTTACAGGCTGCGGCTCGCACTTCGGCGGCATTTTCGCCGATGCCGCCCGTGAATACCAGCGCGTCCAGTCCTCCCAGCGAAGCCATCATCGCGCCAATGGAGGAGCGCAAACGATGCGTAAACATATCAAAGGCCAGACGCGCGCGCGCATCGCCCTGGCGCATCTTCTGCAATATCTGGCGCATATCTCCTGAACCAGCAATACCTTTCAGACCAGATGCCTTATTCAATGTTGTGTTTAGCTGATCTGCTGTATAGCCCTTTTCACGCTGCATGTAGAAGAGAATGCCGGGATCAATCGAGCCTGAACGGCTGCCCATCATGACGCCTTCGAGCGGGGTGAAACCCATGCTGGTGTCGATGCTGCGTCCCCCGCGAATAGCGGCCAGCGAGCAGCCGTTGCCCAGGTGGCAGGTAATCAGGCACAACGCAGACAGGTCTTTGCCGAGGATTTGCGCGGCGCGCCGGGCGCAATAGCTATGACTGATGCCGTGGAAACCATAGCGACGAATGCCCTCGCGTTCAAACCAATCGTAGGGCAGCGGGTACACCACAACCTCTTCGGGCATGGAACGATGAAAGGCTGTATCAAATACCGCCACCTGGGGCATATCGGGCGCGAGACGCTCGATAGCCTCGATGCCCTCCAGATTGGCCGGGTTATGCTCCGGGGCCAGCACCGCCATCTTGCGTATGGCCGTCTTCACCTTTGACGTGACGAAGACGCTGTCCTCGAACTCAGTGCCACCATGCACCACGCGATGCCCCACGATGTCGATGGCCGAAAGCTGGTCGATTACGCGCGTTTCGCCGTTCCAAAGTGTCCGAAGCATACGCTCAATCACGGCTGCTCGCTCATCTGTAGGCAGGCTTTCCTCTTTTGTCACGCCACCAGAAGTGCTGATCTTAAGATCGGTAGTGCCAGGATGGTGCGCCCAATCGGCATCGGCCTGCCACACCGGTGCGGGAGCAAGATCGGACATATCATTATCTATTTCATACAACCGGCTCTTCTGGCTGCTTGAACCAGCATTTAATACCAGGATGCGCATAAATATTGCTACCCTCTCTAAATTCCAGGTGTGTAGGGACGCGATAAATCGCGTCCCTACTAGTTTGTCAACTTTCCATGAACGACTTGAGCTGTCATTCTGAGCGCAGCGAAGAATCTCCCGCCGACTTGAGATTCTTCGCTGCGCTCAGAATGACAGTCGGCGGCTCTATGAAGGTTGACAGAGTACTACCAACCTTTGATGCAGTTCAGAAACCAGGAAGTATTCTATCACGTTACTACCTTATTAACAGGTTTATGGTATCCTGATTTCAGGTAATAGTATTGAGACCACAGCCTCCTACAGTATAAACGTCTCACACAGATTGGAGAATACAATGGCAACTATCGATCAGAAGCGTTTGGAGTTGATGAACCGCTATTGGAGCGCGGCCAACTATTTAACGGTGGGACAAATTTATTTACAGGCGAACGCTATGCTGAGAGAACCATTGCGGCCTGAACACATCAAGCCGCGTTTGCTGGGACACTGGGGAACATCGCCCGGCCTCAGTTTCATTTATGTGCATCTGAACAGGCTGATCCAGGATCATGACGTGGACACGATCTACCTGGCCGGTCCTGGACATGGCGGACCCGCGATTCTCGCCAATGTTTATCTCGAAGGCACATACTCGGAAATCTATCCTCAGATTTCGCAGGATATGGGGGGCATGAATCGTTTCTTTCGCCAGTTTTCGACGCCGGGCGGGGTACCGAGTCATGTCAGCGTCCCGACTCCCGGCTCCATTCACGAAGGGGGCGAACTGGGCTATGTACTCGTACACGCCTTCGGAGCCGCGTTCGACAATCCCGATTTGATCGTGGCGGCGGTTGTTGGCGATGGCGAGGCGGAAACGGGGCCGCTCGCGGGATCATGGAAGAGCATCAAGTTTCTAAATCCCGTGCGTGACGGGGCGGTGTTGCCCATTTTGCATCTGAACGGATACAAGATTTCTGGCCCGACCGTACTGGGCCGCGAAAGCGACGCCGATGTACGGAAATTGATCTCCAGTTTTGGCTACGATGTCCACTATGTGGAGGGGGATGATCCCATGACCATGCACAAAGCCTTTGCCGAGACACTGGAGACCTGCTATGGAAAAATCCGCGCCTATCAAGATGAGGCGCGCGCGCAAGGCTTCACGCATGAGCCGCCCTGGCCGGCTATTATATTGCGCAGTCCGAAAGGATGGACGGGTCCCAAAGAGGTCGATGGACTTCAGATCGAGGGGACGTTCCGCTCGCACCAGGTTCCGGTAGCAGATGTGAAGACCAAACCCGAACATTTGCAGATTCTTGAGCAATGGATGCGCAGTTACCATCCCGAAGAACTCTTTGACGAGAATGCTCGCCTGATCCCCGAACTGGCGGCCCTCGCGCCCGCAGGGGAGCGCCGCATGGGAGCCAATCCGCACGCCAATGGCGGCAAACTCATGGTACCCTTGAATATCCCCAGCTTTACCGATTACGCGGTTGAAGTCAAAAAGCCTGCCACCGAGCATAAAGAGTCAACGCGCCAGCTTGGCATGATGCTGCGCGACATCTTTACAGAGAACGCCGAACAGCAAAATTTCCGCCTCTTCTGTCCCGATGAAACCAATTCCAATCGCCTGACCAACGTTTTTGAGGTGGAGAATCGCACATTTATAGAACCCATTTATCCGACGGACGATCATCTTTCGCCCGATGGGCGTGTGATGGAGGTGCTGAGCGAACATCTCTGTCATGGCTGGCTCGAGGGCTACCTGCTTACCGGACGGCATGGCCTCTTCGCCACCTATGAAAGCTTCGCGCTGGTCTCGGCTTCGATGACCGTACAGCATACCAAGTGGCTGGAAGAGGGCATCAAACTGCCCTGGCGCGCCCCTATCTCGTCCCTGAACATCCTGTTGACATCGACGTGCTGGCGCAACGATCATAACGGCTTCAGCCACCAGGGACCTGGTTTGATTGATACAGTACTCTCGAAGAAAGGAACGGTTGCGCGCATCTACCTGCCGCCGGATGCCAATTGCCTGCTTTCAGTCGCCGATCACTGCCTGCGCAGCCGCAACTATGTCAATCTGATCGTGATTGATAAGCAGCCGCAACTGCAATGGCTCTCCATGACGGATGCCATCGACCACTGCACGCGCGGCCTTTCCACCTGGCACTGGGCGAGCAACGACGAACATATCGAGCCCGATGTCGTGCTGGCCTGCGCGGGCGACATTCCCACGCTTGAAACGGTAGCTGCCGCCTGGTGGCTGCGCCATCACCTGCCCGAATTGAAGGTGCGCGTGGTCAACGTGGTAGACTTGATGAAGCTCTATCCGCCCTACCTGCACCCACACGGTATGGAAGACGCCGACTTTATCGACAGTTTCACGGAAGATAAGCCGGTGGTGTTCGCGTTTCATGGCTATGCGCGGGCCGTTCACGAAATTGTGCATGGACGCCCCAATACACCGCGCTTCCATGTGCGCGGCTTCATGGAGGAGGGTACAACTACCACCCCCTTTGATATGGTGGTGCTGAACCATATGAGTCGTTACCATCTCTGTATCGAGGCCATGCGGCGCGCTACGCGCGTGCGAGGTCTCACCGCGCCATTAATAGCAGAGTGCAACGATATGCTCGACAAGCATAGAGAATACGTGCGGGCAAACCTGCAGGATATGCCCGAAATACGTGACTGGGTGTGGACGGACTGAGCGACAGGCAAAGGGGCGACCGTAAATGATGCGGTCGCCCTTGCGCCCGTTGCCTGCAACTCTCCCTGTGATTCATTTGTGATCTCAGCCGACCGGGATGTGACAGAACTGTGATTGGCCGACCTTACGATATGAGCATGAAAAGAAGTCCGCTGGACTTGTTCTTGTAACACACGGGAGAGGAATTCATCAAGTATGATTAGCAACGATAAAAGCTCATCATCTACCGTCGATCACACGCCAGAATCTTCACTGATGCTGAGCGATAGCACACGCGACTATTTGGAACGACTTAATAGCTATGCCGAGGACAATGGCAGGCCCATTGCATCTAAACGGCCAGCAACGAAACGTGCATGGTGGAACGCACCTGTTCTCGCTCTTTTTATCGCCGTGATTTTTATGGTGGGCATGGTCAGCTTCGGTTTTGGCGCGTCCAGCATCAACGCATCGAACAGCGGCGCGACCGCCAGCAGTTCGTCATCAAGCACAATGAGTAGTTCAAGTACCGGCACGAATGCCATACCGGCCAACGTCCCCGATTCCCAGTATCAGTATGGTGGTCTACCCGCGCAATATGTAATTGATCCTGACGGCGCGAAACACTTCACACTGACTGCCGAGCAGGTCAAGTGGTATCCAGTCAAAGGCGGACAACCTGTACTGGCGTGGTCGATCAACGGCATGGTCCCCGGCCCGCAGATTGAGGTCACGGCTGGCGATCATATCCGCGTGACATTCATCAACCACTTCCCCACCGGCACCGCAGTTCACTGGCACGGGCTACTGTTGCCTACGAACGAAGATGGCGTACCCGGGCTTGGTATGAAGCCCATCTTGCCAGGTCAGACCTACGTGTACGACTTTTATGTACATGACTCGGATGTTGGCACGCACTGGTACCATACCCATTATAACGACCTTGTACAGGAACCCGGCGGCTTCTATGGCTCATTCATCGTAGACCCGCGCCCCGGCACGCCTGAATACCAGCAGCGAATCAAAGCTGATGTCACCTATACCGAGTTTATCAGCGAGATGGGGCCATACTACGTCATTAACGGCAAGAGTTTCCCGGACACGCAGCCCATACTGGTCAAGCACGGCCAGACCGTCCATCTCCGTCTGATCGGCGCAAACGAGATGATGCATCCCATGCACATGCACGGACACACATTCAACATCGTCGCGGAAGATGGGCATACGCTGGCTCAGCCCATTCAAAAAGATACAGTGCAGGTTGCTCCCGGCGAGACCTACGATCTCACATTCAACGCCTGGGCCGCGCCGGGGAGCATCTACCCGTTCCACTGCCATATCCTCTCGCACCTGATGAATCCCGGTCAGACGGGAGATCAGATGGGCGGGTTGATAACACTGATCGAGTATGCCAAATAGGTAGGAGCGAATGGGCGGCTCCGGTAGCCGCCCACGTAAAAATAGCCCTCGCTGATGAGGGAAGCCGGACCGGCCCATTGTGGGATAGCCCGACAGGAAGTAACAGGGAGATTACATCATGTTTAAGCATATACTTGTTCCTCTGGATGGTTCGCCGCGTGCCGAACGCGCGCTCACAGTGGCAGCGCGTCTCGCTCGCGCCGGCAATGGTACTGTCGTCTTATTAAGCGCCGTAGGTATTCCGCCAGAATACAGCTCGTATGCATACGGACCGTACCTGGCCCAGCCAACCGTACTGGGAGAAGAAGTGCTGCTGGCAAAGGAGGCGACAGCTAAAGAATATATCCAGGCGATGCGTCATTCTGACAAACTGGCGGGAGTGAAAGTTGAGACAAAGGTAGCTGTGGGACCAGCCGCCGCAGCAATTCAGGATATTGCCGGAGAAGAACGCATCGACCTTATTGTAATGTGCAGTCACGGCGATACAGGTTTCAAGCGCTGGGTACTGGGCAGCGTGGCGCAAAGAGTGTCGCGGGCCAGCGAGGTGCCTGTGCTGGTGTTGCGCGAAGACGGTAGCGCGCCGGATAGCGCCTTTCCCGATCCCCTGCGCCCATTGCGTTCCATCATCGCTATGGTTGCGCTTGACGGCTCTCAGTTCGCGGAGGCCGCTATTCTCCCGACAGCGATGCTTGTCTCCGCGCTGGCCGCTCCTGCCAGGGGAACGCTGTTACTCACACGCATCGTGCCTCTTACCACTCATGACAATACGACCGCCTCGAAAGATGCGGCGCTCGACGAGGCAAAAGTCTACCTGCGGCAGGTGTCACAGAAATATGAAGGGCAAGCGGCAAAGTTCGGTGTCTCGCTGAACACAACCGTTGCCACCGGCAAGAACGTGGCCGAAACGCTGATCCGCGCCGCCGAGCATGGCGAGGAGGTCGAGGGTAAACGCCTGACCGGAAACTGTGACCTGATCGCCGTCACCACTCACGGGCGCGGCGGTTTGCAACGCCTGGCGCTGGGCAGCGTCACAGAAGCAATGCTTGGCGCGACAAAACTACCATTGCTGGTGGTGCATCCAACAAACAACCAGTAAGCACAGGAATGCTATAATGGAGCGGGAGGCAAAGTTTGTGGCCTGTGATAAACGGCCCGTGACGTTGTGCTTCCGCTCATGCATTCTGATTTGTTGGAGGTTTTCATGGATATCCCTGGCTATGTTACCAATGCGAAGCTGCGCGGGTGGGTCGAAAAGATGGTTGCGCTGTGCAAACCCGACCAGGTGTACTGGTGCGACGGCTCGCAGGCAGAATACGAGCGCCTGTGCGAGCAGATGGTCGAGTCCGGCACCTTCATACGGCTCAACCCTGAGAAGCGCCCCAACAGCTTCCTGGCCCGTTCCGATCCCGATGATGTCGCCCGCGTTGAAGCGCGCACCTTCATCTGCTCGTTAAGCAAGATCGACGCTGGCCCGACCAATAATTGGATTCCCCCCAGAGAGATGAAGGAGACGCTGGCCGGCCTGTTCAACGGCTGTATGCGCGGGCGGACAATGTACGTCATTCCGTTCAGCATGGGGCCGCTCGGCTCGCCCATCGCGCACATTGGTGTCGAGCTGACCGACTCGCCTTATGTGGCTGTGAGTATGCGCGTCATGACCCGTATGGGCCGTGCTGTGTACGATGTGCTGGGGCGCAACGGCGACTTCATCCCGTGTATGCATTCGGTCGGGATGCCACTCGAAGCGGGTCAGCAGGATGTTGCGTGGCCGTGCAACAAGCAGGACAAGTACATCGTGCATTTCCCGGAGGAGCGCGCGATCTGGTCGTATGGGTCAGGCTATGGCGGCAACGCGCTGCTGGGCAAGAAGTGCTTCGCGCTGCGTATCGCCTCGGTGCAGGCACGCGACGAGGGCTGGCTAGCCGAACATATGCTCATCCTCGGCGTCGAAAATCCAGAGGGCGAGAAAACCTACGTCGCCGCCGCCTTTCCAAGCGCCTGCGGCAAGACCAACTTCGCCATGCTTATCCCACCTGCTGAGTTCCAGGAGGAGGGCTGGAAGGTTACAACCGTCGGCGATGATATTGCCTGGATCAAGCCAGGGCCGGACGGCAAGCTCTACGCCATTAACCCCGAAGCGGGCCTCTTTGGCGTCGCACCCGGCACGAGTGTGACATCCAACCCCAACGCGATGGCTTCGATACGCGCCAACACCATCTTCACAAATGTTGCTTTGACCGGCGATGGAGACGTGTGGTGGGAGGGCATGACTGAGGAGCCACCAGCCCATCTGATCGACTGGACCGGGCAGGATTGGACGCCCGGCAGAGGGCGCAAGGCCGCGCATCCCAACGCGCGCTTTACCGCGCCTATTCGCCAGTGTCCCGTCATCGACCCGGCAGCCGATGACCCGCAGGGCGTCCCCATCGCGGCCTTCATCTTCGGTGGGCGGCGTGCCAGCGCCGTGCCGCTGGTCTACCAGGCGTTCAACTGGAATTATGGTGTGTATGCCGCCGCTACGATGGGTTCCGAGACGACCGCTGCCGCCGCAGGCAAAACTGGCGAAGTGCGCCGCGACCCGTTCGCCATGCTGCCATTCATTGGCTACCACATAGCCGATTATTTCAACCACTGGCTGAACTTTGGGCGGAACTTGCCCAACCCGCCGCGCATCTTCTGCGTCAACTGGTTTCGACGCGATGCCAGAGGCCATTTTCTCTGGCCCGGCTTTGGCGAAAATATGCGTATCCTGAAATGGATCGTCGAGCGAGCACGCGGGCGCGCCGTAAGCATCGAAAGCCCCATCGGCTGGATGCCACGCTACGAAGATTTGGACTGGCGCGGCATGAAAGATTTCACACGCCAGCAGTTCAATGAACTGATGTCGGTTGACCGCAACGCCTGGCAGCAGGAACTGCTCTCGCACGAAGAGCTGTTCATGAAGCTGTACGACCGCCTGCCCAAAGAACTCGTGTTCATACGCGAGTTGATCCTCTCCAGCCTCTGGCGTTCCCCCGAACACTGGGGTCTGGCACCTGAATAACAGGTTATATACGCATTTACAGGTGTCCATCGGCTTTTACAAAGAGAAGCGTCTGCATGAAGCCAGGACGGCGGCTCTGTCTCTCGTCCTGGCTTTTTACGCCGCAATCCATAACACAACGAAAACATTCATCCAGTACTTAGAAGAGTGCAACCCTTGAGATACCCTGTAGCATTCTCCCGATAGACTTGCAAACATTTCTTGCTTTGAGTATAGTAACAGTACTATGAAAAATGAAAAATACTTCGCAAGATTATTTCAACGTCGCCTCGTTCTGGTATTGCTCTCTGTTCTTCTCGTCCTGGTTGTGATAGGGGGAGTAATCGTGGTCAACGGCATCACGACAGGCGGACAAACAAAGGGAATTCAGCAACCTACTTCAGTACCTACTCAGCAGAGACCGGCGAGCAGCACACCGACGGTACAGGGGCCAGCCTCACCTCTGCTCTTTGGCACCAATCTGGGTTTGTTTACCGCTGATGACCAGGTGGTTACGTCGGCGACTACCCGCATTTTAATGCAACAGATCCATATTCGTATCGTGCGCATACCCATGCGCACCAATCTTCCCAATGCTCTTGAAGTACAGGCGGAGCAGGCCGTCAAAAGTATTGGCGCTATCCCTCTCGTCGTATTGACCGGCCTGCGCAATCCTCACGCGCTCGCCGATGATACGCGCATGATTCAAAATAGCAATAGTGTCTTTGGCGATAGCCTCGTCTACTACGAATTTGGCAACGAGGACGACTGGAACGGCATCACCATTGAACGCTATACGCAGGGATGGAATACGCTCATTCCACAGTTCAAACGCCTGGCTCGCAACGGTAAATTTATCGGCCCTGTCAGCTACCAGTACAGCCACGACAACCTGACCACTTTCTTGCAAGGCGCGAATCCTCGTCCCGATGCCATAAGCTGGCACGAATATACCTGTAGCTACAAGGACCCGGCTGCCAGTTGCCTCGCCAACCTTGACAACTGGACAACTCATCTCACCGATGCGCGCGCCGTCATGCAGGCCGCCCTGGGAACAACGCTGCCCATCATGATTACGGAATGGAATTACGCCGCCGACCAATCCACGCAAAGTAACGGCTTGCCCTACGATGACGGGAAGTATAACAACGCCAGTTTCATAACCGCGTGGACGACAAAAGCGCTGCATATACTGGCGGCAAACCAGGTCTTTGCCTCCATGCAGTATTCCGTGACCAACACCGCTCTGCCTTTAATCACCTTTAATAATACGCTCACAATGCAGGGCCAGGCGTTCCAATCCATCTATCACGCGATGACTTCATAAGCGATCATTGCGAATTACGCTTCTGGCAAAGGAAACCTGGCAGCCTGCAAGCGCTTGATGAAGGCCGGGCGGCGCTCATCCCTGGAGTTGCTGCCATCTTCCGGCAAACGCCAGCAAGAGTAGCACCATGGCTGCTATTCCATATGCCAGGGGGATGTGCATAGCGATTGTTGAAGCATTCGCACCCATAAAATCCAACGCCGGCAGATGATTGATGACACCTATGTACCAGAAGGCGACGAAGGCAATCTCAAAAAGCCTGCTATTGGCTGTCCAGACACCGGCGGCCAGGGCCAGGGCGGGAACAAAGATGGCTCCAACACCCAGCGCCAGCAGGCCAGACCAATCGCTTATGATAATGAAATGGGCAATCATGCCACTGGCCGTGAGTAGGGCGATCACTATGCCCGCCAGCCACTGCATCGATAGTTGGCGCGCAACCGGGTGAGCTGTGGAAAAAATGAGCTGCCTGGTCTGGTAGCGCGTCTCCCGATTGCCCAGCGCCGACCAGAGGGGCAGCGCCCACAGCCACGCTACAGGGAATAAGTAGCCAAGCGCGACATTCACCGGCAGGAAGAGGCACAGCGCGATAAACGTCGCGGCCCCAATAAACCACCACCAGACGACTCCTTTCAACAGCAGCCGTATTTCGCTGATGAGGAGGGCCACCCATCTCCCTGCTCCTCGCCGCCCTGCCAGTGGCGTCAGATGCGCCTCGGCAAGTACTGATACAGGGGTTTCCTCAGTTGCCAGC
>Ga0070741_10017375_pt1 | contig 11829 bp, 10 predicted proteins | sample Coa_R1_4_FD_66440 | JGI IMG/M metagenome (GOLD analysis project Ga0070741, IMG submission 66440) | Surface soil microbial communities from Centralia Pennsylvania, which are recovering from an underground coalmine fire - Coalmine... | ecosystem: Environmental > Terrestrial > Soil > Unclassified ...
CCCGGCGCCGGCTCGACTTTTGTGCTTCAATTGCCGCGTCATTGACGGCCCGATCGCCGACGGGGCAATCGAGACAGCTGACACTCCGCGTCGCACGTATTCGTGGACAGATGGACGCCGTGACGCGGGTCCTCGAGACGAGCAGTGACTGACGTAGGCTCGACGTGCACCGTGCGCCTGGCGCTGGCGCGATAACTCGCCACGAATAACGAAAGCGTTGTCGGCAGGCGCGTCCAGGCGCTTAACCCACAGTGATTCGTGACAGGGACAGTGGATACTCGATGTATCGAGCGGTCATGGCCGCGGTCTTGTTTCCGGCCAGTCGCTCGAGCACGTGAAACGCGCCGTCGATGCCAGAGGAGACGCCGGCGGCCATGACGATCGCGCCATTGTCGACGATGCGATCCCCGGTGATCTGACACGATGGCTCCGCACTTCGCAGCTCGTCGAGCGCGTCGTGGTGCGTGGTCGCTCGCAGACCCCGGAGGGCACCGGCGGCCGCGAGCAGCAGCGATCCGGTGCAGACTGAAAACACGATGTCGGACCGTGCGGCCGTGGCGCGAAGCCACGACAGCACCGTTTCGTTGCGCATCTCGATCCGCGTACCGAAGCCGCCCGGGATGATGAGCACGGTCGGCGACGCGAGTGGTTCGGCGATCGTCTGCGTCGGCCGGATGCAGAGACCGCCGCGCGTCCTGATCTCGCCAAGCTTCGTTCCCACGGTGACGATCTCGAATGACGCGGCGTTGAAGACCTCGAATGGGCCGGCGAAGTCGAGCACCTCGACGTCGTCGAAGAGGAGAATCGCCGCGTTCATGTGAAGGAGACCGCGAGATCGGGGTGGGCGTCGAAGAGTGCCTTGTGGTTGGGCTCACAGAAGTAGTACGTCTTCCCCTTGTCGGTCGACCGCGGATCCTTCGCTGGGTTGATGTGCATGGCGCACACCGCGCAGTCGGTTTGACAGTTGAGCGGCTTGAACGCCATGTTGTGGTTCTCAACCCAACCGCGACTCTGATATTCCAGCTGCCTCGCGGTTTCCTGCGCCATCTCCTGTCCGCAGTAGCGCTCGACGACGCGCATCGCGAGATCGATTCCGCAGGAGAGCCCACCGGACGAGGCGAACGGACCATCCTCCACGAACCGCACGCCGCGCTTCACGTGAATGTCGGGGTAGGCCAAAGCCATTGCCGTCAACGCGCCGTGATGCGTGGTCGCCGCCCGGCCGGCCAACAAGCCGGTTTGCGCGAGGATCAATGCGCCCGTGCACACCGACATCGTGAGGTCCGCCGTGCGCGAGGCCTGACGAATCCACCCCAGCACCGGCTCGCTCGCGCTGTTCATCCCTTGGGCGGGGATCACCATGACCTTGGGCGCTGGCGCGGTGGTCAGCGCGTAGTCCGGACGCGGGAACGGGCGGGGTGTGATCGCCGACGGTTCCGCGTCGATCGATGCGAACGGGAAGGGGAGAGCGGCCAACGCGCCCAGCGCGGCCGAACGCTTCAGGAATTCTCGGCGTTGCATATCAGGAAGCCTCGGTGAATCGCAGTCGATACTCGTGAGGGTGAATCCGCAGGATGCGGTGAAATGACCGGCGCAATCGCTGGATCGATCCGAAGCCGCAGTCGCCGGCGATCTTCTCGAGCTTGTCCGACGACTCCTCGAGACGCCGCCGCGCCGCTTCGACGCGGAGGCGCTCCACGAATCGCGCTGGCGTCGTGCCCGTGTCCTTGAGGAACGCGCGCGCGAAGTTTCGCGGGCTCATGCCCGCCCGCGTCGCGAGCGTCTCGACCGTCAGCGCGCGGTCCAGGTTGTCGACGGCCCACGCGCGCACCTCGGCGATCTGCTTCCGATCGGCGGCTTGCAGCGCGAGCGCGGTGCTGAACTGCGATTGACCGCCAGCGCGGCGGAAATACAACACCATCTCGCGAGCGACGGCGAGCGCCATCGCCGATCCGAGGTCTTGCTCGACCAGCGCCAGCGCGAGGTCCATACCCGCCGTGACTCCGGCAGTCGTATACGTGTTCCCGTCGCGGATGTAGATGGGATCCGGATCGACGGTGACGTTGGGGAATCGCGCGGCCAACTCATCGGCCCACTTCCAGTGCGTCGCCGCGCGCTTGCCGTCGAGCAGACCAGCCGCGGCGAGCACGAAGGCGCCGGTGCAGATCGAGCCCAGGCGTCGCACACGCGGAGCGGTCGCCGTGAGCCAGCGCCGGAGTCTTTCATCGGACGAGGCCTGTTCGGCACCCGTACCGCCCGCGATCAGCAACGTGTCGATTCGTCCGCGAAGCGACCGGTAGTGCACACCGCCGCCCAGGACGAGAGCACAATTCGTTCGGATCGCGCCACTCGGCGTGGTCGTCGCCATGCGCACCGTGTACGGCAACCGGCCTTTCGACAACTCGGCCGCACGAACGAAAACCTGGAACGGCCCCGCGACGTCGAGGATCTGTACCTCGGGCATCGCCACGAACACGATCTGCCTCATGAACGGACGGTAGCCATCGGCGCGGATGGCTGCAATGACAAAGAGGTGTCATTTTCTGCCACGGGGGTCGTCGACGGACCGCAATCGTCTGCCGCTCGCGCCAGCTCAGATGGTTAACGGCGGGGCGCCGTGGCTGGTCGCCAAGATTCTTCGGGGCCACGGTCAACGTCGAGCTTGTGGGCGACACGTTCGCGGGAGCGTGCCAGCGCCTGCATCTGTCAGCGCTGCGTGCGCTGGCTCGCTGAATGCGCGAAAGATCGCGCGCCGAACATCATGATCGACCACGAGGCGAGGCCATCGCCCAGCGCGGGCCAGGAAAGGCACATCCGGGTGGCGGCGCCGTCCGAGATTACCTCAGGCGACGCCGCTTGCTCATTTGGTGGGAATGCGCCGTGCCCGCCTCATGCGCGTCGTCGTGATCGCGCCCGCTGTTTGTACCACCAGACGTACATCCCCGTCGCCGAGAGCAAAGCGATGACGACTCCGATGAGCGCGACGACCACGCGGTACCAGACGGCATCGACGGGATCGCGCACCATGTGGAGCGCGCGAAACCAGTCTATGATGTCGTTCCCCGGCCCGGCTCCCTGGAGCGTGTTGGCGGCGTACAGGGACCCATCATCCCCGTCGAAGAAGAGATTGAACTGCTTCGATGCGGGAAAGGCGCGATCGGTCAGGACGCTGTACGAGTACAGATTGACCCCGGGTATGTACGCCAGTTGCGTTGGGTGATCGACCGTGAACCGGTGCCGCACGGCCTCGCGAGCGGTCAGCTGATCGCCGATCGTCTGCGCGGCTCGCCAACCGAGACGGGGCGCCGTCGGATGATCAGTGAATTGGCGGACCCCATACGACGAATCGATGGACTGCGTACGGAAGAGCCGCCCGGTGACCCACCAGTTCACCGCCATCCCAGGGTAGACGAGGGCGGAGCTGGACCAGGCAAAGATGAAGAGCAGTGCCCAGGACCAGAGCCCGCTGGCGCGGTGCACGTCGAAATTGAACCGGAAGCTCGACGTCGGCCACTTGATGCCCCAGGACGTTTTCCAGCGTCGCCAGAAATCGGTGACGCCGGCCGGCAGCGTCAGATAGAAGCCGACGAAGCAGTCAATGGTCCAGACGAGGGCGACGAGGCTCAGGATCCACGCTCCGATGGGCCCCATCGCCAGGCTGGTATGCAGGCTGTACACGACGGGCATGATGTTCTCCTTGAGGCCCGGCGCATGGAAATCATTGGTCAGACGTCCCAGCTCGCGTCCGGTCCACGGATCGAGTACGAGGTACTTGAACGTCGAGTCGCCGTGCATCCGCAGGACCACTTGATCGCGGCGCACGCGCGCGAAATAATCGAGGTGGGCGTTTGGCGCGATAGCGCGGGCGCGGTCGGCGAGCGTGGCGAAATCGAGCGGCGTTCCCGAGGTCGGTGGTGTGACGAACAGCGCAGGGTCGAGGAGGCGCGTCAGCTGGACGTTAAACGCGAGCAGACTGCCAGTCAGGCCCTCGATGATAAGAAAGAGGGCGAGGCCGAGTCCGACCCAGCGATGCGCGATGACCGCGTAGCGGCGTATCATGGTTGGTCGTCCCGTCAGAGGTTGATCGCGACGGACGCCAGGGCGCTCCGAGGAGTGCCAGGCGTCGCTGTGCCGGGATCGAGGGCGACGAAGTACGCGGTGTCGAACACGTTGCTCACATTGACCTGCAGCCGCAGCGTGCGACGCATGAAGCGAACGTCGTAGCCGACCATCGCGTTGGCGATCGCGAAGCCGGGGATGTGCTCGTGCGAGAGGTCGACTTCGCCGTCGCGTGCCACGATGCCCCCGCCGAAACGGAGGCCGTGGAACGCGCCGGCGGGGACCGCATACGTCGTCCAGAAGCTGCCGCTGTTGTACGGAACGCCGGTGAAGCGCAGGCCCCGATACCCGCTATTGTCGTTGGTGATCCTCGCGTCAATGTAGGAATAGCCGCCGATGATTTGCCAACCGCCGGTGACGAGCCATGCGAGATTTTCCTCGATACCTCTCGACCGGGCCTCTCCGATGGCGATCTCGAACGCCGGGGCCGTCGGATCGATCGTCGGGATGTGCTCTTTCGTGAGCTGATAGACGCTCGTCGAGGCGGACAGCTGCCGAAACAGCTGCCACTTGAATCCGACCTCGTACTGTTGCGCGGTTTGCGCGGGCAGTAATGCGCTGTCCTTCGTGAACGCGCCGAGTGCCGTCGCGCCGTAGTTGGAGGTGTAGCTGGCGTACAGACTCAGTTGGGGTCGCGCTTGCCAGAGCACGCCGATGCGGGGGGTGATCGGCGGATGATCGCTGACCGTCGCTCCGACGCCGCCGTACCCCGAATTATGCGTCGTCGCGCGATCCAGCCGGACACCGGCGAGCAGGTGCACGTTGCCGGGGAGCGCCAGCATGTCCTGCAGGTAGACGCCGGCATCGGTCTGGTTTTGGGACGTTGTCCCCGTATCCGCCGAGGGTGGGACCGACGGGGTCGTGGGGTATATCGGATGGTAAATGTTGATCGAGTCCGGCGGCGATCCCGTGAAGTTGTAGTTGTAGCCGCCGTGGATATAGTAGAAGTCCAGTCCCACGAGCAGCGTGTTGTGGGCGCCGAGCACGTCGAACCGGTTCGTGAGATCGACGACGGCCTGGTGCACCCAGTGTGAGGAGGACGTGCCCGTCGAGAGGAATCGCGGCAGGTAGCCCGTCGCATCGACGTCGCCCGCGTAGTACTCCGACAACGGAACGGGATCGCTGACGTATTCGGATCGCGCGGCCGCGTGCACGCTCAGATTGCCCGTCAGCGCCTGGGTTCCGGTGAGCTTGAACCAATACTGGGTGGACTTCCCGAAGTTGCTGTTGGCGTCGGAGTAATTCCGGTCGAATGGCACGCGCGCCGGCGCGAGCGTCGATGTGACGAACGGCAGCCCATCGTCACCGACGCTCTTGCCAGTGGCGTAGCTCGTTTCGAGCGTGATGCGGACGCGATCGCTCGGCTTGATTTCCAGGGTCGGGAATGCGGCGAATCGCCGGGTGTAGATGAAATCCCGGAAGGAGCCCGAGCTCTCGTAGTCGAGATTGAGGCGGTACAGGATGGTCTTCGTGTCGTTGAGGGGTGCGGTCGCATCGAGCGTCGTGCGGTATGTCGCGAACGAGCCCACTTGCTGATCGATCGTGTACTGTGGGGTGGTCAGTGGTTGTTTGGTGACGACGTTGACGAGACCGCCCGGCTGGGCCTGTCCGTAGAGCACGGAGGCCGGTCCTTTGACGACCTCGATCCGTTCGACATTGGCCATATCCCGCGCCAAGCCCCCGAGCTCGGCTTCGTCCTGTCGCAACCCGTCGTCGTATGACACTCCGGCGAGATCGAATCCGCGCACGGTGTACTCGTCGTACGTGAGCTGCCCGTAGGCGATCGGCAGGACGCCGGCGACGTTGACGAGGACGTCGTCGATGCGAAGCGCCTGCTGGTCTTGAAGGACCGCTCGCGGGACCACCTGAATAGAGACCGGCACCTGCATGAGCGGCGCGGCCGTCTTCGTCGCCGACGACGCGGTGTCGGCGACGTAGGTCGCGCGCGTCGGGCGGGTCGCGACCACCGCAACCTGCGCCAGCTGTAAGGGCGCGCCGAGGCGGATGCGAACCGCCACGGTATCACCGCCGCGCGTGGTCACGAGGGCGCGGCCCGCGTTGTGGCCTTCCAGCGTCGCGACCAGTGTGAAGTGACCGGACACGACATCCGTGAGAACAAAGTGCCCGGTTGCGTCCGCGGTCACGGCCGAGCCGGGGATTTCGGCAATGGCGACAGACGCGCCAGGAGCGGCGGCGCCGTCCGGCAGGGTCACGGTGCCCTGTACGATCGACATGGTTTGCGCCGCGGCGCGACCGGAAAGGATTAGACAGGCGGCGATCAGCGCGCCGACGTGTCCCCGGCGCACGCGATGCGCCGGGGTCGGTAGAGTTGTGCAAGACATGTCAGCCCGCGAGAACCTGATCGGGGATGGCGTCGAAGATCTGCTTATGGGCCGGCATGCAGGTGTAGTACGTCTCGCCTCGATAGACTGATTTCGGGGCGGTGAGCGGGTTGATGCTCATGCCGCACACCGGGCACATGGGCTTGCCCTTGATGTAGAAGTGCGCGAACTCCGAGCTCTGCTCCGGGTGCATCCAGCCTTTGCTCTGATACTCCTCGTTGAATGCCGTCTCGGTGGCCGTGGGGCGACCGAAATACCGGTCGACCACGTGCAGCGCGAGATCGATACCGCATGACAGTCCACCCGACGTGGCGATGTTGCCGTCATCCACGTAGCGCACGCCGCGCACGACGTGGATATCCGGGTACTGATAGGCGAGCTCGAGACAGGCGCCGTGGTGCGTCGTCGCGGTACGGCCCGACAGGAGTCCCGTCTTGGCCAGCAGGAGCGCGCCGGTGCAGATCGACATGGTGAGGTCGGCGGTTCGCGACGCATCCTTGATCCACGTGATCATGGCGTCACTCGGATCCTGCTGAGCGGGAATGACGATGATCTTGGGCCGCGGCGCATTGCCAAAGGTGTAGTTCGGAACGATCTGCATTCCGGCGCCGGCCTTGATCGGCTCCGGGGTCTCGGCGACCATGTACGGCTTGAACGGCATAGCCATCTTGCCGTCGACCGTCGGCATGGCCGCCGCGAACATCTCCCACGGGCCGGCGAAGTCGATCACCACGGCGTTCTCCGAGACAACGAACGCGACCGGAATGTCTTTGCCGTCCCATGGCAGTCGGGTCGCCGCCCGTGATGTGAATGGTGCATTGAAGAGTGGCCGTGGCAGGGTGGCCATGAGGCCGAGTGCCGCGGATTGCTTGAGCATTTCACGCCGTTGCATGTCTATCTCCCAGTTCGTTGAGCAAGCGAGTGTGGTCCGGCGGCGATGGGCCGACGGATGGTGCGTTCGGTTACAGGCGTGATCCGGGAGGACCGACCGACGGCGGAAGCACGATCTGCGCGGCGATATCCGCGGATCGATCGTTGGGAGCCGATGGCGTCGCCGTGTATTCGACGATCGGTGAGGCGGGGACGGTGGCGGCCCGACCGAGGGTGAGACTCAGGCCGTTGGGTGGCACGCAACCGCATGCGCAGCAGTCGCACGGCTGGTGTCGCGCCGGCGTATTGTCGGACGGGTGATGACACCGATGCTCGGCCGTCGTCCGAATTGGGCTGGTGACAAGGGGCATCGCCCCAGACCAGAGCGCGAGCGCTCCAGCGACCGCGCGCCGCCAGCACGCGCGCTTCATGTCGGCAAACACCTACGCCTCCGCGACGTGAGAGTCAGGCGGAGCGCAGGCTGCACTCCGCTGTCAGACGCGCAGAGCGGGTGGGCCGAGTGGAGGGGGGAGTACGACGGCGTCGGGTTGTGCCGGACGCGGCGCCGTCCCGACAGCGGGGCGAGCTACCGCCACGACCGCAATCGGCACGATGGGCAGGGCAACGAGCCGATCTCTCGCGATCGTCACGACGGTCGCGCAACTACACGAGTCGAGACACGCGCATCGGTGCGACGAGTGCGAGTGATCGTGCTGATGCGGCGCATCCGACATGCCGGTCATCGGTGCCATCGCTGCCGGTGTGCCGTCCCGCGTCATGCACGGATGGTCGGACATGGGGATGCCCGTCGCCAAGACGAACATCAGTCCCAGGAGTGCGGACAGGAGCCGGCGGATCACGTGACGGATCCAGGCCGAGAGTACTCAATGCATCGAGCGGTCATGGCCGCGCTCTCGCGTCCGGCCAGGCGAGCGAGAACGTGAACGGCTCCGTCAATTCCCGAGGCCGCCGGTGTCGCCATCCGCGACGGCTCAGCGGCACGGACCAAAATCTGTCCGGGACCGGCGACGTCGATGATCTGTGGATCGGGTATCGCGACGAACACGATCTGCCGCATGACGGACGGTAGCCATTGGCGCGAGTGGCTGCAATGACAAAGAAGTGTCATTTTCTGCCACGCGAGCCGTCGACGCACACGGACATTAATGCCTGACGATCTGGGGCGCGACCGGGGCGCCACCGGGGCGCGCCATCCTGCCGGCGGTCACTCCTCTGATACGCCGCCGCCCGGCTGATCTGGCGCACTCTGGATCAGGAGAGTCCTCGTTCGAGCCCAGGAGGGGCAACTGGAACTAACTCGCGGCGCGTTGACTTCAACGTCTTCGGCGCCAACTCGAGCGCATTTGGGCGTCGGTAATCGTGCCGCGGAGGGTGATCTGCGGCGTCAACCGTGGGCGCGGCCGCGCGGGAGCGGATCGCCGGCGCTGGTGTAGGCCGGAGGGACGTAGAGGTTGAGGGTCGTCAGTTTCGTGCGGCCAGTATTGCGGATCTCGTGCGTCGTGCCGCGTTGGATCAACAGCAGGGTCCCAGCACGCAGTGAGCGCCGCCGCCCTCCGACTACAGCGGTCCCGGTGCCGGACACAACGTACAGCCACTGGTCGGCGCCGCGGTGCCGGTTGTCCGGGCCGCCTTCCGCATCGCCGGGTGCAATGACCATCGTCGCGGCTTGCGCGCGGCGGTTGGCGAAGGCGACCACGAACCCCTTCCCGAATCGCAGATGCTTGTGCGTCATCGTGAGGCGTACCTCTTGCATATATCGAGCGCGAGCAGGAGAACACGGCACGAAGCGAGCGCGACGGACTGCCGGGACGACTCGGTATGAGCGAAGTTAGGAAGGAAGGCGGCAAGGTCCTCGAGCGCAGATCAACGCGATGGGGTTCGGCATGATCGGTCGAGGCCTGCTGGTCTCGACCGATGTGTTTTAGCGACCGAAGTACGCGTCGATCGCCCTAGCGAACGACAACGAATTGCGGACGCCGCTCAACCTGCATAGACTGCGGGCCCGCAATGGCTGCGGGCCCGCATGCTGATCAGGAATGGGCTTAGTGCTTACTGCCGCCGGAGCTGCCGGAGCCTCCGCTGCCGCCATCGGCCTGACCGCGGTCTTTTCCCTGGCCGTGCTGGTCCTTCTGTCCCATATCGCCCTTCTGCCAGCTATCATCCTTCCCTCCGGACTGGCCTTCCCTGCTCCCGCCACTCATGCCTTTGTCCGTGCCGGCGCCAGTGCCTGGGTTGCTGGGATTGTTCTTTTGGTCTGCCATACTCCCCTCCAGAGAATGAGAACAATCATTCGCGCGGTTCGCGCACCGCCTCCTTTTGCACGGACTATACCGACCGCGACGCACACTTCTTGCTTTTTATCAGCGCATGGCCAGTGCAGCGCCACCGGCGCCATCCATTGGGTCTTATGAAACGACGGCATCGGGCGTGTCATGGGGCGCGGTGATTGGTGGTGCGTTCGTCGCCGCGGCCATGTCGCTCATTTTGTTGTCGGTGGGCACTGGACTCGGGCTCTCATCGATCTCCCCCTGGTCCGGCGCCGGTGCGCCCGAGGAAGCAATTGCGGTTGGGGCCGTCGTCTGGCTCATCGTCGCGCAGGTGCTCGCATTCGGGCTGGGTGGGTATGTCGCGGGCCGGCTCCGCATCAAGTGGGCGACGGTGCATTCCGACGAGGTCTATTTTCGCGACACGGCGCACGGTCTTCTGGTGTGGGCCGTGGCCGCCGTTGTCACCGCCGCGCTGCTGACGAGCGCCGCGACGTCCATGGCGGGTGGACGGCCCAGTGCCGCCGCACGCGGTGAGAGCGGTGAGACAAGCGGAGCGAGTGGTGACCCGACGGTGAACGCCGTCGACATGATGTTTCGCACGACACGACCGGAACGGGCAGACGTCGCGCTGAGAGCGGAAGTCAATCGTGTGCTGCATGGGGCGATTCGGCAGCGTCAGTTAGCGACGAACGATCAAGCGTATCTCGATAGTCTGATCGTCTCACGGACCGGCGTGAGTCCGGGCGACGCGGATCGGCGGGTGACGCAAGGTTTTGCTGAGCTGCAACAGACCATCGATCTCGCTCGCCGACGTGCCGCCAAGCTCTCCTTGTGGCTATTCGTGGCGTTGCTCGCGGGCGCGTTCTGCGCGAGCTATGCGGCCACGATTGGCGGGCGGCAGCGCGATCACGTGATCCACCTCTCGTAGGAGGCCGATATATGCGGTACATCCTTCTGTGGCTGCTTGGTGTGCCGCTGCCCATCATTGTGCTGGTCGCGCTGTTTTCGCGGTAGCGGTAACGGGCCGGTAGGGCCTAGTCCTCTCGATGTCACGCGCTCGCAACGCCGGGAATAATCTGCGGACGAGCCTAGTCTAAATCGAGACCCCGACGAGAGCAGCTCATTGTTCGGACTAGGCACGGATTGTAATCGGTGGAATCGCGACAGGTTCAGATTCCTCAAATCATCGCGCGGAATTCTCCAACACGAGTTGCTCCGTGGCGCGGTCCTCTGTTTGGTGCTGTCGGCATGCGGCGCCGGAGCGATTGGGCCGCGATCCGGAAGTGGCGCGGGCAGTGCTGCTACTCTGGGAAGCCTTTCGTGCAAGGGCTACCCGAAGACGGTCCCGGTTTCAGTCGGCGGTACGATGGAGACTTACACGCAGGTGTGTCTCATCGTCCAGAAGACTGCCCCCCTTACGCCCGGCATCAGCGCGCTAACAGTCGTCGGTAACATGACCGGGCACGGCCGTGATACGCTGAGTGCGTATGTCGTGTATGCACGCGTTGTCGCGCAGGCGGCGAACGAAGGCAGTGCGACCGCTCTCGCGCAGAGCGTGGTCGTCAGCACGGCCAACGGCAGTATCTCCGCCTCGCCAGACAAGGTCGCCGAGCCGCGGCTTTTGGAGATTGACTTCGAAATCTTCACGGCGCCGGCGACCAATCTGACGCTGACCGACAGCGTGGGCAATCTATCCGTCGATAACTATGACGCGACGTTGCAACTCACGACCCAAACAGGAAATGCGTCTCTACAAACCGTGCAAGGCCAGACGACCGTGCGTACGAACGTGGGCAATATCGCCGCCACCCTCTCCGGATCGGCTTGGACCGGTGCCGGCATGACGGCAACGACTCAAGTCGGCGACATCTCAGTCTCGCATCCCGCGTCGTACCAAGCCGCCTTCACGGCCACAACCGACGTCGGGAGGGTATCCGTAGACGGACAACAGGCCAGCAGCAGCGGGTCGTCACCGGTGACCATCAAGGCGGGGTCGGGCGCGCCAATCGTGCTCGAGTCAAGCGTTGGAGATGTCTCGGTGACCGCGACTCAGTGAGAGGTTGTCGATCTCACCGAGGCAACATGCATTGGCCAAGTCGGCGAAGCGTGCGATAATGGGAGACGACGGCGGAGCGAACGGTCGGCTGATCGTGATACGGCAGACAATGCTGCCGGGCCACCCCGCGCACGATCTCGCTGATCGCCGGATA
>Ga0070741_10017376_pt1 | contig 11829 bp, 13 predicted proteins | sample Coa_R1_4_FD_66440 | JGI IMG/M metagenome (GOLD analysis project Ga0070741, IMG submission 66440) | Surface soil microbial communities from Centralia Pennsylvania, which are recovering from an underground coalmine fire - Coalmine... | ecosystem: Environmental > Terrestrial > Soil > Unclassified ...
GCGCGGCCCATCAAGTCGGGGAAATCGCCGCGCTGCATGAATATTCGGAGCCCCGGGCCGCCCGTCAAGAGGACCGGCGCCGCCCGGTTACCTTCCGCCCATGACCGATCCGGCGCTCCGGGTCACCTACACCGTCCGGGCCGCCCCCGGCGCCGTGGCCGAGCGGGCCGATGCGCTCCTGCTGGAGCAGACGGTGGAGCTCCCGCGCCGGGCACTCCGCGGCCGCGCCGGCGCCGAGCGGGCGCTGGGCCGGGTGGAACGCATCGAGCCGGCCGGAGACGACGCGTACCGGGTCACCCTGGCCCAGCCGCTCGCGGCCACCGCGCTCGACCCCGCCCAGCTCCTCAACGTGCTGTTCGGGAACTCCTCGCTCCAGCCGGACGTGGTCCTGGAGGACGTGGAGCTCTCGGAGGCCCTCCGCGCGGCGCTTCCCGGCCCGCGCGCGGGCCTCGCCGGCTGGCGCGAGCTCACCGGCGCCGCCGGGCGGCCGCTCCTCGCCACCGCGCTCAAGCCGATGGGACTTTCGCCCCGGGAGCTGGCCGACCTCGCCGCGACGTTCGCCCGGGCGGGACTGGACGTGGTGAAGGACGACCACGGTCTCGCCGACCACGCCTTCTGCCCCTTCGAGGCGCGGGTCACCGCCTGCCTGGAGGCGGTCGAGCGCGCCGGACGGGAGACCGGCCGCCGCACGCTCTACCTTCCCAACCTGATCGGCACGCCGGAGCGGGTGCGGGCGCAGCTCGCCTTCGCGCGGCGGGCCGGCGCGCCCGCGGTGATGATCTCGCCCATGCTGCTCGGCCTGCCGTTCCTGGCGGAGCTCGCGCGCGACCCCGGAGGGCTCCCGCTGCTGGCCCATCCCGCGCTCGCGGGAACCGGGCGGATCGCCGAGGTCCTGCTGCTCGGGAAGCTGTTCCGCTGGTACGGGGCCGACGGGGTGATCTTCCCCCAGGCGGGCGGGCGCTTCCGTTTCACCCGCGAAACCTGCCTCGGGATCGCGGAGGCGCTCCGGTCGCCCGCGGCGGGAATCCGGCCGGCCCTGCCGGTGCCGGCGGGCGGCATCCGGGTGGAGCGCGCGGCCGAGCTGCTCGCGCTCTACGGGAACGACTGCATGCTCCTCGTCGGCGGGAGCCTCTACGAGGCAGGCCCGGAGCTGGAGCGGCGGGCGCGCGAGCTGGTCGAGGGCATCGCCCGCGCGGCGCGGGAGGGAGCGGCGGTATGAGAACCCACATTCGGCGGACCGACCCGTTCCGCTGGGACGGAGTCGAGGTCGCGGCGTACCAGCCGGACGGCACCCACTTCCGGGACGTGACCCGGCAGGTCCTGTTCGCCGGGGACGGGCTCGACTGCGAGCTGCGCTACTTCGAGATCGCCCCGGGCGGCTGGTCGTCGCTCGAGCGCCACGAGCACGTGCACGCGGTGATGGTGATCCGGGGCGAGGGCCGGGCGCTGGTGGGCGACCGGATCCTCGACCTCGCCACCTACGATCTGGTGCGGGTGCCGCCCCGCACCTGGCATCAGTTCCGCGCCACCGGGAGCGGCCCGCTCGGCTTCCTCTGCCTGGTGCCCTGCGGGCGCGACCGCCCGGAGCGGCCGGACGCCGCCGCGCTCGCCGCGCTCCGGGCCGACCCCCGGATCGCCGAGTTCATCCGGGCCTGACCGCGATCAGCGCGATCGCGAGCGCGGCGCAGGCGAGCCCCAGCGACTGGACCGGGCGGATCCGCTCCCGGAGCAGCAGCCGGGCGAGGAGCACGGTGCTCGCGGGGTAGAGCGAGACCAGCGTCCCGATGAGCCCGAGCGGCCCCTCCCGGACCGCGACCAGGTAGCCGCAGTTGGCCAGGATGTCGAGCAGCCCGGAGACCGCGGCGATGCCGCGCGCGGGCCGCGGCGGGACGAGCGGGCGGCGCGCCGCGAGGGCGAGGGCGCCGAGCGCGACGAGCGCCACCCCGCGGGCCACGACCAGCGGCCAGAGGCCGGCGTCCCTCCCGGTGCGGGCCAGCGCCACCAGGAAGAGCCCGATGGCGACACCCGAGGCGAGGGCCACCGCGATGGTGCGCTCGAGCCCGCGCCGGCCGGCGCCGTTCGCCGGCCCGGCCTGGCCGATGAGCGCCACGGCGAGCACCGCGAGCGCGATCCCGGCGAGCGGCGCCGGGCCGGGCCGCTCCCCCAGGCCGAGGCCCACGAGCACCGGCACGGCGATGGAGCAGACGCCGGTGATGGGCGCGACCACGCTCACCGGCCCGCGGGCCAGGCCGTAATAGAGGAGCGCGAGCCCGAGGCTTCCCGCGAGGCCCGCGCCCGCGCTCCAGCCGAGCGCGGCGGGCCCGTGGAGCGCACCCGGGAGGAGGGGCGCCAGCGCCAGGAGCGCGACCAGGCCGGAGCCCTGCGACAGGATCGCGGCGGGAATCGGGCCGCTCCGGCGGGTGGCGATCCCGCCGCAGAAATCGGCCACGCCGTAGACCGCGGCGGCGAGGATGGCGAGGAGTGCGGCCACGAGGGTACCTCGCGCCGGCGGGGGCCCGGCGCTATCCTGGGATTCGAGTCCGGGCAGTATACACCGGTCCCGCCCGCGCCGCCGCAGCGGGACCGGACGGCGCCTCCCGGAGGCCCGCATGATGCTCTCGGAGGAGCGGGTGCGCGAGCTCCTCTCGATGGAGGAGCTCATCCCGGCGGTGCGACGCGCCCTGGCGGCGCTCTCGGCCGGCGCGGCGGTGCAGCCGCTCCGCGTCGTGGTGCCGGTGGCGGAGCACGGCGGGTTCCTCGGGGTCATGCCCGCCTACGCGGGGGCGCTCGGGGCGAAGCTGGTCACCTTCTACCCGGGGAACCGGAGCCTGCCCACCCACCACGCCCTCATCGTCCTCTTTCGCCCGGAGACCGGGGAGCCGCTCGCGGTCATGGACGGGCGGCTCGTCACCGAGCTGCGCACCGCCGCGGCGTCCGCGGTGGCCACCGACCTGCTGGCCCGGCCGAACGCCGCCGTGCTCGCCCTCATCGGATCCGGGGTGCAGGCCCGGAGCCATCTCGCGGCGCTCCGCCTGGTCCGCGAGTTCCGCGAGGTGCGGGTCTGGAGCCCGCACCGGGCTCAGGCCTTCGCCGCGGCCTTCGGGGTGAGCGCCGCCGCGTCCGCGGCCGAGGCCGTGCGCGGGGCCGACGTCGTGGTGGTGGCGACCACCGCCACCACGCCCGTGCTCCGGGGCGAGTGGCTCTGGCCCGGCTGCCACGTGAACGCGGTGGGGGCGGTGCGGCCCACCTGGCGCGAGCTGGACCTGGAGCTGCTCCGGCGCGCCCGGATCTACGTCGAGTCGCGCGAGGCCGCGTTCGCCGAGTCGGGCGACGTGCGGGCGGCGGGCCGGGTCGAGGCGGAGCTGGGCGAGGTGATCGCCGGAACCCGGCCGGGCCGCCGCACCGCGCACGAGATCACCCTGTTCAAGTCGGTGGGCGTCGCGGTCGAGGACCTGGCCGCGGCCGACCTGGTGTACCGCAAGGCGGCCGGGGCCGACGCCTAGCCCCCGAGCGGCCGGCGCCCCGGCCGCCCGCGCCGAACCAGCCAACCGCAGGAGGGACCATGCCGGACCGAGTGCGCAAGGTGAGCTACTGCTACCCCATCGTCCCCAACCGTCCCGGGCAGGGCGCCCGGATCCTGGGCGCCCTCGCGGAGGCGGGGGTGAACCTCCTGGCCTACTCCGGGTTCCCGGTCGGGGGCGGGCGATCCCAGCTCGACCTCGTGGTGGAGAACCTGGGCCCGCTCCGGCGGGTCGCGCGGCGGGAGGGATGGCGGCTGAGCCGGGTGAAGAAGGGATTCCTGATCCAGGGCACCGACCGGGTGGGCGCGGTGCACGCGCACCTCCGGAAGCTGGCCGAGGCCGGGATCAACGTGACCGCGGCCGACGCGGTGTCGGCGGGCCAGGGGCGGTACGGGATGATCCTCTGGGTGAAGCCGCGGGACTACGCCCGGGCCGCCCGGGCGCTCGGCGCGCGATAGGCGCGAATAGAAGGAGAGCGGAGCCGGCTAACCCACGCCCAGCGCGACCGCCACCACCTCGCGGGTCCGGGCGCGGTTGTCCAGGTTGAGGACCACGACCTGCTGCCAGGTCCCGAGCGCGAGCTTCCCGTCCACCACCGGAAGCGCGAGGCTGGTCTTGAGCAGCGCGGACCGGATGTGGGAGAAGCCGTTGCCGTCGCCCCAGCGCGCGTTGTGCGCGTAGTCCGCCCGGACCGGGGCCACCACCTCGAGCGCGCGCCGGAGGTCCTCCAGCGCCCCGGGCTCGTACTCGATCGTGGTGATCGCGCCGGTCGAGCCGGTGAGCTGCACCACCACGCTCCCGGTGCGCACGCCGCTCTCGCGTACCAGGGCCTCGAGCTCCGGGGTGATGTCCCGGTGACCGAACTCCGCCGGCAGGCGGAAGCTCCAGGAGCGCTGCGCGACGAGCGGCGCGGCGACCGCCATCCGAGCCTCCATCAGTCCCCGCCGCCCGCCGTGACGGCCTCCCCGGGCGCGGGCCTCCCGGGCGCGTCCGCGCCCGGCGCGGGGCCGAACCGCCCGGGCAGCCGGAAGCCGCAGCCGGAGCACTCGCCGGCCGCGCCGAGCCGGTAGCTCAGGATGCAGTAGCCCAGGCGCTCGATCAGGAGCGCGCCGCACGAGGGACAGTAGGTGTTCTCCCAGGGACCCACCCGGCCGGGCAGGTTCCCCGCGTACACGAACCGGAGGCCCGCGGCCGCGCCGATCTCGCAGGCGCGCACCAGGACGTCCGCGCTCGTGTTCCCCATCCCCCAGAACTTGTAGTCCTCGTGGAACGCGGTGACGTGCCACGGGATGTTCGGGTCGATCCCGGCGATGTACTCCGCCGCCGGCCGGAGCTGGCCCGGGTCGTCGGAGAACCCGGGCACCACGAGCGTCAGGACCTCGAGCCAGAACCCCCGCTCGTGCACCAGCCGGATCGCCTCCAGCACGTGCGCCAGCACGCCCCCGAGCTGGCGGTAGCGGCGGTCGTCCATGGTCTTGAGGTCGATCTTGTAGCAGTCGGTCACCGGGCGGATGAAGTCGAGCGCCTCGGGCGTCGCGTTCCCGTTCGACACGAAGCCGGTCAGGAGACCGCGGGCCCGGGCGAGCGCGAACACCTCCACCGCCCACTCGCTGGTGATGAGCGGCTCGTTGTACGAGCTCACCACCAGGCCGGCGTGGTACCGCTCGGCCAGCCCGACGATCTGGGCGGCGGTGAGGTCCACCGCGTCGGTGGTGGCGCGCTCGTCGCGGAGCGACTGGGAGGTGACCCAGTTCTGGCAGTACCCGCAGTGGAAGTCGCAGCCCAGCATCCCGAACGTGAGCGCGCGCGCCCCGGGCCGCACGTGGAAGAACGGCTTCTTCTCCACCGGGTCGCACTGGAGCGCGGCCACGTAGCCGCGCGGCACCAGCAGGCGGCCGTCCCGGTTGAACCGCACCTTGCAGATGCCGCGGCGTCCCGGGCGGATGAGGCAGCGGTGCCCGCAGGCCACGCAGCGGACCGACCCGTCCGCCAGGGCCTCGCAGAGCCGCCCCTCGGCGGTGCGCGCGTCGAGGTGCGCGGCGAGCGCGGTCACGGGTCGGCCTCCGGCGCGCTCGCGGCTCGACGTCCGGCGCTCACGGCTCGGCCTCCAGCGCGGCGCGGCGCTCGCGGCTCCGGTACACCGCGTACGAGAGCAGGATGCTCAGCTCGTAGAGCAGGTAGAGCGGCACGGCCATGGCGATCGTGGTCCACACCAGGTCGCCCGGGGTGAGAAACGCGCCCACGATCACGGCGCCGGCGGCCGCGTGACGGCGGTAGCGGGCCAGCCCCTGCGGGGTCACGATCCCCAGCGCCGCGAGGGCGAGCACCACCACCGGCAGCTCGAAGGCCACCCCGAAGGCGAGCGCCAGGCTGAACACGAAGCCGAAGTAGTCGCCCGCGGTGATCATCGGCTCCAGGGACGGCCCGCCGAAGCTCAGGAGCCAGGGGAGCGCCAGGGGGAGCACCAGGAAGTAGCCCAGCCCCGCGCCGATCACGAAGAGGAGGATCGCGCCCACGGCGACGCCCATGGCGACCCGCTTCTCGTGCCGGTACAGCGCCGGCTCCACGAAGCTCCAGACCTGGTAGAGGATGACCGGGAGGGCCAGGACGATCCCCAGCACGATCGAGGCCTGGAGGATGATCTGGAACGGATCTCCGGGGTGGGTGAAGACCAGCTTCCGCCCGTGGAGGTAGGGGAGGATGGGCCGCTCCAGCCACCCGATCACGTCCAGGTTGATCAGGATGAGCAGGGCGACCCCGACCCCGACCGCGAGCGCGACGAGGGACCAGATGATCCGCCACCGCAGCTCCTCGAGGTGGTCGAGGAAGGGCATCTCCCCGCGGCTCTCGGGTTCCGGCCCGCGGGCTGCGTCGTTCGGTGCCACGGGTGAAAGCTAGCCCGGGCGCGCGGCTCGTGCCTGGCGCGATCCGGCCCCGCCCCCTACTGTAGCGGCGGGTCCTTTCACCAAGGACGGGAGCGATGACGACCCGCACCACCACCGACATCCGCGAGGCCATCGCGGCCGCGAACCGCGACTTCACCGAGGCGTTCGCCCGGCGCGATGCCCGGGGCGTCGCGAGCTGCTACGCCAGCGACGCCATGGTGCTGCCGCCGGGGGGCGATCTGGTGACCGGCGCCGACGGGATCGAGGCGTTCTGGCAGAGCGTCATGGACATGGGCATCAAGGGAGCGGCGCTCGAGACCCTCGAGGCCGAGGAGCACGGCGACATCGCCCACGAGGTGGGGCGCTACGTGCTCCGGGGCGACGGCGACCAGGTGGTCGCCCGGGGGAAGTACCTCGTGCTCTGGCGCCAGGAGCACGGGCGCTGGAAGCTCTTCCGGGACATCTGGAACAGCAACTGACCCGCTCCGAGGATCCGGGGCGGCCTCCCGGCCGGGAGGCCGCCCCGGATCCTTGCACTCCGCGCCGACGGCTCGCACTCGGCGGCGGGCCCGGCCCGCGCATCAGCCCCAACTAGGCATCCCGCAGCAACTTAGCCCGCTTCCCCGGCGGGGCATCCGGCTTGCTGTTCAGCCCGCGATGGCCCGAGCCGGCTCCCGGCTCGAGTGGCGTGACTCCCCGAACCAGCCGATCCGGCCGGAGGATCCATGACCCGGACCCACCTCGCCGCGCTGTCGTTCATCGTTCTGGCCGCGTGCTCGCGGAGCGCGAAGTCGGCGCCGGCCGCGGACGAGCCGGACGCGCGCGACCTCAACCGGCCCGCGGCGGCCGCCGACCAGCCGCTCAACGACCGGCCCGCCGCGGCGAAGCCTGCCCCGAAGCCGGCGGCCGCGCCGGCGACCAAGACCGCGACGAAGCCCGCCGCCAAGACGACCAAGACCGTGGCCGCGAAGTCCACGAAGCCCGCCGCGCCGTCGCTCCGGTCGCTCGCGCCCGGCACCCGGATCCGGGTCGCCATGGTGGACTCGATCAACTCCCGGCGGGACAAGGCCGGCAAGATCGTGTCCGCGCGGGTCGCAAGCGACGTGAAGGACCGCGCCGGGCGGGTGGTGGTGCCGGCGGGCTCGATCGTCAAGCTCACGGTGACCCAGCTCGAGCCGGCGAAGAGCAAGAGCGCGAAGGACGGGAAGCTCGCCCTCCGGGTGAACTCGGTGAAGGTGCACGGGCGGGTCTACGCGCTCGAGGCGGAGGTCGTGGGCCCCATCGAGCACGAGCTCAAGGGGCGCGGCGTGACCGCGGGCGAGGTGGAGAAGGTCGGCGTGGGGACCGGGATCGGCGTGCTGGGCGGCGCCGCGGTGGGCGGCGGCAAGGGCGCGCTGATCGGGGGCGCGGTCGGCGCCGCGGCCGGTACCGCGGTGGCGGTGCAGACGGCGAGCCGCGACGTCGTGGTCCGCCCCGGCACCAAGGTCACCATCGAGCTGCGCGAGAAGCTGGTGGCGAGCGCGCGCTGAGCCGGACGGATCCGCGCCCCGCGCCGACGTCCCGCATGGCGCCTCCCGGTTCGGGAGGCGCCATGTCGCTTTCGGGGCGGGCGTCCTACCGCTGCTGGCGCTCCGGTGGGCCGGCGGTAACATAAGGGGGCCCGAGCCGGGCTCGCGGGCCAGGGGAGGCCGGCTCCGGGCGAGCCGTGCCTGCCCGGGCGATCCGCTTCGGCGCGCCCGGCCGGGGTCCGGCCGGGCCGGCGGATCTCCCATCACCCACCGGAGGTGCCTATGCGACTCGGGAGGCTGCTCACCATCGCGCTGGTGGTCGGGATCGTCGTCAACATCTACGATTTCGTGGTGCACGCCCTGCTCTTGCAGCGCCCGGTGTACTCGCACATCCCGCTGCTTCGGACCGACGCCTCGCTCCCGCTCCTCATCGTGAGCGACTTCATCGCGGCGCTGGTGTTCGTGTGGGTGTACGACCGGGTCCGGACCAGCTTCCCGCCGGGTGCCGCGGGAGGCGCCACCTTCGGCCTCTACGCGGGCATCCTGGTCAACTTCCCGACCTGGATCGTGGCGTACCTGCTGCTGAACGGCTTCACCTACGGGCTCGCCTGGGTGTGGATCGTCACGGGCGTGATCTGGGGCGTGCTGGCCGGCGCGGTGACCGGCGCGATGGCCGCGCAGAGGGTGCCGGCGCCCGCGACCTGAGCCGCGGGCGGCGACCTGAGCTGGCGCCCGCGACCCGAGCCCGCCGCCCGCAAGCTGAGCCGGCGGCCCGGCGGGCTCACTCGAGCGGCTGCGCCGTGGTGCTCGGGCCGTCGAGCGCCGGGACCCCGTCCGCGAACCGCAGGCGGTCGATCCTGAGGCTCCGCACCCCGCCCGCATCGTAGCCGATGCGCGGCGCGGTCCAGGCGTGGTAGGCCATCCAGACGGCGCCGCGCGCGTCGGCGAACAGGGTCTGGCCGCCCGGGCCGGCGACGGCTCCGGCGCTGGCCACGAGCGGCCCCGTCCTCGGCTTCGAGCAGGGGCCGAGCGGGCCCGCACAGGTCCCGTAGCCGATCGCGTAGCGGTCGCTCAGGTACCAGTTCGCCGAGTAGAACAGGTAGTAGGTCCCGCCCTCGCGCCACATGAACGGACCCTCGATCAGCGGGCCCTCCCAAGCCTGGTCCCGCACCAGCAGCCGCACCGCCTGACCCACCAGTCCCGATCCGTCGTCGGTGAGCCGCTGGGACCACAGCCCGACGGTCTTCCCGCAGCAGTTGCCGTCGTTCTTCCAGACCAGGTAGAGGGATCCGTCCGCGTCCACGAAGGGGCTCGGATCGATCGAGCCGCCGAGGTCGGACTGGCAGAGGAACGGCCGGGTGGAGTCGTCCACGTAGGGACCCTCGGCCGCCCCGCTCTCCGCCCGGCCGAGGCACTGGAGGCCGAGGCTCCGGTCCCGCGCGGTGTAGTACAGGACGAAGCGACCGCGCCGCTCCACCACCGCGGGCGCCCAGGTGAGGCTCTTGCCGGCGACCGCCCAGGCCGGAAGGCGCGGCAGCGCGTCCGGGAGCGCGGTCCAGTGCACCAGGTCGCCGGAGCGGAGCACGGGCACGTTGGTCGGCCCCACGTTCGTGGCCATGGCGTAGTAGCTCTCGCCGGAGCGGAACACGAACGGGTCCGCGAAGTCGCCGGGATAGACCGGATTGGTGTACGCGAGGGTGCGGGACACGGGCGGCGCTGCAGGCTCCTCGGGCGAGAGCGGGGGCGTCACGGGCGCGGTGGGCGCGGCCGCGCCGGGCGCCGTTCCGGTGTCGGTCGCGAGGTCCTGGCCGCACGCCCACATCGCCCCGCCAAGCGCGAGGCCCACCAGGATGCGGGCGCTCACCCGCGGCGTCCGTAGAAAGCGGCGCCGGCGGGATCAGCCGATGGTGCGATGGATGTGGGAAAAAGTGCTGTGGGAGAAGCGGCTTCTCGCGAGTTGAGCGGAACGCAGCAGGCTGCAACAGCCTGATGTGGTCTCATCGGGCGTCTGCCTCTTGTCGGGTTGTGACTTCGGGGATCGCGGCGCCGGGGCCGGGCAAGAGGCGTGCCCCGCCCCGACCCGTTCAGCGGGAGTCGGGCTCGGTGAGATACCCGGCCAGCTCACGCACCCACCACGCGCCGGTGCGGGCGCGCTCGGCGGGCGAGCTGAAGCGGTAGTGGTAGTAGGCGAGTCGGATGTAGCGGGGAGGCGAATCGGGGAAGGGATTCCCGTCAAGCAGCGAGAGGACCTCCGGGGTGCCGGCGAGCAGCTGCTCCATCAGCCGGCGGAGCCAGGGCGCGGCGCCCACGGGATCGAGCGCGGCGAACCACATCTGCCAGTCGAGCCGCGGGTGGTAGGGAGCCACGAAGCGCGGCCGCCGCCCGACCGCGCCCGGCTTCCAGCGGAACTCGTATTCCTTCCACTCCCGCCCGTCCCGGCTCCCCTCGATCACGATCTCCGGGCGCTCGGTGGTCATCACCCGGAAGAGCCCGTAGCCGTTGAACGAGCGGAAGGGGGCCACGGCCTCGAGCAGGCGCTCCCCCCACGCGGGCACCAGGCCGAGCCCGCGTCCGGCCGGCAGGGTGTAGGCGAGCTCCCGGACCAAGCTGAGCCCGGTGAGCAGCAGGATCACCGGCACGACGCCGAGCATGACGCGGCGCCGGAGGTCGGAGACCCGGGGCTCCACCCGCACCCGAACCGGCAGCACGCGCCCGAGCGCCGCGTCGTCCAGGAGCGGCAGGCAGAGCACGACGGTAAGCAGGTTGAAGAACCCGTAGTTGCCGGTGGCCGCGATCGAGAGCTGGAACAGGACGAGGAGCGCGAACGCGGCGAGGCGCAGCGGGCGGGCCCGGGACGGGGCGAGCACGAGCCACGGGACCAGGAGCTCGACGGCGAACATGCCCAGGGTGGCGGCCCGGTGCACCCCGCCGGGCAGGTGGTGGGCGTACCAGGCGGTCCAGGGCGGGAGCGGCTGGGTCTCGAAGTGGTAGTCGAGCGCCGTGAGGTGCCGCCAGGTCGGGTCGCCGCTCAAGAGCTTGGTCGCGCCCGAGAGGAACATGAGGCGGAAGAGGAGCCAGAGGACGAGCCACCGGGCGAGCGGCGAGGGCGCCGATTGCGCGCGTCCGGGCCACCAGCGGACCGGCGCGTAGAAGCACGCGAGCAGCCCCGCCTCGAGCAGGAGCGCATCCCACTGAAACGAGAGGAACTCCTGTCCCACCGTCGTGAGCGAGAGGTAGAGCACCCAGAGCAGCGCGAAGACCGGCGCCGTGGCGGGGCCGGCGAGCGCGACCGCGGCGAGGAGCGCCCCGCCCCAGGCCACCAGGCGAAGCGCGGTGTCGCCCGCGCCGAACCAGAAGAGGGTGGGAAGGAGAAGGTAGGCGCGCCCGCCCTGAAGCGACCGGGCCCACTCGAGGTATCGCCCGGCGGGAAGGATGCCGTGCTCGCCCAGGAGCCCGCTCACCTGCACGGCGAGCGAGGCGAACGCGATCAAGTAGACGGCGGCGAGCAGCCGGAGAAAGAGCCGGCGGGCGAGGACGTAGGAGGACTCCGGGCCTTCGGCGTCGCCGGGCATCCGCTACGGGGTGCGCGGGCGACCCATGCCCCAGACGACCCCGTCCGCCCCCTCCACCAGGGGCCGGAGCCCGAACCGCTGCCGCAGCTCCTCCTCGGACGGGTAGAGCCAGGCGCGCCAGGTGATGCGGTGAAGGTAGACCACCACCGCTCCCGCCCGCAGCCGCTCGCCCAGCGCATCCATCTCGGCCGAGTATCGCGGGTTCGGCCGTCTGGTCGTCACGCTGATCTTCGCCGGCAGTCCGCCGGACGGCCGCCCGGTCACCAGGGTGACCGCGTCGTCACCGTTGGTGTAGATCGGCGTTCCGGGCGGAAGCAGCTCGAGCTTCCGGAGGATGTCGGAC
>Ga0070741_10017377_pt1 | contig 11828 bp, 8 predicted proteins | sample Coa_R1_4_FD_66440 | JGI IMG/M metagenome (GOLD analysis project Ga0070741, IMG submission 66440) | Surface soil microbial communities from Centralia Pennsylvania, which are recovering from an underground coalmine fire - Coalmine... | ecosystem: Environmental > Terrestrial > Soil > Unclassified ...
CCCAGGAAGTAGGGAACCTGGTGGATCAGCTCTCCTATCCTTTTGGTGCGCAGCAGTTCAATCTCGGCGGAAATTTTCCTCTGGCCCCGAACGTGGCTAGTCCGCCGCCAATCGCTCCTCCAACGGCAGCCAATCAAGGCACTCTCATAGCCTTCGATCCGAACCTGAAACTTCCATACACCTTGGAATGGAACGTTGCACTGGAGCAGTCGTTGGGCATTCAGCAAAAATTGACTGCTTCCTACGTTGGCTCTTCCGGCCATCGACTCATTCAGTCGGGATTCTTGTTCTCGCCCAATCCAGATCTGGCGGCGGCTCTCCTGGTCGGGAATGCCGCCACGTCCGACTACCACGCCTTCCAACTGCAGTTTCAGCGTCGCCTGTCTGCTGGGTTTCAGGCAGTAGCCTCATATACCTGGTCGCACTCGATCGACGATGCGTCCGCGGGATCGACAGGATCCTTTTCAAATACCTTCGTACCTGGCATCGATCCCCACCTGAATCGCGGCCCTTCCGACTTTGACATCCGACACTCGTTTTCAGCGGGCCTCACGTATGATGCGCCTTCCCCCAAGTTCGCCCGCTTTTTCAACGTATTGCTTAGAGACTGGTCGACCGACAATTTCTTGGTTGTGCGGTCGGCTTCTCCGGTGAATGCCTACGACAGCATTCTGGGATTGTTTCACCAGGGACTAACCCGGATCCGCCCTGACGTCGTGCCTGGGCAACACCTGTACTTGTCCGGGAATTTTCCAGGAGGAAAGGCTCTCAATCCGGCAGCGTTCGTGCCTCCGCCCACAGATCCGAATACAGGGGAACCGCTTCGACAAGGTGATCTGGGTAGAAACGCTCTTCGCGGCTTTGGGGCTTTGGAATGGGATTTCGCAGTCCACCGAGACTTTCCCATCCATGAAGGCGTCAAGCTGCAGTTTCGGGCAGAAATGTTCAACGTTTTGAATCATCCAAACTTCGGCCCGCCCATTGGGGATATTAGCCAACCCAACTTTGGTCTCTCGCCCCAGATACTTGCCCAAAGCCTCGGAGGCGCGAATGTGGGCGGCGGTGGATTCAGCCCGCTTTACCAAATTGGCGGACCACGATCGATCCAGTTTGCCCTGAAGCTGACTTTCTAGCCTATCCGGATATCGATCTCGAGCAGTCTGGTGATCCTCGTGGCAGCACTCAATAGACCCCATTCGCACCGCCTCAGCAGGCCCATCGTGCAGACATGCTTATTGCTATTTACTGCGGTCCTACTTCTTCTGGCAGATTCACTTTTCGCTCAAGCCAATCCTCTTCGGGTCGAAGATGCGGTAATGCCGCGGGAGATTGCACGTGGATCGTCGGTTTCCTTCTCGCATGACAATGCCCTTGTGGCGTATACCGCCAGCCGAGGCCATTCTGGCTCGCCTCAACCCGCTGACAATGACGATCTTTGGTTTGTTCGAGGCACCGATATTCACGTAATCAATCTCGTCACCAATAAGGAGGACAATGTCAGCGGCGGAGAAGGCAGCAACTGGCAGCCGGTCTGGTCTCCGGGAAGAAACCTGCTCGCGTTTCTTTCCGATCGAGGTTCAGGGGGAAGAGTCCATCTATGGTTTTGGGATAACGATGCAAAAGCGATGAAGATGGCCTCATCCCTCGAAGCGAACTATGCCCCCGTGGAATGGACCAAGGAGGGACAACAGATCGTGTTCTCGGCTTCGATTCCTTCAAGAAGCGAGGGTGGCCACCCGAAAGGGAATCTGCAACGGACAAGCGGAATGACCGTGCCCGGTGTCAGAGTTTACGAGTCGGCGGGCACGTCAGCCGACAGCGCAACCGCAAATCCATGGAACCTGGATGATTATTTAGCGGAACTCGTCTCGATCGATGTCGTGACGGGCAGGAGGCGCCAGCTTTTTCGGGGAAAGATCGGCAGCTACAAGCTCTCACCCGATGGGTTGCGTCTGGCGGTAAGTGTTGCGACACGCTTTGAGAGGGCGGGATCACAGCAAATGCTCTTCGACGTTGTGGTGGTGACACTTCCTACAGGTCAGCGCCAGGTCGTGCTCTCTGATAGTCGCATGGAACCCGATGGGTCGGGCTTCAGTTGGTCGCCGGACAGCAGCCGGTTGTCTGTACGGCTGAAAGATGTGACCACAAATACTTACTCATACAAGATGGTGAATCTTCGAAACCGCGATGTTGTCACACTATTCGAGGCGAAGCAGCCATCCTCTGTACACGAAGGAACCACGCCCCTCTGGGACAGACTTGGCCAATTCATTTTCTTTGCTCATGACGGCAAGTTGTGGCGCGGTGAAACCGTAAGAGGCGCGGCAGTTCCAATTGCACGAATCCCTGGACGCCAAATTGTCGAATTAGTTGAACGTCCACCCGGTCAGTTGTGGCTGCTGCGGAACGACTCCGTTCTCGCCCTCACTCACGACGACAACGCAAAGCAAGATGGCGTGTATGAACTGAACTTGGCTACTGGCAATGGGACAAAACTCATGGAAGATGGGCAGTGTTACACATGCGTTCTTGGCGGGGAGTCGCTTGTGGTGAGTCACGATGGGAGAAGAATTGCATTTGTTTCCCAGGACTGCTCGCACTCACCCGAATTGTGGATGGCTGATCCTGAATTCAAGAGGTTGGAACAGCGGACGCATCTGAATCCGCAATTTGACTCGCAGGTTATGGGTAGAGCACGTCTGATCGATTGGCTGAGCGATGATGGAAAGCATCTACACGGGGCCCTGCTCTTGCCTCCGAACTATCGGCCGGGAGAACGCTATCCACTCGTTGTTTATACCTACGGCGGCGTTTCGTTGTCGGATCACCTTGATAGGTTCGGTCTTGTCGGCTCAGGGCCCGCCAATATGCAACTTCTGGCCACGAGAGGATATGCCGTGCTTTTGCCTGACGCACCTCAGCAAGTGGGTACGCCGATGTTGGACCTGGCCAAGGCGATCCTGTCAGGAGTGAACAAAGCAATCGAGCTTGGAATCGCAGACCCTGACCGACTCGCGGTGATGGGTCATAGCTACGGCGGCTATACCACCCTCGCCCTCATTGTTCAGACTGGCAGATTCAAAGCTGCCATTTCAATTGCCGGAGTCTCCGACCTCATCGGATCCTATGGTGAGATGGCAGAGGACGCTTCGGCCTACGGCGTTGCCATCGCGGAGCGTGGACAAGAAGCAATGGGGGGGACCCCTTGGGAGCGGCGCGAAAGCTTCATCGAGAACTCGCCATTCTTCTATTTCGACCGGATCCAAACCCCGCTGCTGATTGTTCAGGGATCGCGAGATACGGCAGTAGCTTCGTTTTTGGGCGATCAGATCTTCGTTGCACTTCGCAGACTCGGTAAAGAGGCAGAGTACGCAGTGTACGACGGGGAGGAGCACTCCCCATCACAGGAATGGAGTTATGAACACCAGGTGGATCTGTCCTACCGCATCATTCGCTGGCTCGATCGACATCTGAAATAATCGGAGCGGCTGACCGGTCAGCCGCTCCCAAAATGCGTGCCTACTCATCCGCCAGGTATGCACCGTTCGAAGGCCGGCGCGGGGTCTGCGCGTCCAGAACTCCAATGCCTTTCAGGTTGTTATTCTGAATGCTTTCCGAAGCCGGTCCGAGAGGAACAATCTCGGGCTTTTCGTACGTCATGGGTTTGCCTCCTTTCATCATCGATTTGTTTTTGCGGGACTCGGTTTCAAGTGAGCACCAAGTCAAGTCCGAACCTTGGTTGAAATTCAGCAACCGGGCACGCACGGCGCCCGGCCCGGCACTCCTGCAGATGAGCATTTACTCATCTGCCAGGTATGCGCCATTGGTTGGCCGGAAGGGAGAGTGCGTCTCCAGAACTCCACTCCCTTTCATGTTGTTGTTCTGAATGCTCTCTGAAGCCGAGCCGAGAGGCACAAGTTCCGGCTTCTCGTAGTTCATAGCGGTAACCTCCTTTCGTTCGATTTCCTCAGCTGAGACCTCTTCGCGAACTCTTAAGCTGGGTCATTTCTAGGCCACGTCGGCGAGAACTTTTCTGCCGACCACCGTGGTGATCCACGCTTCGAGAGTGAAAGCCCTGAGCAACGGCACGATTGGGACATCGGCGCCGCACACAGCCCGGCGCATCTCTTCGAGGAGTTGCGCTCGGTCCACCACACCAAAGGAGCTCATCGTCAGCTCCTTTTTCTCGGTGATTCGTGCCAATTGCTCGGAAATGATGATGATCGGTGAGCGTATAACAAATGCCTTGCGTCTTCGATTCAGCACTTCCTCTGGAACAATGCCTTTAAGCGCGCGCCGCATGAGCGAACGCCGCTCCTTCGGCCGTACGAGTTGCTGTCGGGGAATGGCGTACAAGAACTCCAACAAATCACGATCGAGATATGGATAGCGAACTTCGTGTAATGGATCGATTGGCAAAGGAAAGGAAGCGAGCTGCCGGCGCAGACCCTCCAGCGTGTAGAGGTTCTCCTGGAAGCTCGGCGCCGCACCCATCATCTGCACGCGCGATCGATATCCCGAGAGCGCGGGCTGGTTGCGAGCGATGAACCCGGCGCTGACCCAGCATGGAAATTTGCGAAGATTCAATGAGCGAAAGCACGATCCTGGCGATGGTGCGAAAAGCAGGAGGGTATCGCGGAACAGGTGAATCCATGGCTTTCTCAGGCTTAACGCCCACACTTTCAGCTGGTGACTCAGTGCCCCGATCCGGCCTGAAGCTAACAAGTCAGCGAGTTCCGGTAACGGGTTGGGAACGCCGCCTAAGACTTCGTCGCCTCCAATCCCGCTCAGTAGCACACGGCTTCCCGACTGCTTCAAGCAGGCGGCCAACTGGAGATAGGCATGACTGTTTCTTCCAGTCTCGGCTGGAGTCAAACCATACTCTGAGGGAAGTGCGCCCTCTTGCCTGACCTCGTCGTGAAGATTGATATGGCAGCCCGTGCGCCCGCGTCTTTTTTCGATTTTGGTGAAAAGTGGCCGCTCGTCCCAATTCGGTTCGGAATCGTCGTAGTACGAAACCGTATCGAGTCGTGGCCCGCTTTCGTGCGCTAGAATGTCGTCTGCGACACATACGATCGATGAGGAATCGACTCCACCGCTGAGCTCAGCAACAACAGGAGAAGCGGATCGAAGTCGGCGCTTGACGGCATCTCCAAAGGCAATGCGGAAATGCTCTTCGTATTCCGAGTCGGTCCGGTATCGAATCCGCCTACCGGGATCGAACTCCCAGTATTTGCGAGTCAGCCATGCATGTTTCGACACGCGGACAAAAGAACACGGAGGAACGTTCAGTACGCCGTGGTACGGGGTCAAATGAGCTGCTGGAAATTGCGAGAGCCATCCCGCAATGTATTGCTCATCCAGTTCGAAACTCTGTCGGGTATCAAGAATCAGGGCATCCAGAACAGTGCTCCAGATGACTTGATCCTCGGTCCTCCGATAGTAGAGATGGCGAGTTCCAACGAAATCGGTAGCGAGAACTACTGTACGCTCGCGCGGGATCCAGATTGACAACGCCCAATCGCCAACGAACCTCTGGAAGCAATCTGTGCTGAACCGGTCGTAGGCGGCGGCAGTGATTTCTACATCGCTCGAGCGGTTTGAGAGCCGTCCTCCGATCTCCGAGATCAGGTCGCTTCGATTGTCGAGGCGGCCATCCCAGCTCACGACAACGCCAGATTGCGAAATGTAGGGGTGTCTCTCTTGCTGCGATTCTTCGGTTGTGTAAAACGCACGATAGATGATTTGGACGTCGCCATCGGAGTAGGAGCCGTCAGGGTCTGGTGAATACGGAGCCAATAGTGCTCGCGCCTGATCGAGCCCACTCGAATCCGATGGGATGCCATTGAAATGGAACTTGCCAAACTGCAGGCTCATCGCTTTACTCCGAATCCGGATACGGCTAACAAATGTCGATCACTTTGTAGAGGTCTCGAATGTACGGCCTGTCGTTGATTACCCGCCCACCCGCCTCAACCCAGGCGTGTGCTCTAAAAGGAGTCTGCTGAACACCCAGGATCATGCAGGCCGGAATTCCGAGGTTTCTGAGCAAGCAGGTCGTCGTGGCTGAGCGCTGGAGGCAAAGCACTTCCTTCCAGTACCAGATACAGGCCAGGTCAACGGTATGGCATATCCGGTTGAGGGCATTCGTATCTGCGGATTTCTGCATGCACTGAGCCGTTCGTACCTCATGGTAAAGGCCCGCAAAATCTCGACGCGCCAAATACCGATCGAAGCGAACGAGCTTCGAATATGCTCGGAGGAACAGCGAGAAATTTGTCGTTTCCGAATAGCCGGAACTGATTTGCTGCTCTCTTAATGCCACGTCAGGCTTCGTCAGATGACTGCTTGTGTATTGCATTTCCTGCTACCAACCCATGCGCGGGCCTCGCGATCCATCCGTCTCGCCAAGCCGCGCAGGTATCCTGCGAACTCAGCCTGCTTCAGTCTTTCACCATCGCTGAGTAATCCGGTTCCGCACATGTACGAAAAAACCGCCAGAAGAGGAGTCACATTCAAACCCGCGTCAATCGCATCACGCGGGAGAATCCTGCCCCAGGGAGCAGCGTACGATTCCAGAACTTGGGACTCCAGAGTCGAGTCTCGCGGGTGACTTCTCCGAAAGTGCTCTATCAGATATTGGAATGTCAGAAATGGATTGCCGACGTATGCTTCCGCCCAATCAAGGAAGACGCATTTTGTGGCGGAAACAACGATGTTTCCTGGATTCAAATCAAGATGTCCGAGCGTTTCAGGTATTTCCAGCGCTTCGAGAAAATCGAACGCTTCACCAATCCGGTCCCCGAGTGCCAGCAGTTCTTTTCGGTCGAGAGTCGCGGGCGGAGTTTTCCGTTGCTGCTGCATAAGCTGTTGAGTGATGTCAACAAACGGACGTATTTGCTTTCGCAGCGTCCTGACACTCAGATCATGAACACCAGCACGGGTAATCGCGGGAGTTCGACCGCACGAATTGATCTGCAGTTCGGACAACACGGCAGCCACTCTTTCCCAAGTCCCGTTCTCCTGCTCCTCATCAAGGAGCCGTCCTTCTGATTCGCGCGTGAGCCAAGCATTCCAATCGGGTCGAGTCGCCAGAACATTCGGGAGATGTGCGGGGAAGAGTCGCGACAACGTACAGGTGATGGGGAACTCTCTCTGGTTTGGCTCGCCTACCGCCTTGAACCAGACTGCTGGACCAGAAGTTTCGAAGCGAATCAGGCTGAACGATGGGCTGGCGTTCAGTTGTCGGAACTCCCCAGTAAGGCGGAAGCCCAATCTGCTGACCACGGATTCGATCCAATCGCGCAGCTCAGCGAACCAACCTAGTCGGGCGAATGGACCGGCAAGGGCAGCTTCGGTCTTTCCATTGCACACTCCGAGCACTCTCTGAATCGCCCAGTAATCGCGCTGATCAATCAACGAGCCTCGACCCAACGTCGAGATCTCAGTCCACCGAATCGGACCCGTGGGGTTGCTTCGGCCCCTCAAATACTCGGTCGCTTCATATCGAAAACCACCGGGATCTCCCGGCGGGTCCTGCTGGCATTCGAACAGAGCAAGAACGTCCACGCCCCAGTCGCTTTTAAGTGCACCAGCAAGGCTCGCCGGCACTCTCTGCCACCGCGGAATTTCAACTGTGGGAAGCATGCACCCCGCGTCATTCGGTACGACAAGAACTTCGGCTCCGGATCGGCGTAGCACGATGACGCGATAAGACTCGTTTTCGTTTCGGTCTAGATCTGGCAATGTCCGACTCCAATTACAGCTCGCGGATCTGCTCGCGGTTGGATACTAAGTTGTATTTCCTGAGCGCTTCGATAAACTCGTGGACGTCCGTTCGGACCAGCTCGGGCTTTGCGTTGAATTCCTGGCTGATCACATTCACGATATCGGGATCTTCTGCCCCGGACTCCAGTAGTTCGAGGATCCGTGATCCCACGCAATTCAGGTTGAACATCTGGCCTTGGCGGATATCGAGCACAATCGCCCCGTCCTGGCCATGCGTGCTGCGAACTCCTTCTGCAACTCTGTACATCAGAAGCCCTCGCTGGGTGCCGCAAGGTAAAGCGGTAACACTTGCGCGATTTGACACCTCTGCTCCATCGAGCGCCACAAAAAAGAGAAAGCTTCCGGAAAAGCAACCTACTCAGGCCGATGTTGTTGGCACGATTGCAGATTCTTAGAACAGCTGACGCGTTGAGAACTGCGCAGTGTCCGTGATTGCGCCCTATTGACCTGCAGCGATGATCCATTGATGCGAGGCGCGCGTCGCAACCGACTGGATGCTTTGTACTTAACTGAATCCCGAGTAACCGTCGGTTCGAAAGAAACTAGGTTGTGGAAATCATTGTCTTGGAACGGACATCGTGAGTCATAAGGAACGCACCGCAATCGCCGTCACTAACAATACGGCCGTCGGCCATAACTAGAACTCGCCTGAAAGTCGAGAAGGTAAAAAGGCGGTGCGAGATGATGATGAATGTCGAGAGATCGAGACAACGCCGAAGACCGCGAAGAATGTTGGCCTCTGCGGCCGGATCAAGGCAAGAAATTGCCTCATCTAGGATCAAGACTCGTGGTTGCTGTAAGATCGCCCTCGCGATCGCAAGACGCTGACGCTCCCCACCAGAGAGCTGACAACCGTCCGGTCCCACTCGGTGGTTGAGAGCCTGGGGCAAAGAAGAGACTAAATCCCAGAGTCCCGCCACGCGAATTGCGCTCTCCAGTTCGTGCTCCGAGGCCGCGGGCCGTACGAACTGCAAGTTGGATGCGATTGTGCCATCAAACAAGACAGGATCGCGCGGCAGATAACAGATGCTTTGACGAAGACTCCTAAGGTGAATATTTCGGATGTCTTCGCCTCCGAACCGCACTGCACCGGAAATCGGGTCGTAGAGCCTGGCGATAAGACGAACGAGTGTGGTCTTTCCCGCGCCGTTCTCTCCGGCGATCGCGATGTGTTCCTCAGGTGGTATCCGAAGCAAGGGAACGTGAAGAAACCGTTTGTTCCTCGCATATCCAAACTCGACCCTGGCGAACTCGATCTCTGCCGAATGCCGCACGGAAATCATGACAGCGCCAGCGGCATTTCTCACGCTCGGCCGGGATTCGGATAGAGCTTGTACCTGACGGACGCTGGAAAAGGTTTTCTGCGTCCTGGCATAGAGTTCAGAGGCGCCGCTGAGTGGCTCGAACAGCTGCGCGACAAAACCGTAGAAGGCAACCAGGCTGCCGATGCTCAAAGTTCCGGTAATGACGCTCCTTCCGCCATACCCGATGACCGCGGACATCGCGAGGACAACTGCTAGCGAGCTGCACACGGCAAACCAGCCGGCACTCCTATAAAGCTGTAGCTGCGACCTGAGAGACTGCGAGAGCAGCCGGAAGGCCCTCCTCTCCTGCCGCCTTAGCTGGCCGAGGAGCTGAATCGAAATCACGGACGACAAGTGTTCTTGTAGGAAGTTGCTCCAGACAAGTTGATCGCCCTGTGCCGCGTCTGCGTCGCTCGCGAGCTTTCTTCGGAAGTATTGTCGAGTCACCAAGAAGACCGGAATCAAAGGCAGAATGGCCAACGTGAGCACGGGACTGAGGGAACACATTGCCGCCAGCGTCAGAGCAGTCGTGACCGTCATCCGGAGAAGTGCCGGGACAAGATCCGATCCGAAATAGGAAATCTCATCAATTGGTTCCTTGAGGGGGTACATGACAGCGCCAACCGGTGTGTTCTCGTAATAGTCGGCGGAGAGCGTGTCAAGATGCCGGACCAGGTTCATACGTATTGTCAGTGCCATTCTTTGGGAGGCGATAATCATCAGGTATGCGCCGAAACTGTTGAGCATCGTCCTGCCCTGGTGCGCCAAGACGATCAGCGCCACCGCTATGAGAAGGACTCCCATTCTCTTTTCTGGAATGATCCGATCAATCAGCCACCTCAGAATGAGCGGCGTGACTAATGCAAGAAGGCTCCCTGCGCTGATACATGCGAAGCTCCCAATATGCCAGTGCAGCAGCGGGCGGATCCGACTTGAGAGCCAGCGAATTTCCTGGGGGAAAAAGAATGAGCGGATCCGTTCGCGGATTGACCACACACCGGCTACCCTCGGGTCGAGTTAACCAGCATGAGCTCGACCTGTCGAGAAAATCCGTAGAGTGTCCGCCTTTTGCTCAACTTCGCGACATTTCCCGCCAAATTATGTTGTTCTTTGAGACCTTATCGGTTGCGCTTGTTCACTAAATGCCCATATTCATGCCATTCTGCGGGCGATTGCGACAATCTGTCCGACTACTTCAATCTCTCTTGGATACCGGAATTGCAGAGCACCGCTGAACTGCTCGGTGTAGGGACGAATCACTAATGTGCTGTTCTGAACATCGCAGCAAGCGCACAGATGTGTGCCATCGCGTTGTACGAGCAAGTAAACCGGCTGCTTCCATACTGGCTTCGAAGGAAAGTGGAATGGAATCTTTCTGCGATGGTTGACAATTGCGACCACACTGTTTGCAAGGTAAGGGTACGTGGGGTGTTGCTCTCCGCCGATCCAGAAGCAGTCATCAAGCGAGATCTCCCGCAATCCGGCAAAAGGCGCGATGGCGTTGCGCAGGAAGAACGGTGTTTCTTGACACTCTTCGAGCATTCGCTCAAGAAAGCCAACCTGGCCACGTACCGCGCTGTCGGCTGCTGCTGCCCCCGACATTCCCGGCATAGAACGCCCGAGCAGACTGTCGGGCATGGGCTCCATTTCCGCATTCTCCATTTGAAAACCAAGCGAAACAAGCACGGATCGAAAGGCAACACCATACAAGCAGCAGAGGGCGATGACTCTGTGAAGGCTGCGCGGTGGCGTGCCCTGAACTTCATAGTCGCACAGAGAACTCGGCGAGATGCGATAGCGCTTGTCTCCAAGCGCCTTCGAGACGCTTTGACTAACAGCCGCCGCTTCACGGAAGGAAAGGCTTGCCTTCGTTCGTGCCCCGCTTAACAACTGCCCAAAAGTCTTTGGTTCCACGAGACGCGAAGGTTTCCATACCCTCGCTAGGTCATAGGCCACTTGGGGTTCTGCGTTTTCGAGCAACGATCGAATTTCGAAGTCGATCACTCCGTGGATCCTTGCTTGCGAGGGTACCCGCAACTCGACCTGCGCGTAAGAGAGCTTCGTGCCAATGGGCATTATCAAGTCTTCTCTGAGCCGGCGCACGCGGCAGCAAGACAGTCCTTTGCTGTGTTCAAGCAAAAATAACCGCTTCGATGTGGCGCCATCTTTGGTTGGGAAACAATCGGGCGTCAATTGGGGATTAATCCGTACAATGCTGCCGGAAAGCAAATCCGGAAAGGCAAGGACATCTCGGGCTCCGATTTTCGCGTAGAGAAACTTGCTGTTGATGCCTCCCGGTAAAGAGGCGATCCTCCTCGCAGCGCCCGTCTCGAGGAACTGAGCGAGAGGCGCGGTCGCAAAATCGCCACCATCTGACGCTCGGGTCCGGAACCAACGCACCCACGCCTGACTATCTGTCAGCAAGGCATCGATCAGGGTCGTTCGTTTCCGGGGCAGGAGCGTCTGTAGCCGTGGTACATCTTCGAGTTCTATTCCGAACACGCGAAGCCAGTCCGAAAGCCGGTATCCCGAAATGTCGCTCAGCGCAAAGACCTGAAAAATGCTGGGCGTGAACGCCGCCTGACGCAAAGCGTAATAGAAATTGTGGGGAAGAAAGTGCGGAGACGATCGTCCGAAGCGAATCGCCGATTGTTGCGACACATGATAGAGAGACAGCCCTCTGCTGGCAAGGATCGCCTGGATTCTCTCGTCCAGATTCGCGTCAGTGGTTTGTCG
>Ga0070741_10017378_pt1 | contig 11828 bp, 10 predicted proteins | sample Coa_R1_4_FD_66440 | JGI IMG/M metagenome (GOLD analysis project Ga0070741, IMG submission 66440) | Surface soil microbial communities from Centralia Pennsylvania, which are recovering from an underground coalmine fire - Coalmine... | ecosystem: Environmental > Terrestrial > Soil > Unclassified ...
GGATTTAATACAGCTTGAGGGTCTGAACAAGCATGTTTTCAAGCGAAAATTGGTGTTCAACTTTTTCCCTTAAATTTTTTCCGAATTCCTCCCGTTTCTCCGGATTTTGAATCATATATTCAACGGCCCGTGCGATTTCACCGGTCCTCGCCGGAGTTACGAGTATGCCGTCCTGATTATTCTGGATAATATCCGGGATGCCGCCGACATTGCTGGCGATCACAGGCAGACCCGCGAGACCGGCTTCCAAAATGGTATACGGCAAGCCTTCTTTTATCGATGTGAGCAGAAATATGTCGAACGCGGAAAGATATTGATTGGCATTATATAAAAATCCGGCAAGAAAAACTTTATTTCTCAGCTTTAATTCCGAAATTAATTTTTGAAGATTCTCTCTTTCCTCTCCCTCGCTGATAACATGGAAAACAAACGGAACGGTAATTTTCGAAAGAGCTTCGATGGCGTACTCAAGGCCTTTGTTTTTATGCAATTCCGCAATCGTGCCGAGCCACAGCGTGTCGATGGCTGCCTCTTTCGACAGCTCCTTTCTGGCGATTTCTTTTTCCTTGAAGTTTATTTTTTCAATGCCGTTATGTATCAGGATGATTTTGTTTTTCACAAAGGGCATGCGGCGTGCCTGAGCTTTTTCCCGTTCGGCGATGACAATGGTTCGGTGCGAGAGTAGAATAGTGATCCAAGAAAAAAAACGGATGACAGCCTTGCTTGCCATATTCCGATCTTCATTGAAAGCGAAGCCGTGGACGGTCTGAATAATTTTCTTTGTTCCCGCAATCCTCCCCGCCATCGCTCCGAGGACCGTCATCTTGGTGCTGTTGAGGTGAAGTACGTCAGGTTTTTCCTTTCGGATAATATGCAGCAGATCAAAAAAATTTTTTATTTCCGAAACGAAGCCTATATCCCGCTTGAGCGAGGACAATATAAATACCCGGATATTTATTTCCGAGAGTTTTTTCGGAAGAGTGTCGCCCTGGCCGCACATGACAAAAACATCGAATTTTTCCTTGGGAAGGGCCGCGGCAAGATCATAGACATAGCGCTGCGCTCCGCCCCAGTTGCCTTTGGTAATGGCCAGGCAAACCTTCTTTTTTGCTGTCTGTCCTGCTGTCTGTCCTTCTTGCATATTTCGCCATTTTAGCATATCATTGGCAATTGTTCACATGACCAGTATTCGTAAAAACGAAGCCTTCATTCTCTTTTGCGGCGACGTCATCCTGTTTGTTTTTTCTTTGTGGCTGTCGCTCCTGGCCAGATACGGCAAAGTGCCGGCCTTTTCGCTTTTTAAAACCCACCTTATTCCGTTTTCAATCCTGTTCATTGTCTGGCTTTTGATTTTTTTTATTGCCGGCCTGTATGAAAAACATACTCTTATTCTCAAGCAGAAACTGCCCGGCATTATTTTTAACGCCCAGATTGCAAACAGTATCGTCGCCGTCATCTTCTTTTACACTATTTCCTTTTTCGGCATTACTCCGAAGACCATTCTCTTTATTTATCTGGTTATTTCCTTCGCCCTGCTGCTTGTCTGGCGCCTGTACGGCATCACCTTGTTCAGCAGGCGCGAGCGCCAGCCGGCTTTGCTTATCGGCTCCGGCGAGGAAATGCGCGAACTGCTCCATGAGGTCAATCATTCGAACCGGTACGATATTTATTTCGTCACTTCGATCGATGTTTCGGACATCGCCTCGCTCAATATCCAGGAAGACATCATCACCCGCGTCTATTCCGAAAATATCAAAATCATCGCCATCGACTTTTCCCATCAGAATGTCACGCCGCTCCTGCCGCACCTCTACAATCTTATTTTCTCCGGAGTGCGCTTTATCGATTCCCATCGCATCTATGAGGACATTTTCGACCGCATTCCGCTCTCGCTCGTCACCTACAGCTGGTTTCTGGAAAATATTTCCGCCGCTCCGAAATTCACCTACGATTTCCTGAAACGGATTATGGATATTGTTATTTCGTTTGTCCTGGGTATCGTGTCCCTTATCGTATACCCCTTTGTTTTTCTCGCCATAAAACTCGATGACGGCGGACCGGTCTTTATCACCCAGCAACGCATCGGCCGGGACGCCAAAATTATTTTCTTGCGCAAATTCCGCTCAATGACTCGGAACGAGATGAATTTGGAAAGAGGGGACGAAAATAAAGTGACCCGGGTGGGGCGGATTATCCGCCGGACCAGGATCGACGAACTGCCCCAGCTTTGGAGCGTTTTGAAAGGCGACCAGTCTCTGATCGGCCCGCGGCCGGAGCTGCCGTCCGGCGTCGCCATATATGAAAAGGAGATTCCGTACTACAATATCCGCCATCTTATCAAGCCGGGATTGTCCGGCTGGGCCCAGATTTATCAGGAAAGCCATCCCCATCACGCTCCCGGTCTGGAACAAACCCGCGAAAAACTGACTTACGATATTTTCTATATTAAGAACCGCTCACTTTGGCTCGACATTAAAATCGCCCTGAAGACTATCAAAACTCTTCTCTCGCGCAAGGGAAGATAGATTTGTGGATAAATAAATTGTATTAGTATCCGGCTGAATCTATACTATATGTATGGATCCTCAACCTATGCAGCCCCCGATGCCTCAGCCGAGCATGCCTCAGGCCGGCACCCATAAAGGTCTTAAGACTTTTCTTTCCGTTATTGTCGTTCTTATCGTAGTGTTGTTTGTTGTGGTAAAAATTTTTGGAATCGGTTCAACTGCGCTACAGCCAGTCTGTCCGCCGACTGTCTGCATTTTTTCCACTGAAATTCAGGGTCAGGCTGTTTCCACTCCGAAAAACAATATCGGCTTTGTCCGCTACAATTTCTCCGTAAGCCCGCTGCCTCCGGCCATTGCCGCCCTGCCTGTTGATCCGAAACCGCTCAAAGTAACAAGTCATTACGTGGAGATGGAACATGCATCAAGCTCTCCTTCAAGCCCGGTAGTCTATCTTCAGACATATTATTCGTACCTCAGCTCCAAGACGCCGGCAAATACCATCAGCGCTTTCCAGAGCTATTTAACCAAGAATAATTACACAATCGTCCCGTATACGAGCACCTCGACCGATACCCGGGCACTGTCCGGCCATAAAGTTTCCGGCACCGATGACATGACCGTTTCCGTAAGCGTCCTTCTCCAGAATCAATTCTCATCAGCCGTCAGCGTAAGCGTCACCGACGCCGCAGTGAGGAAGTAAATGCCTCAAATTTATTTTATCTCCGGCGTTTCCGGAGTTGGAAAAACTTCCACTATAATTCATCTTAAAAAACTGCTCCCCGCTGATCAATACGACATCCGCGACTTTGACGAACAAGGAGTCCCCACCGGGGGAGGGCCTCAGTGGCATGACGGAGAAACACTTCATTGGTTGGATGTTGCCAATGAAAATGCAAAAAATAATAGGTCCACCGTTGTCTGTGGTTTTCAGAATCCGAAAAGATTTCGAGAATTGTATAAAAAGGAGGAACATATTCCGGCTCATTTAATTTTACTGCATGCTTCGGGTGATACGCTTCGCGAGCGCCTTTTGAATAGACACGCGACTCCGGAAAGCATACGGGAAATTAATAGGGCTTCAGGTGTCACATTAGACAAATTTATTAAAGATATTGTTTCCTTTGCGCCCGAATTGCTTTCGATTTTTCAGAAAGAGAATTTGCCCATTGTTGAGACTAGTACAAAAAAGCCGGAAGAAGTTGCGCGAGAAATATCCGAAGCTATATTAAAAATTAACAGTAGAGATGTTTTTTGTGAATAAAATACTTTGATCGGTCGATTTGACATGAAAGATAACTTAGCATCCTGTTAATGTCAGATTATGTCAGAAAGGAGGTGAAAGTAAATGAGAGCAACTGATAAAGACCAAGGCAAAGACAAGTCTTTCAAGGTTACTGACGACGATTTCAAAACAGCCATGGGAACGATGCAACGCCTTCTCGTGTTCTGCGTTGAAGTGGCAGTCAAACCTGAAGGAGTGGCTGTACGAGACAGTAGAAACCGTGCGCAAGGCACTTTGTTTTTCACTCATGAGGAATGGAAGTGCTTTACAGACGGTGTTCGGAACGGCGAATTTGACCATCAATAATTCCTGTGCACAGGAATAGGGGCGAGCAGAAATTGTTCGCCCCTTAACTATAATGAACAGTAGAAAAAATAAAATAATATTTATTCCAGGATTGTCTGAACGAGCAAAAAATTATCGTTCTTTTCCAAAGTATGTGACTGTCTATGATATAGATTGGAATGTAGGTGATTTGCCGCAAGAAAAATACGATATTGTAATAGGTTTTTCGTTGGGTGCCGTCTTAGCATGCGAATATGCTTTAAAGCATAAAGTTAGAAAACTCATTCTTTGCTCTCTAACTCCAGGTACAGAGTCTTTAAAAGACATAAAAGCGGATGAAGTCGTATTTCTAGTCGGCGAAAAAGAAAGATGGTGTTTAAAAGAAATAAAGAGAATCTCTAAGACCTTAAAATGCAAATCAAAAATAATTATTGTACCAAAAGCAACTCATAAGATTACTGGAAATTATAAAGAAAAAATGTTGAAAATCATAAATAACAGTATTTAATATACAGACCTATAGTTAAATAATATGCCAAGTAAAATTGTATCTAAAAATCTATTGCAAAAATTTATTCAACACAGGAAGTTATCCGGGGTTGTCGATTTTTTGAACTTTATCCGAAAAGGTAAAAACCTAAAAAGTTTTTATGATTTTTGCGCGAAACATAATCAGAAGCTGCTATTGCCTGCTGATAAAAACATGCAAGTTCTTTTCCATGGTTCATTAAAGTCTCGGTCCATACTTTCCCCGAGCAAGTCTTTCGTGTATGCCACCGAGGATCCAAACTATGCAATTTTCCTGGCTATTTTAGATCTTAAAAATTCCAGCGCAGGAGTGATATCCGGTAAAGAAACCATACTCACTGTAGATTCAAATTTTGTTAATGGCGCATCAAAATTAAAAAATGGATATGTGCATGTTGTATCTGGCAAATCATTTAAAAAACTAAAAAACAGGGAATATAGAACAAATAAAGATGTAAGTGTTTTATTTGCTATTCCAGTGTCACCGAAAGACCTTACGGTGCCTATTAAGATAGAGATTGCAAATTAGCCCATTTTTAAGCCATATTTTCGCTGTGGATAGGGAACTTGACAAGTTGATATTAAATGTGGTATCCTATTCATGAAAGTCCTTAGAGGACTAGTTCTATTCAAACATAATACGCACTAATTCAAATTCGGCCTAAGGCCAAAGGAGTGAAAGATGAAAGTTAGAATGTCTGCTCTGTTCGTTGCCCTGTTCGCATTCTCCTCCCTGGCTTACGGCCAGGACAATCGGTTGAGAAAGTACCTGCTTGGTATTACCAACGGCGCTGGCTCATCTACGGTAATAAATGCGTCGAATTACGCTGTGGGTACGATCAATGCCTACACCATGAATACCCATTTTTACCAAGAGACGCGTAAACCGTCGGCAAATAACATGTCGTACGCAGTCTTTGATCTTACCCCGCCGGCAAATTACATGATCTCGGAAAAGGATTTTACTGCTCAGTCCAGTGTAGTTAACTCTTCGGGTTCGCCATCTTCTACTGGAATCAGGTGGAATGATCCTATTCCGGGCGGGATATATCGGATTACTTCAATCGCGGCTGATTCATCCATGATTACAGGATTTGCCGAATTGATTTACAATGGTCCGGTTGAAAACGTCACGGTTTCGGCAACCGTTCAGGTCATGAGTGGAGATGGAACTGTGGAGGAGGTAGGCATACCCGCTGTCTCGGCTTGTATGCAAAATCTCATTCCATTCTTCGCCGCTGGAGATATCTTTAATGATCTGGCGGACAAGGAAGAGACGGGGATAGCAGTTGCAAATCCTTATGATTTTGCTACTAATGTCACGGTCACCCTGTACTCTGCTTTAGGGTCTAGTCCCTTTGGAGGTTCGGGGTTGAGCAAGACAATCGGTTTGCCGGCTCAAGGATATGTCTCAGTTTTTATTCATGAGCTCTTTCCCGAGATAGCTCAAAGCTCATGGTTTCATCAAAGTCAGACGTTAAGCGGGCAGATTCGAATCACATCAACTACGCCCGTTCCAACTCTGACGCTCAAAACAAGAATCTCAGGAGGAGTATTCAAGATGAGTACCATGCCATCGACATGCGGAGATTAGTGCAAGCGATAAAAATGCCGATCAAGGATGATCGGCATTTTCTTTTTGTGGATAAAGTTATTGTTGCTATGTCTAATGGAGTCTATAATTAAATCATGACTCGCTTAAAAGCTACTTTTTTAGTATTTAGTTCTTTATTAATAAGTTTCTTCGCGGTAGGAATTCAAAGTGCGTATGCCGGTTACGGACAGTGGGGAACTGATCCGGCTTTTTCTTCCGGCAGTATTCAGGAAGTCCCGGCGGGCGATGCGCTGACTGCTATCGGCTACGGTTCAGCTGATCCCGATTGCGTTATCCGAATCCGCACCGCTCCGGTAAATCCCGACGGTTCGGTGGATTTCTCTCAGGCTGATACGACATGGCGAAACACTGTCTGCGGCAACAATGGCGATAAGGTGCCAGATTCTCACCACGCCGCTGCGGAAAAATATTTTAATCCTATAACTGGATATGTGGTTACCGGCTGGTCTTGGGGCGCATATACGCATGGCGGTGTTCCGTTTGGAACAACTGAATCGTGGGTGCCGCAGCTCGAATGCTATTACCAGGAATATATGAACCTGCAAACAAAACAGGTCTATCAATACGGCAGTCCATATACAGGCACGTGCCAGGACAGAGGCTATACTCCGGGCATGATGCAGGCAGTTGCCAGAGCGCCGGCGGGCAGGGTGATTATCGGAATTGATTTTATGATCGGCAACAACAACAGCCTGAACTTTTTGGCTATAAATGATGAGGCAGCACCGACTCCCGCTAAACCAGTTTTGGATACCTATGTTAATGGCCAGGATGAATCGGTTTCTAACAGGGAAGTCGATTTTGACTCAAATCTTCAGCCGCAACAAGAGGTGACTATTGTAAACAACGGCAATGCAAACAGCACTCTCTGTTACCGAGCTGTAGCAAACAAAGATTGGATTGATGCATCACAATTAAATAACTGTCCTGGCGGCACTGGTGGTCTTCCGGCAGGGCAATCAGAGTCTATTGCTAATAAGATTGTTATTAATGCTAACTCGTCATCACTTGTTCCGGGTGATAATGATGCCACGATTACTTTTACGGGATTTGAGCAGACGAATCCGAGTATTCAGGCTGATAATCCGAACCACTACTCTAATACGATTAATGTAAAAGTTTCAAAAATCGCTCCCGGCCAATGCGGCACGGCTGACAGTACGGTTAATCCGGGAAAAACTTTTTCTTCAACTCCGCCGGATTCACAGACGACGCTCTGTGCTCCAAACGGTGGTACACCAACTCCTCTCGGCACACCATCAAACGGGGCGTGGACTTGGACATGTTCCGGAAATCCGCCGTCCCGTCAGTGTTCAGCCAATGCGGCGGCAACGACAATCACTTTGACAGCTAATCAGGTTCCAGGCGGAATAGTTAATTATAGTGGCAGTCAAACTATTAATGTCACCCAGGGTGGAAGTGTCAACTGGAATGTTGATACTAATCCAGAAGGTCTGCCGTTTTCCTGGAATGTTACCGACTCAAATGGCAACCAAATTTATTCAAGCTTTAACGGAGTAGACAGCGGCCTTGTAACTCCATGGGCCGGCACATACTATTATTCGACACCGGGTACATATAAGATAAATGCTACTGCTAGTTCAGGCAGCAATCCTGCTACCAGCAATATTTTAACCGTCAACGTTGTTTCTCCTACTCCGCCAAGCTGTTCGGCTGGTCAGGTTTTAGACAGTAGCGGTAATTGTGTGCCGATTACTTCGCCTTCAGGCTGCGGACCTCAGCCGATAAATGCCTGCACCACGTGGCCTGCTACGCCTTCCTGTACTGTTGGTCAGCCAGCTTCGTCTTCCTGCTCCTGTTCTGCGGTTACTGTTGATCCGAGTACCGGGCAAAGCATTTGCACCAGCCCTGGCATGGCTATTCCGGCCGGCACCCAATGCGGCGGATATATTCAATGCAATGCCACTCCGCCTCCTCCTTCCAGCGGCGGAATTCTGACCGCTTCGGTGGGAAATAATTCGAGTATCGTGTACCATCCTGCAGCAAACGTTGATGTCTGTCATGGCACCGGCGACGATGAATCATGCAATAGCCAGTGGGTTGCCGCGTATAATGAATATACTTCCTGGGGAGCATATGGAAATCCTGTGAGCGGTCCGTCTCCGGCCCATGTCCGCCTCCATTTCCTGGTTCAGCAGCCGTTATTTAATCCGTTCGTTCTTTCGGGAACGTATAATCAGCTGTCGTGGGGCAATGAAGTTCAGATTTCCTGTCTCAATGACGGCAACTGGAATTACACCGTGGATTCCGGCACGCTTATCAAACAATTCCCGTTCGGCAACGACGTCGCCAGTTACGACGGATGCGATTATCCATCCGACGGCACGTATACGGCCGCTGCTCGAATAGTAATAGGGCCTAGTTACGTTCAGGGTACTTCCGGTACTACCGAATTGTACCGCACCACCGCCGTCATTCACGTCGGCTCGGGCGACTTGACGGCGAGCACTCCGTCTGTAACATTTGCCAATTCAGGCAACACGGCGGTCTCGTCTATTTCCGGCGCCGTTTCAAATATCGGCAGCATGGACGTAACCTCGCCGTTTTCAAATATTCTGCAGATCAGCGCCGGTAATACCGGCACGGCCACATACACTGTCCAGTCATCGCTCAATTCTCTGGCTTCCGGAGCTTCCACCAATCTGAATTTCACCAGTCCGACTGCGGGAGGCAATCTTCCGTCGCTCGCGCCAGGCAATTACGGCACTCGAATCTGCGCCGGCTTTAATCCCGACGGCACAGATTCCATAATCGAAACAAATACCGGCAATAACTGTTCCGGCTGGGTGCCGTTTACGGTTAATGCTCCGGCCAATCCTAATCAGTGTCCGAATGGTTCGGTGTCTGTCTCTCCGTCCACCATTCCGCTTAACGGCAGCGGCACAGCTTCCGCGCCGGGAGGATTCTCCGGTGGAAGGTTCTCTTCGGATAATCCGGGCGTGGCGTCTGTCAGCGGCAATCGCATAACCGGCCAGTCGCAGGGTACGGCCAATATCACCGGGTCGGGCTGGAATTATGCCAGCGGAGCCACTAACTGCAGTTTGTCGTCATCCGGCGGCAGTTCCGGCAATGTTACGGTCACCGGCGCCTCGGTCAACGGCGCCTGCGGCACGGCAAATAAAACCTATCCGGCCGGCTCGACTTCGTACGGTTCCGACAGCTATTGTTCCTCGGGCAATCCGAATTCCACGCCGGCATTTCCTTCGCCCGGTTCAAGCGTCCATTGGTTCTGCAACGGACTCAACAGCGGCCAGACCAGCCCTCAATGTACGGCCACTGTCCCTGTCCAAGGCTTTTCGGTCACTATTACCCGAATACCCGTAAACAGTCAGGGTCTTGTCACTTCGTCGCCTTCTGGCTTGAGTTGCGGCAATATCTGCTCGGTATCATTCAGCCAGAATTCGACTGTTACTCTGACAGCTTCGCCAAGCTCGTCCTACTGGCAATTCTCAAACTGGGGCGGAGACTGCAGCGGCACAGGCACGCAGTGCACCCTCAATGTCAACGCCGCCAAGAATGTAACCGCCACCTTTGTTCCGCGCAACTTCAACTATCAGGAATTCTAGACAGTCTCGTTTCTTGGTTTGCAATTTCCCTTTATTTCATATAGTCTTTCGTCATGCTTAAGCACAGAGTGATTTCTATTGTCCTCATAGCGGCCGTTATTGCCGTCGGATACTTTTATATATGGCATAAGCCCTTCTCGCTCGGACTTGATCTTGCCGGCGGCACCGAGCTTGTCTATCGGGCCGATATTTCACAGGTTAAAAACGGCGACATTTCCGGAGCGATGTCATCGCTGCGCGACGTCATCGAACGCCGGGTCAATATTTTCGGCGTCAGCGAGCCGGTGGTGGCGGTTGAAAATCCCGGAATCGTTTCCGGCGCAACTGATTACAAACTGGTGGTGGATTTGCCCGGCGTGACCGATGTGGAACAGGCCGCCGCGCTCATCGGCAAAACGCCCCAGCTCGATTTCATGCTCGTCCGCCCGGAAGCGAAAAATCTGACCCAGGCTCAGTTGCAGAAAGCCACGGTCGGCCAGGTGTTTGAGGACACCGGTCTGACCGGCCAATATCTGGACAGCGCCTCGCTTCAGTTTACAAACACATCAACCGGACTTGCCGGCACGCCGGTAGTTCAGGTGACATTTAACAGCCAGGGACAGGCCTTGCTTGCCCAGATTACGCAGCAGCATAAAGGCGAAGTGCTGGCTATTTTCCTGGACGGCGCTTTGATTTCACAGCCGGTCATCCAGGATGTCATCACCGACGGCAAGGCTGTTATTTCCGGACAGTTTACTCCGCAGCAGGCCCAGACCTTGGTTCAGGATCTCAATTACGGCGCATTGCCGGTGCCGATTACTCTTGTCTCAACGCAGACTATCGGCCCGACCCTCGGTGCCGATGCCCGGACAGCCGGAGTCAAAGCCGGCGTCATCGGATTTATTCTGATCGCCGCCTTTCTTATCATCTGGTACCGCCTGCCAGGCATCATTGCCAGCCTGTCTTTGGCAATGTATGTTATTTTGTCGCTCGCCGTTTTCAGGCTTATTCCGGTGACGCTTACCGCCGCCGGCATTGCCGGGTTTATCCTGTCCATCGGCATGGCCGTCGACGCCAACATTCTGATTTTCGAGCGCATGAAAGAAGAGCTGAAGCGCGGAAAGAATTTATGGGACGCCATGCATGAGGGTTTTTCCCGGGCATGGCTGTCTATCCGCGATTCGAACATTTCCTCGATCATCACCGCTATCATTCTGTTCTGGCTCGGCACTTCGGCCATCAAGGGCTTTGCTTTGACGCTCGGCCTCGGCGTGCTCATCTCAATGTTCACGGCTATTACTGTTTCGCGGACATTCCTGTTCGCCATCGCTCCGAAAACGGAGTCGCGATTCAAGAAATTTTTATTCAGTAACGGCTTTCATTTCTAATTCCATGTTTATCGTCAATCACAGAAAATTATTTTTCACCCTATCGGCTCTGCTGGTCATCGGCTCCATCGTTGCCATGTTCGTTTACGGTTTCAATCTCGGCATCGATTTCAAGGGCGGCTCGGCTCTGGAAGTAAGCTATCCGGCCAGCCGTCCCGCACCGGAAATGGTCAAGGGCAATCTCGACGCCTTGAATCTCGGCCCGTATACGCTTACGCCGGAAGGGGACTTGCGCTACATTTTGAAAACCCGCGATCTGACCCCTGCCGAAAAGACCAGCGTGCTCAATGCCTTCAATATTTTTACAGTCAATCAAAATGGCCAGGGAACCATAAGCGTGGCAAAGGAAGAAAGTTTCACTTCCATCGGTCCGTCGGTCGGCAGCCAGCTGAGAACCAAGGCCATTGTTGCCATTATCGTCGTCATTATCTGCATTGTTTTGTTTATCACATTCGCTTTCAGAAAAGTTTCGCACCCGGTGCCGTCATGGAAGTATGGTCTGGCCACTATCGTCGCGTTGGCTCACGACGTTATTATTCCGACGGGCGTGTTTATCGTCTGGTCCCATTTTCACGGCGGGCAGATTGACTTGCTTTTCGTGACCGCCTTACTAGCCATTCTCGGCTACTCTGTTCACGACACCATCGTTGTGTTTGA
>Ga0070741_10017379_pt1 | contig 11828 bp, 14 predicted proteins | sample Coa_R1_4_FD_66440 | JGI IMG/M metagenome (GOLD analysis project Ga0070741, IMG submission 66440) | Surface soil microbial communities from Centralia Pennsylvania, which are recovering from an underground coalmine fire - Coalmine... | ecosystem: Environmental > Terrestrial > Soil > Unclassified ...
GCTAAAGTCTTATGGCAAGGATTACATAGGCTAGAATCCATTACCCAAGCTTATGTTTTATTTAAAGCATTAAATGTGGGTAATGGGTAGTGCAAGTGCAAAGGGTTTAAATATACCATGTAGTAAATTTTAGAACAAATTCGCTCTAAAATAATAAATTAGCCCTGCCAATAAACAAACGCTAACAGTACCTACGATAAGATATTTATATGAATAATCCCTAGTTTCTTGCAGTGAAAACTCTTTAACAATTTTAACATAAAATTTATGTGTATAATCTGGAGCATCAGCTAATCGTAGTAGCATATTTTCTTTATCTTTTGTCTTTTCAATGATATCTATAAAACGCCAACCATTTTCATCTGATTTATTGGATTGACTTGGTGCCACCTCCTCCATGATTGCCTCATAAAAATGCTTAACAGGATAATAAACCAAACAATACACTATGTTTTTTTGACCATCAAGCGTCTGATTTCTTTGTTTAACGACTACACCTGTGATATCACTACTGCTATCTTTTTTCACCAATATCGCTTCAAAAATATCTTCTGGTTTTGGATATGAATCCAGTTGAACATTTTGAGAACATATATGAGCTTTATATGTTTTTAAACCTGACAAAATTTTTTGTGTCGGACACGCCTCAATCAATCTTACTCCATCTACTGTCGTAAATTCTGCACGATTAAGCACGCTATCCATGCTCCAGACATTATGTAAGTCAAACAGTCTCACTAAAAAAATGAACGCAAATATTGTTTTTTTCATAACTTTTATGACATTACACAAAATCAAGTAATCGCTTCATTTTTCTGATCATAAAAAACCATAAAATTACAATAAAAAGAGTTAACATTGCACAACATGCATGCCATGGCAAATACTCTGCTTGACCAAGCATCGCAGCTCTAAAACCTTCCATCACGTATACAATGGGGTTACACAGCATTACGTATGCAAGCAATGTTGAAATCTTATATACAACAGCCCATGAAAATTGAAATCCACCCATAATCCAGAGAGGAAAAATAAAACGGGACCACACATTACGCATTTTTGACATGGTACCCACATGCGAGGTAATCACTAACGTAAAAACGCCAAAAAATAAGTTAGCTAAAATGATCATCACCGCCGTCTTTATCCATGAAACCTGCGCTATATCAAATGTATTATATAAAAGCAGCTTACCAAACGGTATAATAATAATGCTTAAAAATATTCCCATTAACGCATAAAAACAAATAAGACTGCCAAATATTACCGATGGCGTTGCCGGTAACGTTAAATAATAAGAAATATTACGATCACCATCAAAATCCATTACATTGCGCGTTACGTTACCGTAAATTTCAAAAAGCCCCACCGTTCCAACAATGCTGGCCAACTGAAAGCAACCATAATCTGCTGTCAAACCAAACGACTGCATAATGTAGCCCATGATAATCAATGAGCAAAATGCCCAAATATATAAATTAATTACCATATCAAACAACTGTTGCCGCACAGTGTATAACTGCGTTGCAACTAATTGACGAAAAAGAACACAAGAATTAAATGTATTAGTAGACATGTATTATCCTTTACTGTTTATCCGCTTGATCTGCTTGCATCAGCGCAATAAACACATCTTCAAGATTTTGCATTTTAAAGTCAGCTTTTAATTTATCTGGCGTATCAATGAGTTTAATCATCCCTTGATCTAACACGCAGACCCTATCGGCTAGTTGTTCTGCTTCATCCAAATAGTGCGTTGTTAAAATCACGGTAATGCCATCTTGCTTTAATTCTTTAATTTTATTCCATAACTGTCTGCGAATATGCGGATCAAGGCCCACGGTCGGCTCATCTAAAATAACAAGGCGAGGATTATGCATGAGCGCTCGCGCAATCATAAAACGTTGCTTATAACCACCAGACAGCACCTGCGCCTTTTGATGTAAATAGGGCGTCAATTCAAATTGCTGCACCAATTTTTCAAAACGCTCATTAATTTGATCAGCAGTTAATTGATAATATTGTCCAGAAAAGCGTAAGTTTTGCTCCAACGTAAGCATAGGATTTAAATTAGGTCGCTGCGGGCAAAAACCAAGCTTTCGGCGATATTGCGCAAGATTTGCGTATATTGACTGCCCTTCAAACTCTACATCCCCTTCTGTTGCTGGATGCAAGGTTGCAATGATAGAAGACAGGGTTGTTTTACCTGCACCATTAACCCCCAAAAGACCAAAAATTTCTCCCTGATAAATATCAAGAGAAACACCCTTCAACGCTTCTTTAGCCCCATACCTTTTTTTAACATTTTTTATTGTAAGTAAAACGGAATCCATTCAAACCCTTTGGGTTAAGAAAAAACAATACAAATCACAATAGAATAATAAAGACAAAAGTTACAAAAATCACTATTTTGATGCGTAACCTTACAAAAGAATGGTCATTAACATGGTTCAACCTCCCGCTGTTTTATAGGTAATTAAAATAATTACACCATATCAGTAAATACTTGTCAATGGCAGCAAATAATCAAGTTTTACAGGTCTGCATTTTTTCCTTTTTTATCCCATTTGACATAAAAACGGGGGAGGGGTATACTTTTAATTATAAGAATAGTAAAAATAAAGGATAACATGAAAAAACAGATATCCTATGGTCTTTTTTTTATCATAGCAAGCGCCACTAGCATTATCGCTATGGATGAGACTCATAGCTATCAAGTAATGCCATTAAAACCTTCAGGACAGCGCTTACTGGAATCAGACAAAATAAAGAGAGAATTGTGTAAAAATTATCAACACAACGTACAACTTTATGAATTATCAAAAACGCATCATTCGCCAACTTTCAAACAAATGTGCGAAGAAAACTATAATGCCTCTGTACAAGCATACAGAGAAACCAAAGAGTTCAAGGACTACCAAGAACAAGTAAAGCAAATCAAGAATTACCGCGAAAAACAAAACAATACAAGTAAAGTCCAACAACCGGATATCTCTGAATTAAAAAAAGGCTTAAAACCTCAAGCTTCCTATTGGGGAGAAGAAAATACTCGATATCTACTTTATTTACAATTAACACAAATTCAAGATAGAAGAACAAGCAAATATCTATCTCCAGCAACAATAAAAGCAGAAAACCCTAAAACAGATATAGCTGAATCTTTTCCTAATGACAAACCTAGTCCTCATTACAAAAAAGCAAAATTTGTTTGGGATAAGGCAGTGGGTTGGCAAATTAATAAACAATGTCAAAAAGAATCGAAATATTATAATACGGTAGAAAATGTTGCGTTCCATGATGCTTTATATAATTTACAAACGCTTAAACATATAATGGAATATAAATGGAAACAACAATCATTTTGGCACCGTCTTTTGTATACCCCTGCATATAACAAACAAATGGCTGCTATACAACATGAAATAGATGCATTTGAAAAAGAAGAAAATCGTAATGCATTTACTCGTTCACATATCCCAAAAAAATATTATCAAAATCTTTTACATGCTCGATATGAATATACATTAGATCAAAAAGATATTGCCGCTCGCAAAGAACAAAGAAACAACGAATAAACAAATTCCCATAACCCTCAGATATATAAAAAAGCTGAGGGTTACTTTCTAACAAACTCCGCATCCATATCATTACCCCACACATCAACATATTTTATTAATAAAGAAGATTTTTTATCTTCTTTATTAGTAGTAAAAGTACAATAAAATTTTGCCGGCAATAATGGATTTTGTGCTGATGGATCAAAAGCAAAGGTGTCTTTTTCCCAATGCACTAATTCCCCTGAAAAAGCTAAAAATTGACACCAGAGTACTTCATTTTTCTGAGAGATAATCACATCACCATACAAATCACTGTGATAGGTGCCAAGATAATGAGATAATGCAGAGACGTCAGCTGCCAAATAAGTTGGTTGTGTACCGCGCAAGCGAGTTTGTTCATTTTTTTGCTCTTGCGCAAAAAAGCGCGTTTGCCTTTCTTGTTCTTCTGCCAAAAATTTTGCATTCCAATCAACCGAATTTTTAATCCCCATGCAACGATCAATAATAGTGTTCATCAATACTTTCGTAATGCCACACCGATGAACATTACTGAGAATAACAATCCCAAATTTTTTATGAGGTAAACATGCTATCGCTGCAGACATCCCATCAATATTACCCTCATGAAACACAACTTCCATTCCATGATAATCAAACATCCCAAGCCCCAAACCATAAAGCTGAAATGGATATGTTTTTTTTACGATTGATTCAGCACTGTACAATTCATTCATCGTATCTTCTTTGAGCAGGCGAACACCATCGCATACCCCTTTATTCACCACCGTTTTTAACCATTGTGCCATATCAGTGATGGTTGAGTTGATTCCACCAGCAGGAGAAATACTATCAATATTATGATACGCAACTGAATGTAACTCGCTGCGGTAAAAGTAATGCGGAGCTGCAACATTTGTTTCATTAACAAGCGCTTTAATTGTTGTGCTACTACGCTGCATATGGAGTGGTTCAAAAATACGCTGCGCAATAAAATCATCCCAACTGGTCCCAGCAACAGCTGAGGTCAGTTCCCCTGCGGCCAAATACATCAAATTATTGTATACCCACCCTTGCCTAAAACCAACAAGTGCTTTTAAAAAACGAATACGTTGCATAAGTTCTTGTCGAGATAATGATGTATGATCCCATAGCATCCCTACTTCTTCTAATCCACTGCGATGAGACAACATATCAAGAACATCAAGTTCTTGCGTCATACACTCATTAGGTAATTGTAGTTGAGGTAAATACGTATGTGCTTTTGTCTGCCAAGTTAATAAACCATCATCAATCAATATTCCAAGTCCTGCAGCGGTAAATTCTTTTGTACAAGAACCAATAGCAAAAATGGTATGTTCATCAACAGGATTCTTTTCACCTTCTTTAAGTACGCCATATCCTTGTATATGAATAATTTTATTATCTTGCACAATAGCGATTGCCAAACCAGGAACATGCCAATCTTTCATTGCTTGTATAATATAACGGTCAAGAGAAAATGTCACAAAAAAGAAGGTACTATAAAAGAAGGCAAGCGCACTTAATAAAACCGTCAAAAAAAATGCTGTACACAGTATGTGCTTTTTCATTACTATCACCTTTTTCTCTACTGTTTATATTAAATAATTATTATCACCTATTACCGCACATTTCATCATTATGCAAACTTTTATCTTTTTTTGAAAGTTTATCTGCATATCGAATAGGCTCAGGTAAACGATATCCCCGAAAACAGGCAAAAACATAATCAACGCTTGTTTTTACATTGATCATATGTCCTGGTGAGACAAATAATGGCTTAACGTCATTTTTAGTTCGCACAACTGCACCAATCATTTTATCTGCATGCGTTAAAGCTACTGCTTCACCTCGCTGATTACCCAATTTTTCAGAATGATATTCGCCTACTAATTTTTTCTTACCAACGCCGATAGCAGGAATATGTAACCACAAACCAAGATGCGACGCAATACCTATTCCTCGTGGATGCGCAATCCCCATCCCATCAACCAACATAAGATCTGGTTTTTGCTGAATTTTTTCAAACACTCCTAACAATGCAGGTATTTCACGAAACGACAATAATCCGGGAATATAAGGCATTGATATTTCTTGTTGATGACAACGCATCTCAACAATGCATAAATCAGGGTATGTCATAATCACCACCGCGGCATGAATATTGTTTCCACTTAAAGCCGCATCAACTCCTGCGATATATGATATTGTATCAAAACTATTTTCAGTAATAATGGAAGGCGCTAATTGCTTTTGTATCACAATCGCTTCTTGTGGAGTAAGATTCCAAGAATGAAGATGTTGAATATTCATAATCATTCCTCCTAAAAAGAACTGCTTTTTTATTATTGTACTTTTTATTTATAAAATGATAAATATGAACTTAAAGGTAACATCTAGCATCACTTTTAGTGTATATATTCAAAAATAGGCAAACCATAATGACTGAAGTTCCTCATAAATCAAGCATCATAAAAATAATTAGCGCTTTCTATCCTGACGCAAAAATCTATCTTTTTGGCTCATACGCCCGCAATAAAGCTCGCCAAGGATCTGATATTGATATCGCCATCGATGTAGGAAAAAGATTAAATCTTCATGAATGGCAATTTTTATGGAACTTACTTGATGCTTTACCAACAGCTCAAAAGATTGATCTTATCGATATGAACAGAATTCCTAACACGATGCGAGAATCAATTCTAAAAGAAGGAATTGCATGGAAATCTTAAAAAAAAAGTATGATAACTTTAAAAATTGCTATGAATCACTTGGTAATGTTATACTCGTACAAGAACAATTAAGCACTATCGCTGCTCAAAATCCTATTGCTCAAGATCTTTTTACTGCCGGTGTAATTAAGCACTTTGAACTTGCCTATGAAACAGCCTGGAAGTTTTTAAAACAATACCTCCTTGAAACATATGAAATTGATATCACTTCCCCAAAACAAGTGTTTCGTTCCTGTCAAATAAATATACATCACTCAAATGCTTTTATTTTACACAAAACATCTACGCCATCTTGTGTTCTATTAAAAGTTATTCCCGCTAAAACAAGCTGTTTTGTTTTTATAATATCATAAGGCTCCCAATATCGTTTCTCTTCAATTTGCGCTAAGGCAACATCAGGAGTACTATTTCTCTTAAATTCCACCACAAAAGTTTTTGTAGTTCCTTCAAGCAGAAGGTCCATAAACCCCTCTTCCGTTGCTACTTCAGACGCTGGACGCTTTCCAAAAAGCACGCATATCATAAAAAAAACTTGCTGATAAAATTTTTCACGATCAACACGAATGTTATAAGGAATCAATTTAATAAAATCTTGTAAGTGTTTACAAAAAAGCTCAAGATTATCCAAAGCAAGTGCTTTACGAAATCTTTCTCCAAATTCACCAAATTGTTCCGGTGTTATACCTCCGACATACTCCATAATTTGCTCAGTCATTGAATAACGTACTTCTCTATTAGGATACCCAATAATGTAGCCATTTTTTTCGAAATTATAATCAGAAATAAATGTTAAATAACCTGTTTGCAAAAGCAATGTCTTATATTTTTGATAATACATATCAATCGTAAAAGATTCCAAATGTGATTTTGAAAAAAATGATCCATCAATCGTTTCAATATCTGAGGCAATTAATGGATTTTTTTTAATAAATTTTATAAGAAAACTTGGCGTACCACTTGCAAACCAATAATTATATAAATCTTTTTTTGTTAAACAGTTGTGAAGAGAAAAAGGATTATAAACGGTAATATCATTATTAGTAAATCGATAGCCATTATACCATTCTTTTAACAAGTAACGATTTTTTTCATATGGCTCATTCCGTTTATCAGCCAATGCCTGAATATGCTCTTTCAAATAATAATCAATTTCTTGATCAGTATAACCAACAAGAGTCGATACTCGTTCATCATTAGTTAAATCATCAAGATTGTTAAGTTCAGAAAAAACCGCAACTTTAGAAAATTTACTCACGCCCGTAATAAACAAAAAATGCATATTGGCATCAATAGTTTTTCCTTTTAAAGTTCCATAAAAATCTCTTAATTCATCTCGTGATCGTTCAGCTTGTTCTACATTATCAATAAGATTGGTAATCGGCTTATCATATTCATCAATAATAATGGCAACAGGAGCAATTGTTGCGCCAAGCGTTGTAATAAGTTCAGCAAATTTTTCTTTTAGTTCATTTTCTTTGAGACTAATATCATATTTTTTTGCATGGGCATCAATAGCGCTATGTAACCCCATAATCAGAGCATCAGGAGTTTTATGGCTAATTTCACTAAAATCAAAATATATCACTGGACGCTTTTTCCATTCAAAATCAGATTGTCCAATCCATAAGTTATTAAACAATTCCTTGCGGCCATTAAAAATGGCTTCCAGCGTTGAACAAGTCAGCGATTTTCCAAATCTGCGAGGCCGTGAAAAAAAGTATCGCTTAGGAGTTCTCCCTTTAATAAGCTGATATATTATTTCCGTCTTATCCACATATAATGCATCACTATTTATGATGCTTTCAAGCGTAGAAACCCCTATGGGTAATGTTTTCACGATAATCTCCACATCATTATCATCAGGCTATAAATTTTTATATCGGATACTCCTCTAAACCAGCTTTCATTGCGCCTTCAAGAGTACCATTAACATAATTACTGCCAGGAAAAAAAATTTCATTGGGATCATATTTTTCAGAACTATATTTATATACAGCAAAATCCATATCATTTAAATCACCGTTATACGACAATCGACACACTTTCTCATTACCAACATCATCTAATTCTCGCATGAGATAAATAAATTTACCTTTGATTTCTGCATAATATCTACAGCTTTTTTTGTAAGATATTTCTGATTAAATGCCTCTATTCTATTTTCAATTTCGCTTCTTATTGCTGGAGCAAATAATTCTTCTTGTGCCATTATATATCCTTACACATTCCTTTGTTCAACATACCATTATTAAACATACATAAGAAATCATTAAAAACAATTGCGTCACAGACTCAATATATGATACAACCTGGTACAAAACCCATTAAAAAAAAGGATCTAAAATGCACCACATTCCCTCATCACTTATACTCGGCTACACCGTCATGCGTGTTGCGCTTGGCATTATTCTGACCATTTTTGGGTACAACAAATTATCTTTTGCGTGGACAAACAACACAGAAAATCTCATTCAAATTGGAAGTGCCATTCAATTATTTGGCATTACTTCTGGATTTATGTGGTGGGGATATGCTGCAGCTCTTACCGAATTTTTAGGCGGCATCGCTTTTATCTCTGGATTTTTAGCACGTTATGCATCACTGCCGCTCATCTGGCTTTTTATTGTTGCTATTAGATTTCATATAGATAAAGGGGATGCTTTTAGTGTATGGGGATTTGCATTTTTGTGTTTGTCTGTGTGCCTTGGAGTTCTTATCGCAGAGCATTAGTATCATCTTTAGTTTCATTAGTTTCGTCTGATAATGTATACATATACACATGACCTAAATCAGATCCCACTGCAGAACATTCTCCCGTATCATCAAAACAGGCTGCCGTGCAAGCTCCTCCACTTAAATGTTGTTTAACAATTTTGTCCCTTTTCATATCAACTATGTATAATTCACTATCTCTTGCTCCTAATAAACAATAGGTTCTATCGTTATCAACAGCCATTGCACGAATAGGAATAGCTGGGGTAACGGTCTTTATATGAATCATGGAATTACCTCCTAAATGAAATATATAAACGTCGTTAGATTGTATACGGCAGTAATTATATTGCCCATCAATCGCACAATATTGATCACACGCACTAAAACATCCTGCTCGCACGTCACGAAAATCTCGCGACCAGATTTTCCTTTTTTGCTTTTGTAAGTTAAATATTTCTATTGTATCACCGTTACTTATCAACTTCTGCATGTTTTTTGTAAAAACTGCTTGCTTAGCAACAGAAACCATCATGAATAACTTTTGAGACGCACTAACAATTTTCAATGTACCCGGCTTGGAAACTTTCTTAATATAATCACGTACTTTATCGGAGATACTGGCTTCTCCAGTATATATATCAAACATCTCTTTATTTTTATTCAATTGTATCGACACAACAGGTTGTCCATAGTCAACTTTTTTATACAATTCCCATTTACGGGTATTTTCATTTTCCATGCCACCTAAAAAAATAATTTGTCCGACTAATGCGATTACTATATGGATGCTGTATTTCATTATTATGCTATTCGTTTTGTTACAATGTTTACCAATATCGAGGATCAAGTAATTGTGTGCAGGTAATTATATCATCAAAATATGCTCGTTTAATTAATGATTCTTCCGCCCCTTCGCTACAAATCAACACTTTATGTATTGTTTTATTCCCTTTATTAGGAAACAAAGATAATTTTTTTTCAAATTCTGTAATGACGCTTGTACCTACTTTTCCTTGTAAATATTTCATTTCACAAATAGTATACACGTTATCAGCCCTATTAAAAATTAAATCTATCTGATATCCTGGGTTTTCTTTATCCGTCGCACGGCTAAAAAACACCCCAGCATCATAATGAATACCAGAAAAATATAAAATTTTTGCTATAACATAATGATATTTTCGACAAAATCGCTCAAATGCAAAACCAAGCCATTTTATATAACTATCTACTTTTAATGCTGCACGCGGATTATGATCATACGCGCCACTGGCAATATTTTTTTGCAGCGGCTTGATAAATTTACCATAAAATTGCAAATAGTTATCATCTATAGTATAGCGCGATAGCATAGTTGTATCTTCCAAATTAAATGGATAATAATGTGCAATAAAACCAGATTTTTCCAAATCAACCAAAACGCTTGTTAACGTACCACCAGAACTGATTTCTAGTATTTCTGCAAGTTCTTTGCGCGTCGCAAATTTTCGCGTACTTAAAATATCAATAATTGCGCGGTAATATTTATTATGAGACATGCTACTGGTGAAAATACGCTCATATTCACGCGCAAAAAAACTGCCCGACACAAAAGAGTTCTTACATAAACTGAGAAATACCGATGAATCTTGTGAAATCCACTTTAAATACTCCGGAATACCGCCCACGGTTAAATAGGCATCAAAAATTCCTCTGTTACTTCGTTTTTTCAGAAATTCTTTTGCCTCAACAACAGTAAATTCTTTCAGATGAAATTCACATTGCGACCGGTTATACAATGCTTTTGAATGTATAACATAATCGAGCATAAAAGATGGCGCAGAACCACATAAAATAAAAATAATCTTAGGATTATGACGAAAATAATTGTCCCACATGTATTTTAATTCTGCGATGAGCGTACTATCATAATCGGCCAACCACTGCAATTCTTCTAAATAAATTGTCCATGTTCCCTTTTTGGTGTACTCATACAAAATTTCAAAGAACTCTCGCCAATTGGTAATCGCCGTCTTTGCAAGCAAAGTGCTTTCGGTATACGTTGCTAATTGATTCATGACATGCGCAAATTGAGCTTTTTCAGTCAACCCTTCTATCCCTTCAAATTTCAGTAATTTCCTATCTTTGAATGCTTGCTCAAGTAATTCTGTTTTTCCAATACGACGACGACCATACATAATAATAATACTTGCATGCCTTTGATCCCCGATTTTTTTAAGGCGCTCTAACTCGGCGATTCTGCCAATAAAATGCTTTTTTAATCGTACTTTAAATGATTTCATGTATACCCCTCTCGTCTTATTTTTTAGCCAACTAGCCTTATTTTATCATCTACTTGGCTAAAATTGCAAGTAATAAAAAAAGCCAAGTAAGACCTTTTTATGGCCTACTTGGCTGGCATTTTTGTTATTTCAAATAAAAACAATTATTTTTTTACCATCGCATATTCGCGATTTCTTATCGCAGAAAAAAGGTTTTCTTTACCTATTTTTTTCCGCTCAATACTTTGCAATGCTACCTTACGCGCTGATTCCTCATCCTGCAACATGGCTTTCGTACATTTAACCTTGGTCCAGTCACTCGCTTTTTCACCATTTTTATCTCTAGATTCCACCTGCGCACCATGCAACAATAACAACGGAATAATTTTTTGTGATTGCTCTTCTTTTAAGAGATAAGCAGCAAAATGTAACGGCGTTGCCAAGTCATTATTTACACTATTTACTTTTGCACCTGCACACACAAGTCTGTCTAACGCACATGCAAGATTTATTTTTGGCATATCCCCTTTAAATAAATAATGCAA
>Ga0070741_10017380_pt1 | contig 11826 bp, 9 predicted proteins | sample Coa_R1_4_FD_66440 | JGI IMG/M metagenome (GOLD analysis project Ga0070741, IMG submission 66440) | Surface soil microbial communities from Centralia Pennsylvania, which are recovering from an underground coalmine fire - Coalmine... | ecosystem: Environmental > Terrestrial > Soil > Unclassified ...
TGTTGAGCTCGTGGCCGAGCACGCGGACGAGACGCTGCCAGGCCTTGAGTTCCTCCTCGCGCAAGGGCTGGCTCAGATCGGCGATGACCACGAGCTGATGCGGTCGGCCGCCTTCGCGAAAGGATATACGTCGCAAGCCCCACCGGCCCTGCAGGCCGGGAAAAATCGCCGGACCGAGCATGCGCACGGCCTCGCCTTCAAGGCATTCCGCGAGACCGATGGCCCCGGCCGGGCGGCCCAGGACGTTTTCGGCCCGCCGGGCGAGCAGTTTCTGGCCGGCTCGATTCACGAGCCGCAGCGTCCGGTCTTGATCAAAGGCAAAAATCGCGACGTCGATCTCCTCCATGACGGTGCGCAGCAGGGCGGTGGCTTCGACGGCCTCGCGGCGCTGCGTCTGCAGGACAGACCCGAGGGTGTTGATTTCAACCAGGACGTCACCCAGCGGATTATCGTGGCGCGCGCCGCGGGCGCGAAAGGAATAATCCCCCTCGCGCAAAGCCAGGAGCAGATTGGCCATCGTTTGCAAGGGCCGCACGACGCGCCGGCGGGCGACGGCGGCAAAGGTCAGCCAGCAACCGACGATGAAAAGCGAAAGGGTCCATTGCTTGATCGGCTCGATGTTTCCGCTCCAAAGCAGGCCCAGGGCGACGGCGACGGCGGGCAGGCCGGCAAGGAGAACGCAGGCGTAAACCGTCTTGTCGTGGGAAAGTTTGCGAGGAGCTTTTGCCATGGCGCGCGGCCACCGGCCGCCTACAGTCCGTATTTCTCCAGCCGCCGGTAAAATGCGCTGCGGCTCAGACCGAGTTCATCCGCCGCCCGCCGGGCGTTGCCGTCGCAGCGGGCCAGCGTCTTTTTGATGAGGAACGCCTCGACTTCCTCGAGGCTCATGTCTTCCAGGCGGGGCGCGGCCTGGCCGGTGTTGAGACCGAGATCCCCCGGCCGGATGATCCTGCCCTGGGTCATGAGCACGGCCCGTTCGACGGCGTGATCCAGCTCGCGGACGTTGCCGGGCCACGGATGGGCGCGCATCGCCTGCAGCGCCGCCTCGTCGAAGCCGGAGATGTTCTTGCGGTAACGCTCGACGTGCTGCTTGAGAAAACGCTGGGCGAGCAGTTCGATGTCCTCACGCCGCTCGCGCAGGGCCGGCAGGTGAAGGTTGATGGTATTAAGCCGGAAAAGGAGGTCCTGGCGGAATTTTCCCGCCGCGACCTCGGCGGCGAGGTCGGCGTTGGTCGCGGAAATCAGCCGCACGTTCGCCCGGAACGTGCGCGACGAGCCGACGCGCTCAAACTCTCCGGTTTCGACGGTCCGCAGCACCTTGGCCTGCTGACTGGGCGGGATGTTGCCGATTTCATCCAGAAACAGGGTGCCGCCGTCGGCCAGTTCGAAGCGGCCGGCCCGGTCGCTCTTGGCGTCGGTGAACGCGCCGCGCACGTGGCCGAAGAGTTCGCTCTCGAACACGCCCTCGGGCAGACCGCCCATGTTGACGGAAATAAAGGGCTTGCCGGCGCGGGCCGACACCGCGTGCAGCGCCTGGGCGACCAGCCCCTTGCCCGTGCCGTTTTCGCCGGTGATGAGCACGTTGGCGTCGGAAGGACCCACGCGCGCAATAACCTCGAGCACGGGACGCATTACCGCCGACTCGGCGATGAGTGTGGGGCCGTTCTTGCCGCGCAGCAGCTGATTTTCCTGCTCCAGACGCCGGTAGGCGCGCACCGCGCCGCCGAGCTCGATCTGGTTGCGCACGATGGCGAGCAGGCGCGGATTATCCCAGGGTTTGGTAATGAAATCGCGCGCGCCGCGGCGCATGGCCTCGACCGCAAGATCGACGCTTCCCCACGCCGTCATCACCACCACCGGCAGCGTCCCATCGAGGGTTTGCAGCCGGTCGAGCAGATCGAGGCCCTCCTGTCCGCTGGTGGTGTCGCGCGCATAATTGAGATCCATCAATACGAGCGCGTAGTCGCGCGCTTCCATCGCCTTTACCGCCGCGGCGGGCGATTTCACGGCGTCGGTCTCATAGCCTTCGTTTTTCAGCAGAAGGCGCAGGGCCTCGATGATATCGGGCTGGTCGTCGGCGACGAGGATTCGGCAGGGCACCGGGGCGGACATGTATCGAGTTTAACCGGCGGGGGAGGGGTGACGAGCGCCAAAATCGCACCGGCGGCCGGAGCGCGCCTCACGGGCCGTCCAGCACGACATGATAGCGCTGCAGGGTGGTGCCGAGTTCATGATCGTAGTTCGCCACGGCCAGGCGCTGAGCGGCTTGCGCGCCCGCCATGCTGTTTTCGATGCTGATGAGGATTTGCTGCGCTTGAATCACAGAAAGAGTGCTGGTGCCGGGCGTGCCCGCGCGCAGTTTTTTCACTTCGTCCTCGAGGGCCTGATGGGCGAGGTCCAGGGCGGCTTGATCCGCGGACATCCGCTGGCGCGCGGTTTCAATCTGGCCGGCGGCGTTGGCCACGCTCACGGCAATGTCCGCCTCGATTCTTTTGAGATCGGCTTCGGCCTGTTCCAATTGCAGACGCGCCGCGCGTGCGCGACCGCGCTCCTGGGCAAACGTAAAGGGAATGGTGACCACCACGCCGGCCGAATAGGAACGATTCTCGCCCTCGGCCACCATGTGCCGGCTCGCGGCGAAGTGGCGGTCGAGTCCGTTGTAGCCGTAGCCGCCGATAAAATCCACCTGCGGCAGCAGTCCGTTGCGCGCCGCCGCGTCGCTCGCGCGATTCTTGACGATGCCAAGGCGCGCCGCCTGGTAGTCGGGCCGGTTCAGGAAGGCCTTCTGCAGGTCCGCCGCCGGGTCGACCGTCACCTCGGGCGGGACGGGGGTCTCGATGGCGAGCGGCGGTTGGCTAGGTGAAAATGAGGTTTCGCCCATCAGTTCGCGCAAGACGTTTTCGGCGTTGCGCACCGCGCGCTCGGCGATTAAAATCGGCTCTTCGCGCATCGCGGCCTGGGTGCGGGCCGCAGTGACATCGCTCTGCGCCATGCTGCCGATCCTGAGCCGTTTTTCATTTTCGCCGAGCAGGGTCGCCGCCAGGTCATGCGAACTGCGCGCGATGCGGAGTTGGTCGTGCGCCAGGACAAGATTGCTGTAGGCGGTGACGACGTTCGTGATCGTATCGATCACGGTCTGACGATAGTCCCATTCGGAAATGGAACGATCGGCTTTCGCGATGCGGATGCCGGCCAGGTTGGCGCCGAAACCGAAGCCGCGGAGGAGCGGCTGGGTGACGGTTATGCCGCCAAACGTCGAATAACTGTCCGTGAAATGATTGGACGTGCCGCGATGGTTGTCGGCGTTTCCGCTCAAACTGTAGCTCAGGCCCCACGGCACCATGCCCTGAATGGCAAGACTGTAGCTGTCGGTCTCGTCCAGACTCCGGACCAACGGGTCGGCGGAGGCCGGTTTCCCGTCCTCGGCATAGCTGCGGCCGAAGGTCAGGGCGGGATCGAACTGACCGATCGCCTCAAGCCAGCGGGCCCGGGCGATGCCGGGGGCATAGGCTTCAACCTTGATACCGGGATTCTTTTCGAATGCGGTGCGGATGGCCTCCTCAAGCGTGAGCGCCGGGCCGGATCCCTGGGCGAAAATCACGGAAGACAGCAGCATGACCGGCGTCAGGGCGGCGAAGACGCGCGTGACGTTCATGGAACCAGCAGGCCGTCGGCCAGCCGCACGACGCGGCCGCCGTAGGCGGCATTTTCAGTCGAGTGCGTGACCTGCACGATGGTCACTCCCTCATCCTGGTTGAGCTTTTGGAAAAGCTGCATGATTTTGCGGCCCTGGTCCGAATGCAGATTTCCGGTCGGCTCGTCCGCGAGAATGAGCTCCGGTTTGGCGATGAGCGCGCGCGCTATGCCGACGAGCTGCTGCTGGCCGCCGGAAAGCTGCGAAGGATAGAGGTCCTTTTTTCCGACGATGCGAAAGCGATCGAGCACGTCGCAAACCGTGCTTTCGCGGTCTTTCTTCGGCACATCGCGGTACGAAAGCGGAATCTCCAGATTCTCGTACACCGTGAGATCGTCGAGCAGATGGTAGTTTTGGAAGATGAAGCCGATGTTTTTCTTTTGCAGGGCGAAGCGTTTCTTCCGGTCAAGCTGATGGACGGCGGCGTCGCGAAAATAATATTCACCCGTCCATTCGGCATCGTGCAGGCCGAGAATATGGAGCAGGGTGGACTTGCCGGAACCCGACGGCCCCATGATCGAGAGAAAGTCTCCCGGTTGGATTTCGAGGTTAATTCCCCGCAAGGCATAGAAGGGGCCGCCTTTGAGCGGATAAACGCGGCTGACATTGCGTAGCTGGATCATGATGCCAGAACTTTCGCAGGCAACGTGCCATCCCTTCATGAGTAATGTATTTCATTAATGCATAAACTCTTAAAATATATCCGGCGATTCCAATTTCCCTAAAAATGTCCGGAAATGAAACCCGCTCATCCCATAATTGGGACGCGGAGAGGGGCGCTGGATCTGTCGGCCGATCTCGCGACGCTCAAGACGGGCAAAGGCAGCCGATCCGCCGATGACAGGCTGCGACGGGGGGATGTGTCTGCGACCATCGCTCAATAAAACACGATGCGGTCGAGGCTGCGGTACTGGATGGCCTCGAGCAGGTGGGGTGACTCGATCTTTTCCGCATCGGCCAGGTCGGCGATCGTGCGGGCGACCTTGAGGATGCGGTCATAGGCGCGGGCGGAGAGCGAAAGCTGTTCCATCGCCTGCTGCAGCAGGTCGCCCAGGGCGGAGTCGAGCGCGCAGTGCCTGCGGATGAGGGCCTGGGTCATGCGCGCGTTGCTGGAGATTTTGGTTCCGGCGAAGCGCGCCTGCTGGCGGTCGCGGGCTTTTTGTATCCGTAATTTAATTACAGAGGACGACTCGCCGGGTTTTTCATCGCGCAGTTCGGTGAGCGAAAGCGCGGGCGCCTCGATGTGCAGGTCGATGCGGTCGAGCAGGGGGCCGCTGATGCGCGCGCGGTAGTGCTGGATCTGCACGGGCGTGCAGCGGCAGGAGTGCCGCGGGTCGCCCAGATAGCCGGGGACAGGGATTCATCGCCGCCACGAGCATGAAGCTGCAAGGCAGAGTGATTTTTCCGGCGCTGCGCGAGATGGTGACCTGTCCGTCTTCCAGCGGCTGGCGCAGGACCTCGAGGGCGGAGCGCTTGAATTCCGGCAATTCGTCGAGAAAAAGCACGCCGTGGTGGGCGAGGGAAATTTCGCCCGGCCCGGGAATGGCGCCGCCACCGAGCAAGCCGACGTCGGAAATGGTGTGGTGGGGGGCGCGGAACGGCGGCGTCAGCCAGGGCAGGGCGCCGCCGAGGGTGGCGCCGGCGGCGGAGTGGATGCTCAGGACTTCAAGAAACTCATCGAGCACGGGCGCGGGCAGGATGGTGGGGATGCGTTTCGCGACCATCGATTTGCCGGCCCCGGGCGGGCCGATCATGAGCAGATTATGCGCGCCGGCGACCGCGACTTCGACGGCACGGCGGAGCGCCTGCTGGCCTTTGATTTCCGAAAAATCCAGCCCGTCGGCGGACGGCGCGCCGGCGCGCAGCGTGGCGGCGCCGGCCGGCAGCGGCGTGAGGGGGATTTCTCCGGCGAGAAAACGAAAGGCGCGGTCGAGCGAATCGACGGCGTACACTTCGGTGCCCTCGACCAGGGCCGCCTCGGCGGCGGAATGGGGCGGAAGGAGGATGCCGCGCTTGCCGAGCTTGCGCGCCAGCCGGGCGAAGGCGAGGGCGCCGCGCACCGGCCGGGTCGCCCCTGACAGGCTGAGTTCGCCGGCGATGAGAAAATCGCCGAGCAAATCCGTCTTCAGCTGTCCGGTGGCGACAAGGATGCCAAGGGCGATGGGCAGATCGTAAAGCGGACCTTCTTTGCGCAAATGTCCCGGCGCGAGGTTGACGGTGGTGCGGGTGCGCGGGCGGCGGAAGCCGGAGTTGGCCAGGGCCGAGGCGACGCGATCATCGCTTTCCTTGACCGCGGCGTCGGGCAGGCCGACGAGAATCAACCGGGGTTCGCCCGCCTCGCCGGTGTTGACTTCAACATGGACGAGGTCGGCGTCGATGCCCTGCAGGGCAGCAGAAGAGATGGTGGCGAGCATGCTGGAAGGCGCGCCCAACTTCTATCCGGCCTAGGAATGGTACTTCTTTTTGGCGAGGCGTGCGCTGATCACGGCGATGTTGGCCCGGGCGGCGAGGAGGTATGGGTTGGGGCCGTCGGGGTAGGGTTGGGCAAGAAAGCGATAGAGGCTGCGATAGTCGGTCTCGAGTTTGGGCAGGACGACATTGCGCCAGAAGAGGGGCGTGCGCGCGATCAGCTCCGCGGCGGACTTGAATTCGCGCTGCGGGCGGGGAACGTTGGCAAATTCGTCGGCTTCGCGGAATTCGTTGAACAACAATTCGAGCTCGTCGGGATAGTCCGGCGCGGCCATCTGCCCAAGGTAGTCGGCGGTGGCGAGGGCGCAGCCGATGAGGCGCTCGGCCGGCGAGTTGAAGCGGAGCTGGGCGATGTCACTGCTCGGCCCGGTGCAACGAATGGCGCCAAGCACGCCGTCGAGTTCCTTGCGGGACACGCCGATGGTGGGCAAGTAGGCGGCGGCGAAGGCGCAGCTTTTCAGCACGTGCACGTGGGTGAACTTGGCTCCGGTGCCGGCGCGATCGCTGCGGAATTTGAGATAGCCGGTGTCATGCAGGAGCACGGCGGCGAGGCCGAGCTCAAACTGGCGGGGGGTGAGGCGCGGCCGGGCGCGGGCGGCATGGCGCCCGGCGAGCAGGCGGATGAAGCAGAGCGCGGCCTGCAGGGTGTGCTCGAAATCGTGGTAACGCAGGTCCGACGGCTGGTAGTCGAGGTAATGGCCGGTGAACATCCGGCGCACGTCGAAAAACAGCCGGTCGATGATGCCCATGCTGGCGCGGGGAAACATCTTCCGAAAAACCGCCTGGGTGGCGGCGGCCACGGCGGGAGCGCTTTTGGTGTCGATGTCAGGTAACATAAACAGCTGGAGGAGTCAGATGCCCTCGCGGCGCCGCCGGTTTTCCGTTGGCAGATGATAACTATTAATTTGCGCAAAACTTGCGCAAGCTCAATCCTGTGGGCAGCTTATTTGCGTTTGCTGCCATGATTCTTGGAATTACCGGAGGGATGGGCTGCGGCAAGACCACCGCCGCCCAGATGCTCGAGCGACGCGGCTTTTGCCGGGCCGATGCCGACGCACTCGTGCGCAGTGAAATCCTGCCGGACCCGGACATCTCGGCGGCGATCGGCACGCATTTCGGCGACGACGTGCTCGCCGCGGACGGGAAAGTCATCCGTTCCCGCCTGGCGGAAATTGTTTTTGCCGACGACAGCGCCCGGCGCTGGCTGGAAGATTTGGTCCATCCGCGGCTTTTTACCCGCTGGCGGGCGTTGCTGGCCGGCGCTCCCGCGGCCAACTGGGTAATCGAGGCCCCGCTACTTTTTGAGAAGCAGCTGGAAAATTGGTTTGATTTCATTCTCTGTGTGGCCTCAGACTTTCCCCTTCAACTCCTTCGGCTCGAGCAACGCGGACTCTCCCGCGCGCTCGCCGAGCAACGAATTTCCAAGCAACTGCCTTTGGCGCGAAAAATTGAGCTCGCAGACTTTGTCCTGCTGAACAACGGGACGCCGGACTTCCTCCAACAGCAAATCGACCGGCTCCTTTCCGCGCTCGCGGCCTGACCCTCCCGGCCCTGCCGGGTTTCTTTACCGATAAATGGAAACACCTCCCAAAAACGACGCCGACGAGGCGTTGCCCGCGGCTGGCTCTGAGCCGGAAAGCGGCGAGACAAAGAAAACGCCGCGCCGCCGGACGCGTTATTACAAAGCCAAGACGGCGGAGGCCGCGCCGCCCAGCGCCGCCGCGTCGGTCGCGGAACCGCCGCCCGCCCCCTCGGCGCCGCCGGCCCCGCCCGAGGCTGCACCGACGGAAAAAGCGGCAGCGGCAGTTCCCGCTCCTGGTCCGGCCGAGTCCGCGCCCAGCGGAAGCGCCCCGGCGGAAACCGACGATGGCGGCCGCGGGGGAGAACAGGGCGGGTTTCAGGAACGCGGCTTTTGGAAACGGAATAAGCGCAAGCGTGGCAAGCACGGCTGGCAGCCAGGGGGCGGCAAGCCGGGCAACCATCATCCCGCCCAGCCTCCGCCCCCCAACTTCGTCCCGGTTTATGGTGATCTGCCTGACCCGGCGCGATTCGGCGACATCGCCGCCCTCGACAAGCTGGCCGATGAAATTTCGTCCGGCAAAGGCAAGCCGCTCTGGCTCGACGAGCTCTATGCCCTGCCGCTGGCCGAGTTGACCTCCTTCGCCCGCGATCAGGGCGTCGCCCTGGAAGGCGCGCCCAACCGCAAGCAGCTGCTGGCGCAGATTTTTTCGCACGCCGCCGAAGCCAAGCGCGAAATCCGCGACCGCGGCTGGCTCGACCTGACCGATCGCGGGCACGGCTTTATCGTGCATGAGCAGGTGCAGTATCGGCTTTATCCGGAGAACAGCTACGTTCCGGAGAGCCTGATCCGCCGCTACGGCCTGAAGCGGGGCCACCAGCTCGAAGTGCTCATGCAGTCGCCGCAGGGTAATGAGCGCTGCCCCGCCGTGCTCCGCATCGAGAAAGTGATGGGCGGTAGCCCGGAGGAGATTTCCAAGGTCACGCCGTTCGAGGAGCTCGTGCCGTATTATCCACTCAAGCGCATCCTGCTCGAGGCTCCGGAGGTGCACAAGGACGTCTCCATGCGCGTGGTCGACATGCTCACGCCGATCGGTTTCGGCCAGCGCGGCCTGATCGTCGCCCCGCCGCGCACGGGCAAGACCGTCCTGCTGCAGAACATCGCCAACTCGATTTCGCACAACAGCCCCAAGACCAAGCTCATTCTCCTTCTCATCGACGAGCGACCGGAAGAGGTCACGGACTTTCGCCGCCATACCAAGGGCGAGGTGGTCAGTTCCACCTTCGATGAACCGCCGGAAAACCACGTGCACGCGGCCGAAATGGTCGGCGAAAAGTCCCGCCGCCTCATCGAGGCCGGCGAGCACGTCGTCATCCTGCTCGATTCCATCACCCGCCTGGCCCGCGCCTACAACGCCCTTGCGGCCAATTCCGGCAAGATCATGTCCGGCGGCATCGAGGCCACCGCCCTGCAGAAACCGAAGCGCTTCTTCGGCGCCGCCCGCAACATCGAGGGCGGAGGCAGCCTCACCATCATCGGCACCGCCCTGATCGACACCGGCAGCCGGATGGACGAGGTGATCTTCGAGGAGTTCAAGGGCACCGGCAACATGGAGCTGCACCTCGACCGCGGCCTGGTCGACAAGCGCATTTTCCCCGCCATCAACATGGACCGCTCCGGCACGCGCAAGGAGGAGCTGATCTACCATCCCGATGAGATGCAGCGGGTCTACAGCCTGCGCCGGGCCATGCAGGGCATTCCGCCGATCGAGGCGATGGAAATGCTCATCTCCCGCCTGAAGAAGACCCGCACGAACGCCGAGTTTCTCATGACGGTGAACCGCTAGCGCCGGGAGGCCAGCCGTCAAAACCGCGTGAAAAGCGCCCCGCTATCTGGCTGGGGATGCGCCGAATGCATCGTTACGGCTCGACTGTATGCGCCGGGCGGATTCACTACTTCCGTTTCTTAATCCCTTCCCGCCGACCATTTCGCACCATGTCTTACGAAATGAATGAACTGCTCGAACTCGTCGTCGAGCAAAACGCCTCCGATCTTCATTGCCAGGTGGGCCAGCCGCCCACGCTTCGTATCAGCGGCAGCATGACGCCGATTGACGGCCCCCAGCTCACGCCGGACGACACGGAGAAGCTCATGCTCGCGATCACGCCCGACAACCACCAGCAGGCCGTGAAGCTCAACGGCGGCGCCGACTTCGGTTTTGCCTACATGGACAAGGCCCGCTTCCGCGTCAGCGTGCTCAAGGCCAAGGGCAATTACGGCCTGGTGCTGCGGCAAATTCCCAACCGCATGTTCGGCCTGCGTGACATCGGCCTGCCGGACAAGGTCAAGGAGCTGCTCTTCCGGCCGCGCGGCCTCATCCTCGTCACCGGCCCGACCGGCTCGGGCAAGTCGACCACCCTCGCGTCGATGATCAATTACATCAACGAAAACCGCGACGGCCACATCATCACGATCGAGGATCCGATCGAGTACTATCATCCGCACAAGCATTGTATCGTCACGCAGCGCGAAATCGGCGTGGACGTGCCGAGCTTTGCCGAGGCCATCCGGCGCGCCCTCCGCCAGGATCCCGACATCATCCTGGTCGGTGAAATGCGCGACCTTGAGACGATCGAGGCGGCGATCAGCGCGGCCGAGACCGGCCACCTCGTCTTCGCCACCTTGCACACCAACGGCGCGGCCAAGACCGTCGACCGCATGGTTGACGCTTTCCCTTCGAATATGAAGGAAATGATCCGCACCCAGCTCGCCTCCTCCTTGCAGGCGGTCATTTCCCAGGTGCTGTGCAAAAAGATCGGCGGCGGCCGCATCGCCGGTTACGAGATCATGATCACCACGACCTCGATCGCCTCGCTCATCCGCGAGAACAAGACCTTCCGCATCAATTCCGACATCCAGACCGGCGCCCAGCTGGGCATGATCACGATGGACACGCATCTGATGAGTCTGGTCAACCGCGAGCTGGTTTCGCCCGATGAAGCGGTGGAAAAGGCGCAGGATCCGGTGGCGATGCGCCAAAAGCTGATTGACATGGGCATACAGCTGAAGGCGATCTGACCGGTCGTAATCCGAGGCATCCGGCTCCGCAAATCTGCACCCCAGGGGAACCCGGTCGGGCTGGGCCGGGGGTTTCGGCGGGCAACGGCCCGGTCAAAGCGCATCAAAGTTTGCGCAGGAGAAGCGGCGCGTTCAAACCGGGCAGCCGTTCGGAGAATTCCTCGTTGCCTGCGATCTGCCGCAGCGCCCGCTGGACCATGCCCATCTTGGCGTCGAGGTTGTCCACCAGCGAGACGAACACCGCCTCCGGTGTGGCGGCAAGCGCGGCGGCACCCCATTCCAGTTCACCCTGGTGGCTGAGGATGATGTGCTCGAGGCGGCCCAGCCGGTCGGCATCGAGTTTTGCCTTCAATCCGGCCTTGCGCACAAGCTGGTAGCCGAGGACGACGTGGCCGTGGAGAATGCCGCGCTGGCTGCGCTTGGTGGCCAGGGTTCCCTCATACTCGATGGTCTTGCCGGTGTCATGGAGGAGGATTCCGGCGAGGGCGAGATCGGCGTCGATCTCGGGATAAAGCGGCAGCAGGGCCCTGGCCGCCCGCGCCATGTGCACGGTGTGCTCGAGCAGGCCGTGCCGGTAGGCGTGATGCATTACCACCGCGGCCGGCGACCAGCGAAAATCGTTCCCCACCTCGTCGAACACCGCCTGCACCGTGGCCCGGAGCTCGGCATGGCCGATGGCAGCGATGAATCCGTTCAGCTCGGTCCAGAGCACTTCCGGATTTTCCGGCGCGGTTTCGACCAGGTTTTCCAATAAACCCGGCGCGCTCAGCTCCGTCTCGTCAAGCACGCGCCCGCGGGAAAGACGCGGCGAGAGCCGGTCCTGGAAATAATCGATTTTTCCCTCGAGCCTGACGACCGCGCCCTCGCCGGCATTCTTGAGCAGTTCAAAAAGGGGATTGTCGCTAAAAATGGTGCAGCCGAACGAGCCGGTGCGGTCGCCCAGCTCCGCGCTGAGGAAGGGATTGCCGTTGGCCGCCGTTTTGGCCACGAGCTTTTTCACCACCAATACGGCGGTGAAGGCGCGACCGGAGGCGTTTTCCAGCGTTTTCAACTCCCGGACGGAAAG
>Ga0070741_10017381_pt1 | contig 11825 bp, 14 predicted proteins | sample Coa_R1_4_FD_66440 | JGI IMG/M metagenome (GOLD analysis project Ga0070741, IMG submission 66440) | Surface soil microbial communities from Centralia Pennsylvania, which are recovering from an underground coalmine fire - Coalmine... | ecosystem: Environmental > Terrestrial > Soil > Unclassified ...
ATCGCGGGGATCCTCGTCTTCTGCGGCCTCATGGCGGCGCTCGCGAGCGCGGTTCATCTCATTCGAGGGCTCATCGATCATCGGCGCTGGCTCCAGTCGATGAAGATCCAGACGGACGCTCACACCAAGATCATCGACCGGCTGACGAACAACGAAGACCTGCTCGCGTATCTGCAGTCGCCGAGCGGACAGAAATGGCTCGCGATCGCACCGTCGGCCACCGAACCTGCGCGTGCGACCGCACCGATTGCTCGTATCCTGTGGTCGTTGCAAACGGGGCTCGTGGTCGCGATCGGTGGCGGCGGGTTGTGGATCGCCTCGGCTGGCGTGTTCGAAGAACTCTCTCAAGCGTTGCGCATCGTCGCGACGCTATCAATTGCGGTGGGTATCGGTTTCATCGTCTCGGCGATCGCGTCGTTCCTGCTGTCGCGACAACTCGGGTTGATCGCGCCGACGACTACCAATGCGTGATGTGACGCTCGATCAACTCGTTGCCGCGGTTCCTGTCGCTGCTGATGCCGACGAGGCGTTCCAGATGACCGAGGACGCATTCCGGTTGTTCTACGACCGCACCGCGCGCGGCTTGTGGGCCTACCTTGCGCGCATCAGCGGTGACCGGCGGCAGGCCGACGACCTCCTGCAGGAATGCTATTACCGGTTCTTGAAGTCGTCGGCGCCGATCGAGGATGAAGCCCATCGCAAGAACTACTTGTTCCGCATCGCGACGAACCTGGTCCTCGATGCGAAGCGGCGTCCCCGAGTCGACGAGACGACGCCCGAGCACGACGACGATCCGGCGTTGCGCGCACCGGGCGATGCTGCGGCGGACGCGGCGCGGCGCATGGACGTCGACCGTGCGATGGCCAAGCTGCGGCCGCGCGATCGCGCGATGCTGTGGCTCGCGTACGTCAACGGGTCGTCGCACAAAGAAATCGCCGACACGCTCGGTCTTCAAACGACGAGCATCAAGCTGTTATTGTTTCGCGCGCGGCGCCGGCTCGCCGCGCTGTTGGCCGAATGATGGAGCTCGACGATCTCGCACTCGCCGCGGCGCTCAAAGAGGATCACGAAACGCTGGCCGCGTCGGCTCCAGTGCCGCCGCCCGCACTCGTCTTCTGGCGCGCGACGATCCGCGCGCGCGCCGACGCGGCACGCGTCGCGGAGCGGCCGATCACGTTCGCGCAGAGTTTTGCCGCAACCTGCGTCATCGCCGTGGCGCTGATGGCCGTCGGCGCGATCTGGAACGAGATGCCGTCGCTCGTGACGCAACACGCGCTGATGATCGTGCTCACGCTGGCGTTCTGTCTCCTCGTCGCGCCGATTGCCGTCTTCGTCGCGCTGAGCGACTAGCCCGGATAGACCGTTCCCGCCTCGACGAAACACAACGGGTTGTTCCACTTGTCGTGCGCGTAAAACGACCGTTCGCCCCACGGCTTCACGCTGATTTCGCCGCCGGACTGGCCGTGCACCGCTTCGGTCGACAGGCAGCCGAGCGCCTGGGCGCGCGCGTAGACGGCGTCGAGGTCAGTCACGGTGAAGTACAGCGCCTTCGCGGCCGGGTGCGGCGTGCCGACCGACGACACGTCGACGACCTGGAGCGTCACCGGTCCGCATGTGAAATAGCAGCGGCTGCCCGCTTGCCGCCGTCCGTCGACGCCAAACAGTGTCGTGTAGAACTTCTGCGCTTCGTCGAGATTCCCTACTTCGACGTTGATGCGAAACAGGCTGGGAACGTCGCTCATGTCGGCTTCTCCGTTTTCGAAAACCACGCGAGCCAGTCGCGCACGAGCGCGAGCCGGCCGCGATCGAGGTGATACGTCCGATTGCGGCCGTCACGTTCGTGGCGGACGAGTCCCGCCGACACCAGCACCTGAACGTGCCTCGTCGTCGTCGGCCAGGCATGCTCGAACATCGCGGCGATCTCACCGGCGGTCATCGAGCCGCCGGCAAAGTGCAGTGTGATCAGGATGCGGCGGCGGACCGGATGCGCGAGCGCCGTGAATACGGCCTCGTAGGCATCCTTCGGCGTCACGCGTTATTATTTAGCGTACTAGCTAAATAAAGTCAACCAGACGAACCCGCCCGTCGCCGCGAACTACGTGCCATGGGCGATCGCAACGACGTTTTCATCCACGCGTCAACTCCTCCGCCGCACATAGCAGCGTGGGGCGCTCGGGACGACGGATATCGAGCTGATCCCATTTGGCGATCAGCGACTTCCGCCGGCGACCGAACCAGAGGTGCTGTGCCAGACGCTCACGAAGCGCTCCCGGACCGAGCAGGTACTCGGTCACCTCGTATGCATTGTTCCGACGCGCGACACGTATCTCTTCGATGCGTCCGACGGCCTGGCCATCCGCCGCGCGAACCTGCGCGCCCACCAAATCTTCAACGCGTACTCTCTTTTTCATGTTTCCCGCCAGGCAGCTTCTGAACGATGTGCCGGCTCAACCACTTCTCAAACGTCAACAGGCGCGGATCGGTTGCCGCGACGACGTCCAACTCGATGTCGACGCCGATGTCGCGACACTGTTCCGGAGAATAGCGGACGCGGCGAATCGGCACCGGCGACAGTTTGCGCTGCAACCATCGCACGAGCCGGGCGACGCGCGGGTGAATGCGCCTCGCAAGCGTGACGGCGCTGACTTCGAGCGCGACCATGCGCGGCGCCGTGCCGTCGCGCACTTCGAGGATGATGCCGTCGACGCGCCCAAGTCCCTGATCGTGGCGATCGACGAGGCGAACGTCGAGGATGTCGCGGACGAGATCCATCAACTGCCGCCCATCACCTGCAGCGGGATCGCGACGAGCGCGAGCGCGAACGCGAGCACGACGATCGCCGTGACGGCGACGTTCGTCACGATCCCGTTCGTTTTCGTTTTCAGGTATTGCTTATCGTTCATGACGACGATCAGCGGTCCGATGACGATCGGCAGCGCGACGACGGTGAGCGCCATCGAAAACATCGTGAGCTGGAGCGGATCGACGCCGAAGAGCGTCGGAATCGGCGCCGCGAGCAACGCGACCGTGTAGAGCATCGCGAAGCGCGCTTCGTCCGCCGGCTTCTGACTCTCGCCCCAGTCCCACCCGAACGTCTGCGCGACGATGTAGCTGAAATCGAGCGCGAGCTCGAGCGCCGCGCCGACGCAGCCGATGAACAGCGAGAACCAGAACAGCGTGTGTCCCCACTTCGGAAACGGAATCGTGAGGATGAACGCCGCCTCCTGATACGTTTCCGCTTTCACACCACGCGGCGCGAGGACCAGCGCGGCGACGATGAGCACGGCCATCGCGACGAACGACCCGAAAGCGGTCCCGACGGCGGCGACGATCCGGTTTGCCATCAGATCTTTCGGTTTCCATTTCTCCTCGACGCCTCCGGACGAATAGAACGTCAGCAGATACGGGCTGATCGTTGCGCCCAGGATGGCGACGGCCATATACGCGTAATGCGCGCTCGGCTGAAGCCTTCGCGCGACGAGTCCTCGAGCCACATCGCTCCACGAAGGACCGAGCGTCCACACCGCAACGACGAAACAGAGCGTCACCAAACCCAGAACGGCGACACCGTGCTCGATCGAATCGAACGTCAGGAACCACAAGAGCGCCCAGCACACGACGACAACCGGAAGAGCCCACACGCGCATCGACACACCAGTCGCCAACTCGAGCGCGAGCGACGCGCCGCCGATTTCAGACGCCAGCACCAGCAGGTCGACGACGACCTGCGCGAGCAGCGGCACGCACTGCAAGGGAAACCCGAAGCGCTTCCGCATCGCGTCCACGACCGTGTGCTGACTGACGGCCGCGAGGCGTCCGGTCATCTCGATGAGGAAGATCAAGCAGATCGTCCCGGCCGCGATCGCCCACAGCAGTTGATAGCGAAATTGCGCGCCCGCCTGCAGCGCGGTACCGAGCGAGCCGACTTCGAGATACGCGCCGACGCTCGTCAGGATCCCGAGACCGATGTTCTTGAGGTTCTTCATCGCGCGGCGAAGATCTGCGCGCGCCGCTCGGACTCGCGCAGCCACGCCGCGAAAAAGTACAGCCCTCCGGCGATGAAGATGACGCTCGCCGGGATCCACATCAGCAGCCCCGCGAGCTGCTGATCCTCGAGACCGGCGTGCGCATAATGCGGATACCAGAGCGTCGACGAAAACGTCAGCAGCGCGCCAAGGATGCCGCTGTGGATAGCGGTCGCGAAGATGTAAATCACCGCAGCGCCGTAGCCCGCGCGGCCGTAGCGGCCGTGCAGCAGTCCCCACCAGAACAGCACCGCGCTGCCGAGGAACGACGCGTGCTGCAGCACGTGGACCGGCTCGTGCTCGACCGCGAGGTCGTACAGCGACGGGATGTGCCACACCCACAACGCGGCGGCGTGCAGCAGCCACACGACGGCCGGCGCCGTGATCAGCGTCATCTTCGGCCACGTGCGCATGCGGATCCGCAACGCCCAGAGCAGCGCGATCCAATATCCGCTCGCGGCTAGGAGTGGCGCGGCGACGACGATCAACAGCTCGTGCTGCGCCATATGCGCGGCGAACAGCCGGTCGCTCAACTCGTCCAGCGCAATCAGCGCGATGACGAGCGTGAGCCAGCCCGACGCAAACGCGATCGCCTGCCAGCGACGGATGCCTTGACCGACGCCGGCATGACGCCACAGACGCGTGACGCCCACCGCATACAGCACGGCCGACACGACGAGCGCGCTACCAGCAAACACCGTGAAGCGTCCAAATCGGAACGGACTGCGCGAGGATCAGCAACGCGAAGAGCGCCGACGAGCACAAGCCGAGGATCCCCATGAACCGCGAACGATCGACCGATCGTCCGCCGTCATCCGTCGCGCCAACGGGCACGAGGGTCAGTGTCTGCCACGCCGCGAACGCGCCGAACGCGGTCACGACCAGCGCCGCGACGATGACGAGCTGCAGCACGATCGCCGTGTGGTTGCAGCTCCACTTCGTCAGGCTGTAAATGAATCCGAACTCTGTCGCCCACGCGATCGGACCGGCGAATACGCCCGTCCACTGCGCGGCTAGATGATCCTCGGCGCCCAATAGATCACCCCGTAGATTGGCAACCAGGTGAACACGACGAAATACCAGTAGACTGCGTTTTCTTCGACGTCGACGAACCGCTTCTCTTCGATCGGCCCCTTGAACATCAACGCCGTCAGGACACCGGTATCGACGACGTCGGTCGCGATGTGGACCGTGTGCAGTGCGAGCAACGTCCACACGACGGATCCGTACGCGTCGTTGCTGAACGTCACGTTGAGGTGCAGAAACTCGACCGCGCGGATGACGTTGAAGCCGACGCCGAAGGCGAGGCACACGACGAGCCAGATCCGCACCGCGCGCAGGTCGATCTTCTCCGCCGCCTTCTTCGCCAGTTCGTTCGGGACCGCGCTCGCAAGCAGCAGAAACAGGTTCAGCGTGCCCCACGTCAGATCCGGCGGCGCGATGTTCTGCGGCGGCCAGTACGCGTTGCGCGATCGGAGGTAGAAGTACGCGCCGATGACCAGCGCGAACATCGTCCCCTCGATCAAGACGATGCCGAGCGTGCCCCACCACATCAAGCTGCGATAGCCGAAGCCGCCTGGCGCAAGCATCGACACGTCGAGCACTTTGCGTTCGCGAAGCGTGTGGACCGCAGGTTCCGGGCTCATGCCGCCTTCCCCGTCGGTGGTTCGTTCGGCATCGGCAGCGTGCGATGCTCGATCGGCCACGGCTGCGTGCCGGTTTCGCCAGACTTCTTCGGCCAGAACCATCCGGTCATCGTCACGAACAGCGGCAACAGGCAGGTGATCACCGCGCGCGGCGTGAAGATCGATCCGACGAAGAGGGCGGAGGTCGCCATCGCCGTCAGCAGCGGCCACTTCGACGGATCAGGAAATTCCGTGCGGTGATCCGGTGTGCCGTCCATCACGTGCGTCACGAGCACGTCGCGGACGTCGTTCCGCAGTCCGACGACCACCGGTTGATCCGGAGGGTTGTCCCACACCGGCTCGCGGCCGGCGACGGTCGGCGGATGCAGGAAGTTGTAGGCCGGCGGCGGCGACGAGGTCAGCCACTCGAGCGTGCCCGCGAGCCACGGATCGTTGCCGGCGGCGACGCCGGCGCGCAGCGACATCCACGCGTCCACGATGAACGTCAGCGTGCCGAGCGTCATCAGCACGACGCCTATGAGCTCGAGTCCGTTCAGCGTCCCCCATCCGGTTTCGGGCAAATACGTGTAGATGCGGCGCGGCATCCCGTGCAGCCCGAGGATGTGCATCGGGAAAAAGGTGATGTTGAAGCCGAGGAAGAACAGGATGAACGAGGTGATGCCGAGCTTCTCGTTCATCATCCGGCCCGTGAACTTGGGGAACCAGTAGTAGAACGCGCCGAAGAGCGGGAACACCGTTCCGCCGATCAACACGTAGTGCAAGTGCGCGACGACGAAGTAGGTGTCGTGCACCTGGATGTCGAGCGGCACGGCGGCGAGCATGACGCCGGTGAGACCGCCGATCAGAAACACCCAGAAGAATCCCATTGCCCAGATCAACGGCGTCTTCAGCTGCGGATGGCCGCTCCAGAGCGTTGCGATCCAGCAGAAGAACTGAATGCCGGTCGGAATCGCGACGATGATGCTGGCCGCCGTAAAAAAGCTGGCGCCGAGCTGCGGGATGCCGGTCGCAAACATGTGATGGACCCACAAACCGAAGCCAATGAAGCCGGTCGATACGAGCGACAGCACGACCGCGAGGTAGCCGAACATGTGACGGCGCGAAAACGTCGTCACGAACGTCGATACGAGCGCCGTGCCTGGAATGAAGATGATGTAGACCTCGGGATGCCCGAAGAACCAGAAGAGGTGCTGCCACAGCAGCGGATCGCCGCCGCGCTCGGTGTCGAAGAAGTGCGTGTTCACCAGACGGTCGAGGATCAGCGCCGTGCTCGCGATCATCACCGCCGGCATCGCGAAGATCACCATGAACGACTGCACGACCATGCCCCACACGAAGACCGGAATGCGGTTCAGCGACATCCCCGGCGCACGCATCTTGAACACGGTCGTGACGAGCGACACGGCGATGGCGAGCGCGGCGACCTCGGTGAACGTGATCATCTGCGCCCACACGTCGACGCGCTTCATCGGCGAGTACAGGATTTCCGACAGCGGCGTGTACGCGAACCAGCCCGCGTCGGGGCCGTTGTTGAGGAACAGCGGGATCCAGAGCATCAACCCGCCGCCGACGTACATCCAGTAGCTGTAGGCGATGAGCCGCGGGAACGCGATCGATCGTGCGCCCACCATCAGCGGAACGAAATAAATCCCGAGCGCCTGCGTCACCGGCACGGCGAACAGAAACATCATGTTCGAGCCGTGCGTCGTGAAGATCTGGTTGTAGAGATCCGGCGACAAGAACGTGTTCTCGGGACGCGAAAGCTGATAGCGCATCAGCGCCGCGAGAACCCCGCCGGCGAGGAAGAAGATGAAGGCTGTAACGAGATAGCGAATGCCGATGCGTTTGTGATCGGTCGTCGTGATCCATCCGACGATGCCGGGCTCGTCACCCCACGTCCGTTCCAACATCGCCGCATCGTCTTCGACGACCGGCGGCAGTTCGCGATCGGGTTCGCTCATTTCAGGCTCTCGAGATACGCGAGCAACGACTGCAGCTCGTCGCTCGTCATCGGATTCGGCGGCATCTGACTGCCTGGTTTGATCGCCTGCGCGTTGACGATCCATCCGCCGAGGTGACCGGCGGTGTTCGGCAGCGTCGCCGCCGCGAGCGTGCCGCGCGTCGCAAGGTGCGTCAGATCGGGACCGACGAGTCCGTTCGCGGACGTACCGCGGATCTGATGGCACAGCACGCACTGTCGTTTCATGAACACGTCGCGGCCGTGGAGCTGCGCGTCATCGGTCGGCTCTTGCGATGGCTTGCGCTGCCCGTCGAGCCACTTCTCGAACGCGTCCTCCGGCTCGGCGACGATGTCGAGCGCCATATGCGCGTGCTGCTTGCCGCAGAACTCGGCGCACTGCGCGCGGAAGACGTCGGGGCGATCCGCCTGCAGCCAGATCGCCGTCGTGTAACCAGGGATCAAATCGCGTTTGCCGGTCAGGTTCGGCGCCCAGAAGCTGTGGATGACGTCGCGTGATGTGACTTTCAGCACGACCGGACGTCCGACGGGGATGTGAAATTCGTTGGCGGTCGTCACGCGCCGGCTCGGATCCGCGTCGTCGTACTGGACTTCCCACCAGAACTGATGTCCGGTCAGCTCGATCGTGACTGCGCTCGCGGCGCCGAGTGACGCGACCGACCGCTGCGTGAACATCGTCGCGCCAAGCAGAACCAGGAGTGTTGCGACCGTCGCCGCTGTCGCGGTCGCGACACCGAACGTCAGCGACGATTCAGTTGATGCGCGGTTACGCTTGACGAGCGCGACGAGGAGGAACGAGAGGACGCTGACGAAGACGGCAGCCGCCACCCAGAACATCAGCCACCAGAGGCGGCTTATGTGCGCGGCTTGCGGCCCCGCGGGATCGAGGATGTTCTGAAGGACACCGACGGCAATCATCGCACCCAGAGGAACGTCGCTGTGATCAACGCGACGGCGATCCCCGCGGCGAGTCCGACCGAACGCGCGAACAGCATCCAGATGAACGAAACTCTCACGCGGGGAGCCGGTGCATAAATCACGCCGGAAGAGATCGGAATTCGTGATTGCCGAGGCGGATGAACATCTCCTCGTCATCACGCTGTGCTTCGTCGACGCTGGCGGGCCACGGATGCTCGAGCTGCATCATCATCAGCGCCGCGCCGACGAGCGCCATGTTCTTGGTGAAGTTAATTGTCTCGGCCATGCGCTTCTGCGGGTCCTGCTCGTCCCAGAAGCGATGCATTTGCAGGCTGACCGGAATCAGGAAGCCGATGATGGCCGCGAGGCCGTGTCGCGGTTTCAGTCCGGCGAGGACGCTGAGTCCGCCGGCGACCAGCATCGCGCCACTGGTCGTCACGGCCGCGTCGGGCGCGGCGGTGCCCTTTGCCGCAGCGTACTGGCTCATCATTTCTTCGTTCACGAAATGATTGATGCCGTTGTAAAGAAAATAACCGCCGAAGATCGCGCGGCCGAGCAAGAAGAGCGGTCGCATGAGGATGCCTCCGGGGTCGCGAATGCAAACCCGGAACCCGCGATTCGGCCCCCAGTCTGGCCCGGGTCAGACTGGGGTCAGACCGGGGTCAGACTGGGGTCAGACTGGGGTCAGACTCGGGTCAGACTCAGCGCAACGCTAGAGCTTGCTCGATGTGGGCGGTATGGTGACGGCTGTGCCAGGCGTACATCGCGATCGCTTCGTCGATCGTGACGCGTCCCCATTCTTTGTGCAGGAACACGCGCTGAAGATCCGCTTCGTTGCGTGACCGCAGGAACGCCATCCAGCGCCGATGCAGCGCGTCGAGCAGATCGAGTGACATCGCGATCGGACCGGATTTGCCGTCCGGCAGCTCGGCCCACAGTTGCTCTTCGTACGTCCGGATCGTCGGATCGTCTTCTGTCGCGGCGAGCTTCATCCGGACGTAGGCATTCATATGACTGTCGGGAACGTGGTGCACGACCTGACGGATCGTCCACCCGCCTGGTCGGTACGGTGTATCGAGCTGTGCGTCGGTCAAACCACTGACGAGCGATCGAAACTTTGACGGCAGATCTTCGATCGTCTTCAAATGTGTTTCTCGTGTCGCGCGATCCAACGGTGTTTTCGCGCGCTCCAACTTGCCAACCGGATACTTCAACCGCTCCAAATCAGTCATAATCTCCCCTCTTCACACGAGGAACCCATATGTTACGAAGATTTGTTTTCCTGCTCGCAGTCCTTTCATCCGTTGGACTGCTCGCGCAAGGCCGTGGTGGCGCCGGTGGTGGGGGCCAGCAAGCGGCAGGCGCCGGAGGTGGACCGCTCGGTGACCGGCTCGCCTCAATGCAAAAACTCGACGGCTTCGTCCCGGTCTACTGGGATGAACGCACCGGATCGCTGTTTCTTGAAATCCCGAAGATGGACAGCGAGTTCCTGTACGTGACCGGACTCGCCGCCGGCCTCGGCTCCAACGACATCGGTCTCGACCGCGGCATCGGCGGCGGCGGACGCATCGTCCACTTCGAACGCGTCGGACCGAAAGTCTTCCTCGTGCAGCCGAACGAGAACTTTCGTTCGAGCAGCGCGAATGCGGCCGAGCGCAAGTCGGTCGAAGATTCGTTCGCGAAATCGATCCTGTGGGGATTCACGGTCGCCGGCGAAGCGAACGGACACGTGATCGTCGACGCGACGCCGTTTCTGCTGCGTGACGTCTTCGGCGCCGCCAACTCGCTGCGTCCCGGCAACTACCGCGTCGACGCGACGCGCAGCGCGTTCTACATGCCGCGCACAAAATCGTTTCCGAAGAACACCGAGCTCGAGATGACGCTCACCTTCGTCAACGACGCCGCTGGTGGACGCGGCGGCGGTGGCGGCGGCCCGGCGCAGGGTCCGCAGCGCATCGAACAGGGACCGGCCGCAGGTCGCGGCGGCGGTGGCGGTGGACGCGGCGGCGGACTCTTCTCCGGCACCGTCGCGAGCGTGACGCCGACCGCCGAAGCGGTGACGCTGCGCGAGCACGTCTCGCTCGTCGAATTGCCCGACAACAATTACAAGCCGCGCTACGACGATCCGCGCGCGGGCTACGGCGGACTGAACTACGTCGACTACTCGGTTCCGATCGGCGATCAGATGGTGCAGCGCTACATCCGCCGCCATCGACTCGAGAAGAAGGATCCGAACGCCGCGGTCAGCGAGCCGGTGAAGCCGATTCAGTACTGGGTGGATTCCGGCGCGCCCGAGGACGTGAAGAAGGCGCTCGTCGAAGGCGCGAGTTGGTGGGCGCAGGCGTTCGAAGCGGCCGGGTTCCGCAACGCGTTCAAGGTGGACGTGCTGCCGCCGGACGCCGACCCGATGGACATCCGCTACAACATGATCAATTGGGTTCATCGCTCGACGCGTGGTTGGTCGACCGGCGGATCGATTGCGGATCCGCGCACCGGCGAAATCATGAAAGCGACGGTGACGCTCGGCTCGCTGCGCGATCGTCAGGACTATCTGATCTTCGAAGGACTGCTGTCGCCGTACGTCAACGGCAACGAGCGTCCGTCGGTGCTGTACGAGACGGCGCTGAAACGCATTCGTCAGCTCGCGGCGCACGAAACCGGCCACACGCTCGGCCTCGGCCACAACTACTACGACAGCACCAAAGGCTGGATCTCGGTGATGGACTACCCGCATCCGCTCGAGAAGCTGCTCGACAACGGCACGATCGACATCAACGACGCCTATCCGCAGCACATCGGCGACTGGGACAAGGTGACGATCAACTATGGCTATCGTCAGTTCGCGCCCGGCACCGACGAGAAAGCGCAGCTGACGAAGATCCTCGACGATGCGTGGAAGGAGGACCTGATTTACATGACGAATCAGGACACCGACTCGCATCCGAAGGTGGATCAGTGGTCGAACGGCGTCGATCAGGCCGACGAACTTTATCGGCTGATGAAGGTGCGCCGCACGGCGCTCGATCACATGGGCGAGCATTCGATCCGCGCCGGCGCGCCGATGGCGACGATCGAAGAACCGCTGGTGCCGATTTACATGTATCACCGCTACGCGGTCGAATCTGCGTCATCGATGGTCGCGGGCCAGGACTACATCTATGGCATGCGCGGCGACAACCGCACGCCGACGAAGGGCGTCGGCGTCGACGATCAGCGCAAGGCGCTCGACGCGTTGATGTACACGCTGCGCCCGAACGA
>Ga0070741_10017382_pt1 | contig 11825 bp, 5 predicted proteins | sample Coa_R1_4_FD_66440 | JGI IMG/M metagenome (GOLD analysis project Ga0070741, IMG submission 66440) | Surface soil microbial communities from Centralia Pennsylvania, which are recovering from an underground coalmine fire - Coalmine... | ecosystem: Environmental > Terrestrial > Soil > Unclassified ...
GCGATCGCCGCCGTGCTGGCGGCCGACGCCGGCGCGCGGTACGTGCCGGCGCGCGGCACGCTTGCGGGCGTCGACCTGTTCGACGCCGCCTTCTTCGGCATCACACCCGCCGAAGCGGAAGTCCTCGATCCGCAGCAGCGGCTGTTCCTCGAGGCCGCGTGGGAGGCGTTCGAGCGCGCCGGGTACGACCCGGCGGCGTACGCCGGCGCCGTCGGCGTCTTCGCCGGCATGAGCAACAACAGCTACTTCGCCGCGCAGCTGCGCGGCCGCGAGGACGTCGTCAGCCGCGTCGGCGCGCTGCAGGCGATGATGGCCAACGAGAAGGACTATCTCGCGACGCGCGTGTCCTACAAGCTGGACCTCAAGGGGCCGTCCGTGAGCGTGCAGACGGCGTGCTCCACCTCGCTCGTGGCCGTGTGCCAGGCGGTCGAGAGCCTGCTGGCGTACCGCTGCGATCTCGCGCTCGCGGGCGGTGTCTCGGTCGTCCTCCCGCAGGAGCAGGGCTACGTCTGCCAGGACGGCGGCATCACCTCCTCCGACGGGCGCTGCCGCGCCTTCGACGCGCGCGCCGAAGGCACCGTGTTCAGCAACGGCCTCGGCGTGGTCGTCCTCAAGCGCCTCAGCGACGCGCAGGCGGACGGCGATTGTATCTGCGCCGTGATCAAGGGCGCGGCGATCAACAACGACGGGTCGGCGAAGGTCAGCTTTCTCGCGCCGAGCGTCGACGGGCATGCCGACGCGGTCGCCGTCGCGCAGGCCGCGGCCGGCGTGGACCCGCGGACCGTCTCGTATATCGAGGCGCACGGCACCGGGACGGCGCTCGGGGACGTCGTCGAAGTCGCGGCGCTGAACCAGGCGTTTCGCCTGCACACGCCTGACACCGGTTTCTGCGCGCTCGGCTCGGTCAAGACGAACATCGGGCATCTGGACGCCGCGTCGGGCGTGGCCGGGTTGATCAAGGCGGTGCTCGCGCTGCAGCACCGCACGATTCCGGCGACCCTGCATTTCACCGCGCCGAACCCCAAGCTGTCGCTCGAGCAGACGCCGTTCTTCGTCAACGCGACGCCGATCGCATGGCCCGCCGGCCCGACGCCTCGCCGCGCCGGCGTCAGCTCTCTCGGCGTCGGCGGCACGAACGCGCACGTCGTGCTCGAGGAGGCGCCGGCGGCGGAACCGTCGAGCGCGGGACGTGGAATCGAGCTGCTCGTCCTGTCCGCGCGCAGCGCCGACGCGCTCGATCGCGCGACGGAGAATCTGCGCCGGCACCTGGCGGCCGAACCTGACGCGCCGCTCGCCGACGTCGCCTTCACGCTGCAAACGGGTCGTCGCGCGTTTGCCCATCGCCGCGCCGTGGCGTGCCGCACGCGGGCCGAGGCGCTGGCGATGCTCGCCGCAGGCGCATCGGCGCGGTCCGCGACCGGAGAAGTGCCCGCGTCGGAGACGGCCGTCGCGTTCGTGTTCGCGGACGCCTCCGCCGCGCTCGACGGCGGGCTCGCCGAGCTGTTCGCGCACGAGCCCGCTTTCCGCCACGCGTTCGACGAGTGTCAGCGGCTGGCCGGCGCGTCGGCGACCTCACGCGACGTGCAGTGCGTCGCGATCGAATACGCGCTCGCGCGGTTGTGGACGACGTGGGGAGTGGCGCCGCAAATCGCGATGGGCCACGGCGCCGGCGCCATGGTGGCGGCGGTCGTCGCAGGCGTTCTGTCGATCGACGATGCGATTGCCGTCGCCGCGAGCGGCGAACGCCGCGAGGCGATCCTTCGGTCGCTGCGGTTCAACGCGCCCGCGATCCCGATCGTATCGACGCTCACCGGCGATTGGCTGCCGCCCGATCAGGCGACCGGCGCCGACTACTGGATTGCGGCGCTCGATGCGACCCGGGAGCCGGCGCCGGCGTCCGATGCGCTCCAATCGCTCGACGCGTCGGTGATCACGCTTGCCGTGAGTCCGGCCGCGGCGAACGCGTCGGCCGCGCGGCTGCTCGGCGGCGAGCTGTCGCGCCGCACGATTTCGACCCTCCGCGACGGCGTGGCCGCGATCGAATCGATCTTCTGCGCGCTCGCCGAGCTGTGGGTCCGCGGCGTGCATGTCGACTGGGCCACGCTCCACGCCGGCGAGCGGCGCGCGCGCGTGCCGCTGCCGACGTATCCATTCGAGCGGAAGCGCTATTGGGTCGATCCCGCGCCGATCGAGCCGCCGGCGCCAGCGGCAGCCGCGCAGATATCGGACGCCGAGCCCGACCGTGCACCGACGCGCGACATCCGGTCGGCGCTCGTGTCGCTGATGAGCGAGCTCTCCGGATTGCGCGAATCGGATTTCGAGTCGGGGGCGACGTTCTTCGAGCTGGGCCTCGACTCGCTGTTCCTGACACAGGCCGCAACCGCGATCCACAAGACGTTCGGCGTCCGCATCCGCTTCGCCGATCTGCTCGAAGACGTCAATTCGATTCCGGCGATCGCCGCTCGTCTCGAGCAGGACTCGCCGGGCGTGGCCGCGTCTGCCGCACCTGCCGCGTCTGCGGCGCCGGCGCGTCGAGCCGCCGCGGAAACCGCGGCACCCGCCGCCGCGGGCGCCGGCGGCCGTGCGCACGGCCCGTTCCGGCCGGTCGACGCGAGCGCCGTGGCGCTGACGGCGACGCAGACGCGCGCGCTCGAATCGTTCGTGGAGCGCTACACCGGCCGGACGTCCGAGTCGAAGCGCCTGACGGCGGCGTCGCGGGCGCGGCTCGCCGATCCGCGGACCGTCGCGGGGTTCCGCTCGACGTGGAAAGAGATCGTCTATCCGATCGTCGCGGCGCGGTCGGCCGGCTCGAGGCTGTGGGACGTCGACGGCAACGAGTACGTGGATCTGGTGAACGGGTTCGGGACGAACCTCTTCGGCCATTCGCCGGCCTTCGTCACCTCGGCGATCGAGGCGCAGCTGAAATCGGGAATCGAGATCGGGCCGCAATCTCCGCTGGCGGGCCGCGTCGCCGCGCTCGCGTGCGAGATGATCGGCCACGAGCGGCTTGCGTTCTGCAACACCGGCTCCGAGGCGGTGACCGCCGCGATCCGGATGGCGCGGACCGTGACCGGCCGCGACACGATCGCGATGTTCTCGGGCGCGTATCACGGCACGTTCGACGAAGCGCTGGCGCGGGCGACGCAGGCGCGCGGCGAACTGCGATCGACGCCGATCGCCCCGGGCATCCCGACCAGCGCGTGCGACAACGTTCTCGTGCTCGAGTACGGCAGCGCCGAAGCGCTCGACGTGCTGCGCGCGCGGGCCTCCGAGCTCGCGGCGGTGCTCGTCGAGCCGGTGCAGAGCCGCCGCCCCGAACTGCAGCCGGCCAAGTTCCTGCGCGACCTGCGGCAGATCACGGCGCGATCCGAGACGGCGCTCGTGTTCGACGAGGTGGTCACCGGATTCCGTGTCCATCCCGGCGGCGCGCAGGCGATCTTCGGCATCCATCCCGACCTCGCGACCTACGGCAAAGTGGTCGGCGGCGGGCTGCCGATCGGCCTGGTGGCCGGCAGCGCCCGCTACCTCGACACGCTGGACGGCGGCGAGTGGCGCTACGGCGACGACTCGTTCCCGTCGGTCGGGATGACGTTCTTCGCGGGCACGTTCGTGCGGCATCCGCTGGCGCTTGCCGCCGCGCACGCGGTCCTCGATCACCTGCAGCGCGAAGGGCCGGAGCTGCAGCGCCGCCTGAACCTCCGCGCGACCGAGCTCGTCGAGCGCCTCAACGCCACGGCGTTCGCGATGGGCGCGCCGGTCAGCGTCTCGCATTTCAGCTCGTGGTTCTGCTTCCGGCTGCCCGCCGACCTGCCGTACGGATCGCTCTTCTTCGCCTACCTGCGCAGCAAGGGCGTGCACGTCTGGGAGGGCCGCCCCGGGTTCATCACGACCGCGCACACCGACGCGGATCTCTCGCGCATCGTCGATGCGTTCACCGAAACGATCGCCGAGATGCAGGACGGCGGACTGCTGCCGAAGGTCGACGAGGTGCCGCCGGTGCCGGGCGCGCGCCGCGGCCGGCGTCCCGACGGCCGCGCCGGATGGTTCGTGCCGGATCCCGATCGTCCGTCGCAATATCTCGAAGTGAGCCTCGCGCGATGACGCCGCACGTGCCGTCCGGGCGTCCGGCGAACGCGGCGCCGGTGGACTTCGATCCGTTCGCCGCGCCCGACAGTCCCGTCGCGCTCCCGCTGACCGATGCGCAGCAGGAGGTCTGGGCGGCGTGCCAGCTCGATCCGCTCGCCTCGGCGGCGTACAACCAGTGCTTTGCGTTCCGGCTTCGCGGACCGCTGTCGATCGACTCGATGCGCGAGGCGTTCGGCCGCCTGCCGGCGCGCCACCAAGCGCTGCGGCTGACGTTTGCCGAAACCGGCGATCGCCAGCAGATCGCGCCGGCGACGTCGATCCCGTTCACCCTCGTCGACGCCTCGGCCTGCGCGTCGGTGGGCGACGATGCGCTGGCGGCGCTGATCGCGCGCGAGTCGGCGCAGCCGTTCGATCTGGTGCGAGGGCCGCTCGCGCGCGCCTGGATCGTCCGCGAGACCGGAGAATCGCACGTCGTCGTGTTCACGGCGCATCACCTGGTCTGCGACGGGCAGTCGTCCGGGCTGCTGCTGCACGATCTCGCCGAGCTGTACAACGCCGATCGGCACGGCCGCGTCGCGTGGCCGGCCGACGTGGCGTCGTACGACGCGTACGTGCGTGCCGCCACCGCGCCGTCGGCGCGCGAGACCGCCACGGACGAGTACTGGAGTCGTCTGCGCGATCGCGTGCCTCCGCCGCTCGAGTTGCCGACCGATCGGTCGCGACCGCCGCACCGCGCGTTCCGCGCCGGCCAGACGCGCATCACCATCGGGGGAGACCTCTACCGCGACGTCCGCGCGCTCGCGGCGCGTCAGAAGTCGACGCTGTACGTCTCGCTGCTCGCGGCGTGGCAGACGCTGCTGTATCGCCTGACCTCGCAGACCGAACTCGCGGTCGGCATTCCGGTCGCGGGGCCGCTGGCCGACGAACGGCTCGTCGGCCACTCGGTCCATATGCTGCCGGTCGTCGCGCGGCTCGATCCGTCCGCGTCGTTCGACGCGCACGTGACGGCGACGCGCCGCGCGCTCGCCGAGGTGCACGAGCATCGCGCGATGACCTTTGGGCGGCTCGTGCGGCTGCTGAACCTTCCGCGCGATGCGGCCCGGACGCCGCTGTTCTCGGTGGTGTTCAACGTCGATCGCCCGGCCGAGCCGCCGTCGTTCGATCGGCTGGCGCTCGAACCGGTCGCGTCGGCGAAGGCGGGCGTGACATTCGAGCTCGCGCTCGACATCGCGGACACCGGCGACGAGCTGCACGTCGAGTGCAACTACGCCTCCGAGCTGTTCGAGGCGTCGACGGTGGAGCGGTGGCTCGAGTACTACCGCGTGCTCCTGACCTCGGTCGCCGCCGATTCCACCGTGCGGCTCGACCGCGTCGCCATCATGCCCGGCGAGGAGCGGACGGCGGTCCTGGCGGCGAGCCGGGCCGCGTCGACCTCCGACGAGGTCCGTTGCCTGCACGAGATGTTCGAGGCGGCGGCCGCCGAAAACCCGCAGGCGATTGCGGTGTCGTGCGAGGAGGACGCGCGCAGCTACGACGCGCTGAATCGGCGCGCGAACCGGATCGCGCACCATCTCCGCTCGCTCGGCGTCGGCGCCGAGTCGCTCGTCGGGATCTGCGTCGACGCGTCGATCGATCTGGTCGCCGCGATCGTCGGCGTGCTGAAGGCGGGCGCGGCGTACGTGCCGATCGATCCCGAGTCGCCGGCCGCGCGGACGCGCCTCGTCCTCGAAGACGCCGGCTGCCGCGTCGTCGTCACGACCGAGCGCCGCCGCGATCGGTTCGACAACGTCGACTGCCGCATCGTGTCGCTGGATGGCGACGCCGCCGCGCTCGCGCGCGCCGGCGACGGCAACCCGAGGGTTCGCGTCACGCCAGCGCAGCTCGCGTACGTCATCTTCACGTCGGGTTCGACGGGCCGGCCCAAGGGCGTCGCCGTCACGCACGCGAACGTGTCGCGTCTGTTCTCGGCCACGGCGCCATGGTTCCGGTTCGGCGCCGGCGACGTGTGGACGCTGTTCCATTCGGCGGCGTTCGACTTCTCGGTGTGGGAGCTGTGGGGTCCGCTCCTGCACGGCGGGCGGCTGGTCGTCGTGCCGTACTGGGTTGCGCGATCGCCGGAAGCGCTGCACGAGCTGCTCCGCCGCGAGCGCGTCACCGTCCTCAACCAGACGCCGTCGGCGTTCAAGCAGCTGACCGAGTTCGATCGCACGGTCGCCGGGCAGCCGCTCGCGCTGCGGCTGATCGTGTTCGGCGGCGAAGCGCTCGACCTGGCCGCGCTGCGGCCGTGGGTCGAGCGCCACGGCGACGAGCTCCCGGCGCTCGTCAACATGTACGGGATCACCGAGACGACGGTGCACGTAACCTACCGCCGCATCCGCGCCGACGACGTGTGGACCGGCAGCGGGAGCCCGATCGGCGCTGCGATTCCGGACCTCGATCTGTTCCTGCTGTCGCCCGGCGCGGGCGAGCTGGTGCCGATCGGTGTCGCGGGGGAGATCCATGTCGGGGGGCCGGGACTGGCGCGCGGCTACGTGTTCCAACCCGAGCTGTCGGCCGACCGGTTCGTGCCGAACCCGTTCGGCGGCGCCGGCGAGCGCCTGTATCGCAGCGGCGACCTTGCGCGGCGACGCGCGAACGGCGACATCGAGTACCTCGGGCGCATCGACCAGCAGGTCAAGATTCGGGGCTTCCGAATCGAGCTCGGCGAGATCGCGGCCGCGCTGCGGACCCATCCCGACGTCGGCGACGCGACGGTCGTCATGGCGCCCGGCGCGCACGGCGAGCCGCAGCTCGTGGCCTATGCCGTGCTTCGATCGGGAGGCACCGGCGATGCGGCGGGGCTGCTCGCGCACGTTCGCGGTCGATTGCCGGACTACATGGTGCCGCGTGCGTTCGTGTTCCTCGACGCGCTGCCGATGACGGAGAACGGGAAGCTCGATCGAGCGCGGCTGCCGCTGCCGAGCGCCGCCGTGCACGCGGCTCGCGCCGCCGTGGCGCCGCGGACCGACACCGAGCGCGCGATCGCCGACATCTGGCGCGACGCCCTCGGCGTTTCCGAGGTCGGCGTGACCGACAGCTTCTTCGACCTCGGCGGCCATTCGATGACCGCGGTCACCGTCGTGGCGCGCCTCAAAGAGCGGTTCGCCGTCGCGCTCTCGGTCGCCGCGCTGTTTCACGCGCCGACGGTGGCGGGCCTCGCGGAAATGGTGGACATGCTCGCGGCGCAGGCGTCGCGCCGCGTCTCGGGCGAGCGCGAGGTCATCGAGCTGTGACCACCGGCGAGTTCCTGTCGGAGCTGCGCCAGCGCGACATCGAAGTCTGGCTCGAGGGCGATCGCGTGCGGTGCAGCGCGCCGCCGGGCGCGCTCACGGGCGACCTGCGCGACGAGCTGACGCGCCGCCGCGACGAGATCGTCGTGGCGCTTCGATCGGCGCGCGACGCGGCGAGCAGCGCGATCGTGCCGATCGAGCGAGGCGGATCGCGCCGCCCGTTCTACGCCGTGCCGGGCCACAACGGCGACGTGTTCTGCTTCGTGCCGCTCGCGCGCGAGCTCGGCCCCGCGTTTCCGTTCTTCGGCCTGCAGCCGCCGGGACTGCGCGACGGCACGCAGCCGCTGCGGCGTATCGAAGATCTCGCCGCGTTCTTCGTCGACGAACTGGTGCGCCGCGATCCCGGCCCCTACCAGATCGGCGGCTACTGCCTGGGTGGGCTGACGGCGTTCGAGATGGCGCGCCAGCTCGAGGCCTCGGGGCGCGACGTCCGGCTGCTCGTGCTGTTCGGGACGACGTCGCCGACCGGGCTGCGGGCGGTCAACCGCGTCCGCGGCACGGCGGCGTACTGGCTGAAGCATCGCGCCGCCGGCGCGCGCGCGTTTCTCGCGGCGTCGCCGCGCGACCGCGCCGCGAAGATCGCCGACAAGATGCGCGGCCTCGGCCGGGCGAAGCGGCGCGCCGCGCCCGGTGGGGCAGAGGAGTTCGAGGCGCGGCGGCTCGCCGTCGAGTCGGCCACGCTCGAAGCCGCGTACCGGTATCGGCCGCGGCCCTACGGCGGGCGCATTACGTTCTTTGCCGCGAACCAGGCGGCGACGCGAACCTTCGATCGCCCGCTCGCCTGGGCCGCCCACGCGGTTGGCGGCCTGGACCTGTTCTGCGGGCCGGCCGATTGCGACGGCGACTCGATGCTTCGTGATCCCAGCGCACGCGCGTTCGCGACACGGCTCGCCGACCGCATGGTTCCTCCCTCGGTCGACGCGTCGTGGCCCGGCGCGGTGGAGGCGGTCCATGGCTGATTCGCTTCGCGGCGGCGCGGCGGTTCTCGAACACAACGCCGTCGAGCGGCGCGCGGGGGTGACGCATCGCGAATTCGTCGCCGAATACCTGCACCCGCTCAAACCGGTGATCCTGACCGACGCCATCGACGGCTGGCGGGCGCGAACGCGCTGGACCTTCGACTTCTTCGCGGCCGAATACGGATCGCGCACGGTCGCCGTCGACGGGCGGCAGTATCAGCTCTCGGCGCTGATCGACGCCGTCAAGCGCTCTGCTCCGGGCGCGACCGCGCCGTATCTTCGCAACCTGCTGATCGAGCGCTGGGCGCCGGAGCTGCTGAAGGACATCGATCCATTGCCGGCGTGCACGCGTCCGAACTGGCTCGACAGCCGATTCTTCCCCGGGCCGGAGGCGCTGACGTCGGTCGAGCTCTACATCGGCGGCGCGGGGGCGGCGTTCCCGGTCCTGCACTACGACAACCTGCACACGCACGCGTTCCTGATGCAGCTCGAGGGCGTGAAGGAGTACATCTTCTATCCGCCCTCCGCGACGCCGTTTCTCTATCCGCGCGGCGGCAGCGAAGAGAACAAGTCCTCGATCGACGACATCGAACAGCCCGACCTGAACCGGTTTCCCGCGTTTCGGCAGGCCGTGGCGACCCGATGCCACCTGCACCCGGGCGAAACGCTGTTCGTCCCGGCCGGGTGGTGGCACACCGCGCGAATCCTCAGCGCATCGATCACGGTGTCGGCGAACACCGCGAACGCCGTCAACTGGGCGGCCTTCACGCGCGACTACGTCGCGTCGGTCGCGCGGCACCGGTCGACGTGGTACGCGCGGATGATCGCCGCGTACCTGACCGTGTTCAGCATCTGCGGGCAGCTGGTGTCGACATGATCCGGACGCGCGGCGCGGCGATCGCGATTGCCCTGACCGCGGGTGCGCTGCTGCTGGCGGCGTTCGCGAAGAACTGGTCGGTGGTGCGCGACCTCTCGGCCCCGGGGATCGATATTCAGTACCGCGAGATGGCGGCCGCGCAAACCGTGCTCGACGAGGGCTACGGTCCCGACGCGAGCTACGCGCACGAGCACGTCTGGTACAACCCGATGGCGGCGTGGCTCGCCGCCGCGATGACGCGCGTGACGGCCACCTCGCTGCCGGTCGTGATCGCGCGGTCCGGTCCGTTCGTCAATCTCGCGGCGCCTGCGGCGCTGTTTCTGCTCGTCGCGACGACCGTCGACGCGCTGGCCGCGACCGCGGCCCTCGCGGCGTTCGTCTTTCTCGTCGGCACGTGGCTGCCGTTCTACTACGCGGCCACGTATTCCCCGTGGTTCTCGCCGGAAAATTTCGGCCAGGCGTTCCTGTACCTGCTGCTCGCGCTCGTGTACCGGGCGTGGCGGCCCGGCGCCGCGCTCGGCTGGGCGGCCGCCGCCGGCGCCGCGCTCGGCGTGACGTTCCTGGTGCACACCGCACCCGCCATCACGGGCGGGCTCGTCATCGTCGCGTATGCCCTCGTCGAGGCGCGGTCGGGCGAGGGCGTCGACCGTCCGGCGCTGCGGGTCGCGCTCGCCCTCGCGGTCGCGTTCCTGGTGTCGCTGCCGTTCTCGTTCGAAATCCTCTGGCACTACCACCTGAAGATCGTCAACCCGTTTCCGAGCAATTCGCCGAGCGACCTGCTGGACCTGAACGAGTTGCCGGGCCTGGCGCGCCGACTCGCGACGCTCCCGTCGCTGGTCGCCGTCGCCGCGCTGGTCGTCCGCGCGCGCGCCGGCGTCGATCGCGGCACGCGGCTGCTGTTCGTGTGGCTGGGCGTCATCGCCGCGGCGCTCGCCGCGCACATGGCGGCGATCGTCCTCGCGAAAGCGCACGTCGAGCTGCCGGCGATCGTGCCGCCGTTCCACTTCTTCTTCTACCTGATGACGATCCTCGCGATCGCGTTCGGCATCGGCGTGCGCGATGCGGTGGTGCGCGTCGCGAGCGCGCGATGGCGTCCCGTGCTCGTGTGCGCGATGACCCTCGCCGCGGTCGCCGCCGGCGTGCGGAGCTACCTGACGCGGGAGGACTTCACGGGCGTGCGGCAGGAAGCCACGGCAATGGGCGCGCGCTACGCGCCGGACCTGATCGGCTGGATCCGCGCGCACACCTCGCCGCACGACGTCTTCCTGTGCGCCGACGATGCCAGCATGTATCTGGTGACGCCGGCGGGCCGCAAGGTGGTGGCGATCAACCGGTACTTCTCGAATCCGTACGTCGACTGGACGACGCGGGACGCCGATCGCGCCCGCATGTTCCACGCGCTCGAGCGGTCCGATGTCGCGGGGTTCGCGGCAATCGCGCGATCGTATGACGTTCGGTTCGTCGTGCTCTCGCTCGACCGCACGACCGAGTGGCTTCGCGCCGCCGGACTGCGGCCCAGCGACCTGCCGGCGATTGACGAGGCGACGCTTGCCGGACTACCGGGGTTTGCGCCGGCGTTGGTGTCGGAGCGCTTCGCGATCCTTCGATTCGACGGCGACGCGCTCGCCAGCCGCTAGGCCTCCGCGATGATCGCCGCCGCGCGCGCTGCCATCCCGACCCGAATCGACAGAATCAGCCAGTCGTCGCCGGTCCGGGTGACGAGCGCGGAGAAGGGCTGCGTGAGGCGTCCCTGCAGCACGCCGCCGGCGCCGATGCCGCTCGTGTACTCCAGCCGGCCGTCGAGGACGGCGAGGCCGTCGGCGAGGCGCCGCACGCCGGTGAGCGCCGGCCGCATGCGCACGGAGAAGTCGGGCCGCCGCCGCGCAAACGCCGCGGTCCAGCGCGCGATCAATTCGGCGCGGCCGCAGCGGTCCTGGCGGTCGCCGGCGAGCGCCATGTGGTCGCAGTCGCTGGCGAGCAGCGCCGCGAGGCGGCCGACGTCGCCGGCCGACCAGGCGGCCCCGAAGCGCTCGCAGGTGGCGCGGATCTGCTCGTCGAACGAAGACTGCCGGCGCTCGGGAGCGGCAGGAGACGCGAGGGCAGCCGGATCGATTTGGGCTGCTGACCGATATGCACTCATGGCAACACCTTCTGGTGAAGGCGGGGGCAGAACGTGTGCCACAGGACACGGCCCCTTTCTGCCCGCGATTGACGAAAATCGGCGGATTCGGACGCCAGGAGGGCAGACCGATGTCGGCGCGGAGCACGCCTTCCGCGCGGGGAATCGGATAGGCGGAGAGCGATACCTAGTCATGTAGTCCGCTATTAGGCTGACTTTTGTCCCTCAATTCGAGGACCTTCGACCGCGCCAGAAGCCCGAAAGTCGGCCCTGGCGCTGGTTTCTGCCAGTTTTCGCAGACAAAAGACTGCTCGGGCTGGAAAGGGGCTTGCACAAGGGCAGGTCCGGCGCGACCGGCTGCAGGCCGGAGCCGCTCCACAACTCCCCGTTCCATCCGCGAGAGGACGCGATGCGCAGTAACGGTACTACGACATTTCTGGGCGACAGCCTTCCGA
>Ga0070741_10017383_pt1 | contig 11824 bp, 7 predicted proteins | sample Coa_R1_4_FD_66440 | JGI IMG/M metagenome (GOLD analysis project Ga0070741, IMG submission 66440) | Surface soil microbial communities from Centralia Pennsylvania, which are recovering from an underground coalmine fire - Coalmine... | ecosystem: Environmental > Terrestrial > Soil > Unclassified ...
AGAGGTTGATTGCGCCGGCTCCCGACTGGACCTATCTGCTCGGTCTCCACCTGCGCATTGTCGAGCTGGAGCACATGCAGCCGGCGGTCGAGGAGCTGTTATGAAGCGCGCCGCGCTCTACCTGCGGGTCTCAACCCTCGACCAGCATACGCAGAATCAGCTGCATGATCTGCAGCAGCTGGCGCAGCAGCGTGGCTGGGAGATCGTGCACGAGTACCGCGATCAAGGCATCAGCGGCACTCGTGTGCGGCGCCCCGCACTCGATGAACTGCTGGGAGATGCTCACCAGGGCAAGTTCGAGATCGTGGCCGTGTGGGCCTGCGATCGCCTGGCACGCTCCGTCCGCCACTTCCTGGCAGCAAAGAGCTGCTCTCGCCTGTTTACCCTCATAGCTTAGACGCTGATCGACCGACGGGCGATCAGCTGGTTTCCATGGCGTTGGCGCACACTCATTGCTTCGGGTACCGGTCTGTTTGCGAATGGTGTGCCGTGGAATGCTGGCGAAAGGCACCAGGGCTTTTGGTCCCTTACGGGTGCATCAGCTCTAATCAACATGTTCGGCTGCACCCTCCAAATTTTTGGTTGGTTTGCTCTCCACAGTCTACTCGTGCCTGGGAGCCGTATTGATGTGGTCTGATAGTTCCACCAATGCAAGAAACGATCAGGCCGCCGCGGCTTTGTGTGCGGGCCAGATCAGGTTGATCGCCCTGTCGTAGAGAACGCCGGCGCGATGGCTGGCGTAAAGATCAAGAATTGAGGCTAATAGAGGGAGCTTGGTTGGGGCTGTGACTGCTATCACAGAGCCATGCGGCGTCCCCTGGGCGCACAAAGACGCGGTTCAAGCTAGACCCGAATCGCAGCGGTGAGGGTTACCGTGATAGCGTGAGTGGCTAGCTCCACGGAGATGTGTGGCTCTGACCTTCGTCACCGACTCGTCTACCGCCAGGGTCAAGGTGCGGTTGAGTTAGGGGTGTCGAATGTGACGTGTCCTGCTACAACGGTCATACGAACTGTCAGGGTCTTAAGCTCATCTGCTGGTACCTTGTGCGGGTCCGCGGCAACAACTGTGAAATCCGCATAGCGGCCGACTGTGAGCTCTCCAAGATCTTTTTCTTGGAACGCAGCGTACGCCGGACCGGCTGTCATCATGCGAAGCGCCTGATCGACGTCGACGCGCTGGTCGACGTACCATCCTGCTGCTGGGCTTCCATCCGCACCCTTCCGTGTTACCGCGCAGTAAAGCGTATCGATGGCACGGCCGGAGTCGGACGCAGGATAATCGGTGCCTGCCGCCAGCATGGCGCCAGCACTCAACAAATCTCGCGTGCGAAGCACCCAATGCACACGCGACGATCCGACCCGATCTTCGGCCCAGCGGCTGTACTCTCCCACGAAAACCGGCTGAATCGAGGCGATTACCCCCATCGCGGCAAACCTCGGCAAATCACCCTCCGTGACCATCGAGGCATGCTCCACCCGGTAACGTTCGTTGGCGGTCACGCCCGCTTTCTGAAACGCGTCCAGCGCCCGATGCACCGCCCGATCGCCGATGGCGTGGGTATTTACCTGGATGCCCTTTTCGTGAGCGGCGCGGACCACGCGTTGCAGGTCTGCATCCTTCATCAATTCCAGGCCGTGCTCTTTCGGAGCATCGCTGTATGGTTGCGTGAGTTCGGCTCCCCGTGATCCAAGCGCGCCGTCAAGAAAAAGCTTGAAGCTGCGCACTGCGAGCATTCCGTTGCCCAGGTCAGGTTCTGGGCCATGCTCCAGGTAATAGCTCCTGGCCGCTTCGCCGGCGGCCATGACATAGACTCGGACGGGAAGCTCCCCGGATTTGAGCAACTCCTTATATATAGAGATAGTTTCGAGTCCCACGCCGGCGTCGTGGACGCTGGTTAATCCCCATTTCGAGAACCGCTGAAGCGCGAGCCGAATGCGCCGCTCGCGGTCAGCCCGGCTGGGCTTGGGAGTCACCGCACGCAATAAATCCTGAGCTTTGTCGATCAGCATGCCGCTAGGGTTGCCGGCATCATCCCACAGAATTCGGCCGCCATCCGGATCGGGCGTATTGCGGCTGATGTTGGCCAGACCCAAGATTTTCGAGTTGACCCAGGTTGAGTGTCCATCGATACGGCTGAGCGCAACGGGATGATCACCGCTTACACTGTCCAAGTCCTTCGCCGTAGGAAACACGGCAGGATGCCAGAAGCCCTGATCCCAGCCACCGCCGGTGATCCACGCGCCAGAAGGCGCGCTGCGCGCCGCCTCGGCAACCTTGTCCAGAATCTCGCGCTTGCTCAGTCCTCGAAGATTCAGTTGTTCCAGTTGCTCGCCGACACCTTCCACGTGAATATGAGCGTCAGCAAAACCAGGAAGAGCAACGCCATCGAGTCTTACTCTCTTAGTACTGCTCCCAGCGAAGGCCTCAACCGATGCCTCAGAACCAATCGCAATGATCCGTCCTGCCGATACGGCCATCGCCCCGGCTTGCGGATGGGAAGGATCGAGCGTCAGGAAGTTGCCGATAAAAATGGTATCGGCTTTGGATGATTGCCCCATCGCCAGGCCGCTGCTCAAAGCAGCAAGTGCGGTAACCAGGAGGATTTTCAGCCACGGGGTTCGCATCAAAAGCTGTACCGTAACGCGAATTCCATGACCCGAGGCCTGGTCAGTGTGCTGGTATAGGTGGCGAACACGCTGGCCGGCTCTTCGAGCTGGGCGGTGCCCTGGGGCAAAGTGGCGACATCAAACCGTACAGAATTGGTCACATTGTAAATATCCCAGCTGAATTTCAACGCTTGTGACTCGTGAATCACCCACGATTTGCTGAGCGAAGTATCGATCCCGAAGAATCCTGGTCCTCGCAGCTCATTCCGCTGCCCTGATTCACCGGGCAGCGAGTAACGGAAATCTCCCTGTGCGGCGGCCGGATCCTTGAACAGATCTGGATTGCCGTTGGCATCGATGAATGCTCCAGTCTGCGGCTTGGGCCCACTCAAAATCGCGGTGGAAGGCAGATACCAGTTGGTCGGGAAGCTGGTGAAAGTCTCAATCGTTGTGGGGAAGCCGCTTGTCCACCGCGCCAGCCCGGACCATTGCCAGTTTCCGATGATCGCATTGACCCAACCGCCGGAAGTTCCGGCAAAGTGCTTGCCGCGTCCAAAGGGCAGTTGGTAAACCCAGTTGGTATTGATCTGGTGAGTGGTGTCAAAGTCCGAAGGGCCGCGAAGCTGGCCCGGCGCCCAGGAGTTAATGATCTGATCGGCCTGATAATACGCGTCGACGTTGTTGATGCGTTCAGAGTTCGACCCAATGTCGAGCGACTTGGAAAATGTATAGTTGAAATCCCACTGCAGACCGTGGGTAATTCCGTGCCGCAACGTCACCTGTAAGGCATGGTAAGAACTTGTCCCGGCGTTTCGCCACGCGTAGAGCGACGTAAATTGGGGATTGAAGAAGGCGTAGGGCCCAAGCTTGGAACAGGCAGGGAAGCACGGATTGGGGCCAAGGCCAAGCTCTCCGGGAACGTCTGCAAAAATGAGCGGTAAGGTTTCATTATGCAAGGCGCAGGCGTAAGAGCTGTACATCGCTTGCGTCGCGGTAGGAGAGAAATTCGGGGGAAGACTGGCGCCGCCCGGGGTGCAGGAACCAAAATCCGCCCCGTCATAGATCCCGGCTGCGGCGGGAAACATGTCTTCCCAGTAAGGAATCTTCGCCAGGCTCTGGATCGGAACATTCGCCGCGGCGGCCTTGGAGAGAAGCGTCGCCGCCGAGAAGTAATCGGTGTTGGATTGCTTGTCGACGATGTCGAGCGGCATCGCAAGATCCTCTTCCTGCAAGAGCCGTCGGCCCAGGCGGCCGATATAGGCCACATCAAGCACAAAGCTGTTGGGGAGCTCGCGGCTGATGGAGAAATCAAATACATGGGAATACGGCGTCTTCATCCTGTCGTCGATTCCCCATGCCGTGGTCGCACCGAGGGGCAATCCCTGGGGAGCAAGCTTCGGGAAACTTCCGGTCGGCGGCGCAGCGATGAGTTGCGGCGGAATGACATTGGGAGCAATGAACCTCGGCGAACTATCGACCGTGTACTGCCCGATCGGATTCTGAATCGTCGTGGTCAACCCGAACGAGCCATTGCGATCGAAGCTGTCAACCACTCCCTCTCCGAAGTGGTCATAGTAGATGCCGTAGCCGCCGCGGATGGAACTCTTTCCCGAGCCACCAAACAGGCGCTGGACCAACCCGCTTTCCGCTTTCGGAGACCACGCGAATGCCAGCCGCGGCGCGACATTTCCGTAGTCCCAATTCCAGTAGGGAGCCTTGCGGTTGGCTTGCCCCGACAACGCATAGCTGATCGGCGGATTGTAGCCGTGTCCGGCTAACATGGCCGCTGCCCGGTCCTGGAAGAACGCTTCCGTGCTGATCGAAGGCGATACCTGGGTTCCGGTGGTTTCGAACGGAGGCTGCAGCAGCGTGTAACGTAACCCGTAGGTCAGCGTCAGCTGAGGCGTAACCCGCCACGTGTCTTGCACGTAGGTTTCGAACTCGTGCGCGCGAAAATGGCGCTCAGCCGGTGTGCCCGTGGGCAGAGCATTCCCTTGTTTGGTGATGTTGTAATTGGAAAACGAGGAATCCATCAAACCAGCCAGCGCAATCACCGGCCAGTCATAGCCATTCTGGAAGTTGGGATTCACCGCGGGCAGTCCGAGCGAAGCAAATTGCGGAGCACTAGGATCGAAGCTGCCGCCCGACCCGGCAATAAACGCGGTTGGGTTCAGCCACAAAGTGTAAGAGCGGGCGTCGATAAAGGAATTTGCGTCGGAATTCCGATTATTCGTGATAATTCGCAAATTGCCGCCGAATCCCAGCGTGTGTTTTCCTTTCACCCATTCCAGATCGTCAACCAGGTTGTGCACCGGAACATTCGACTTAATGGTGAAGGTATCCGCGCTAAGCGGGTCCGGCCCGTTTCCGAAGAACGTGTAATTGCTCGAAAGCTGCCCAATGTTTCCTACGCCCTCGCGAATGTATCCGTAGTGAAAATTGTTGATCAGATTGGAGCGCAGGGTGTTCGTGTAACCGGCAATGAATCCTTTGCTGTTGTTGGTCACAACCGTGGCCTGCGGTTGTCCGGGGAATTCCGCCCCCTGCCCGGTATTGTCACCAACCAGTCCACCGCGGACAAAGACATGTTGGTTCTGCGTCAGATTGAAATCGAACTTGGCAACGTAGGTATTGAGCATGCCCGGGGTAGAGGCGGGGAAAGTAAATCCCTGAAAATTGAGGCCGTCGCCCACCGCGGTCGAATTGGGATGTGGATACTGTTGGAAAAGAGCCATCACTGCGGAATTCGCACCAGGTCCCAACGGGCAGGTCCCCAGTCCCGTGCACTTGGGATCCAGTGAGGCAAGATCTTGCCGGGTCATCGTTTCGACACCACTCGACGGACACTTAGGATCTCCGGTGCAGTCGTAACTGACGATACCCTGGCGCAGATTGTCGCTGGGCACGACGCGGGTGGTTTGCACATTTTCACGCGTTCTCTGGCCTTCGTAAGCCAGGAAGAAAAAAACCCGATCCTTCACAATGGGACCGCCGGCGGTCGCGCCGAAAGTGTTCCGGATTAACTGTCCCGGGATGTTGGGTAGCCCTGAATCAATCTGGCTTTGTTTGTTGAACCAGTCATTGGCCTCGCCGACGTTGCTGCGGTTGTATTCGTAAACCGATCCATGAAAGCTATTCGTACCGCTTTTTGTGACCAGCGAAACTTGCGCTCCTGATGAGCGCCCTTCATCCGCATTGGCATTACTGGTGGTCACTCGGAATTCCTGCAAGGAATCGAGAGTCGAACGCAGCGCTCCTTGGAACGCATAACCCTTGACCTGATCGTTGTCATCCACGCCATCGAGAGTGATGTTGGTTTGGTCGCTTCGAGCGCCGCTCACCGAACCGCCACGGCTGTCCTGGTTTTGGTCCACGTTGCTTCCGACGTAGGTGACACCGGGCTGCAAGCTCAAAATCTGCGTCGGGTCGCGTCCCTCGAAGGGAAGCGATTCGATCTGAGAAGCACCAAAAGCGTTCCCGATGGTGGCATCTTCACTATTTACTTGCACGGTGGTGCTCATCACCTCGACCGTGCTTGCTTCGGCCTGAACTCGCATGGTCAGATTCGAGGTGGCTGGAACGTCCACCTGCAGTTGCAGGCCCTCTTCTTTCATGGTTCCGAAACCAGATTTCGCTACGGTCAAGGTGTAAGTTCCGGGAGTGACCTGGAGAAATTGGTAGAAACCGTGATCGTCAGTCTGTGTGGCGCGGGAAAAACCGGTTGCCGGGTTGGACAGAGTGGCGGTCGCGGCGGGAATGACGGCACCCTGTGAATCCGAGACTGTGCCACGCAGCGAAGTTGTGCCAGTTTGACCAAGGCTGAACCCCGTGAAGCTTGCGATCAGCGCCACTACCACGAACTCCTTGAGCACGTTCACCATTTCCCCCATTTCACTTCTGTGCGATAATCGGCCCCAATGTGCGGTTTACGATCCCAAAAAAGTTAGGTTGAATACGGGGTCATTGTCAAGCGATTTCGCCGCCACTACTATCGTGTAGTTTGCTTGGAGACTATATGGCCAATTCTGAGTTCCGGCGTTCGGCGGGGCTTCTACATTCGTCCCTTCGAACCGTCATGTTTTGGTTTTTCGCGGTTGCGTTTTGCCATAGCCAGAATACCCGGGCACGCGACTTGGGAATCCCTTTTGACGGAACCACGGGGAAGCTCAATGCCATCACCGATGTTGCAGGCGTCGAGGTAGGAAACTCGACCCTGATCTCGGGAGAAGGTCCGTTGAAAGTTGGCGTCGGGCCGGTTCGGACGGGCGTCACCGCCGTATTTCCGCGCGGCAAAGAGGCGAAGGATCCGGTCTTTGCCGCATGGTTCACCGAAAATGGCAACGGGGAGATGACTGGCACAACCTGGATCGAAGAGTCAGGCTTCCTGGAGGGCCCGGTGATAATCACGAATACGCACAGCGTCGGTGTGGCTCGCGACGCGGTCATCGCCTGGCGCTTACAGCACGGCGGTCCCGACCGCGAGGGCTACTCTTGGTCTTTGCCGCTGGTTGCCGAAACCTGGGATGGTTATCTAAACGACATCAATGGATTTCATGTAAGACCTGCGGATGTATTCCATGCCCTAGATACGGCGAGTGGTGGTCCTGTGCCAGAGGGAAATGTCGGTGGCGGCACGGGCATGATTTGCAATGAATTCAAAGGCGGCATCGGAACTTCCTCACGCGTGCTCGATTCCAAATACGGAGGATACACGGTCGGCGTTTTGGTGCAATGCAACTATGGCCAGCGCGACCAACTCCGAATCGCAGGAGTGCCGGTTGGACGGGAGATTCCCGGCAAAACCATTTGGGATGACGATGTGGGTTCCATCATCGTGGTGGTAGCTACGGATGCGCCGCTCATGCCCACGCAACTCAAGAGAATCGCCAAGCGCGTGCCTCTGGGAATAGCGCGCGATGGCACTTACTCGGGAAACGGGTCGGGAGATATTTTTATCGCTTTCTCCACTGCCAATCGTCGTGCAGCGGGGTCCAATAGTGTTCGCCAAGTCAGCATGTTGCCGAATGACCGCATTAATCCTCTATTCCTCGCGACCGTACAGGCAACTGAGGAAGCGGTCATCAACGCTATGATCGCTGCGAAGACCATGACCGGGGTTGACAATCACACGGTGGAGGCATTGCCGCAACAACCGCTCCTGCAGATCATGCGGAAATATAATCGGCTGACGAAATAGAGTCTCGAGCCTCCGTGGCTGAAGGCAAAACCCTCTGGAACGATCGTCATAGAACCGACGATCGCCTTCCTTCCCCCGCACTCATAGTGCTCATGAGGCGCGATTATCCGAACTTAGCTGCAATTTTGTCAAACCTCCAGGGCGATAATCGCTAAGCACTATCGATTATCGTATTGACAGTGACCAGCACGATTTCCTAGATTACATCTCGCGTTGTGGCGGACCCGCTCCAGGTTTCCGAAATCCCATACGGCTCAGGAGGAGTAAGCTTTGGCATCCGCAGGCAGGCATCTCGCTGTGTCCCGCAAGCTTGCCGGACAGCATGCTAAACGGGCCAGCGATGGGCGCGGCCGGTTGCGTGCGTTAGCGGCAAATGGCGACTCCTCTGAGCGCCGAGAAGGCAATTCCAGCGATCCGAATTTCATGACTTCTCTAGCTCGTGGACTGGCGGTGATCCAGGTATTTTCCGACCGCCGCCGCAGTCTCACGATTCCGCAAATCAGCCAGCTTACGGGATTTTCGCGTGCTGCCGTGCGCCGATGTCTGTACACGCTGGGCAAACTCGGCTATGTCTCGCCGGGGCCTCGGATTTTCACCCTGGAGCCGAAAATTCTGGAACTTGGGCATGCTTATTTGTCATCCACCCGCCTTGCGCCAGCAGCTCAGCCGATCCTTGACAAGCTTTGCGAGGCGCTGCACGAATCCTGTTCTATCTCGATCCTGGATGGCGCTGACATCCTGTATTTAGCAAGAGCATCCACAAACGTTCGTCTTTTGTCCGTCGACCTCGGGGTGGGAAGCCGCTTGCCTGCGTATTGCACGTCGATGGGGCGTGTGTTGTTGACCTCGCTGCCTGCCGAGAGCCTGCGAGACTATTTTGCGAAGGTAAAGTTGGTGTCTCATACCAAAAGGAGCATAACGTCACGCGTGAAACTATCCGCTGAGCTAGCGAGCGTTCGAAGAAGGGGATACTCGATTGTTGACCAGGAATTGGAAATAGGGCTTCGCTCGATCGCCGTACCCGTGCGTCTAAGGTCCGGATCAGTGGTTGCAGCGATGAACGTGGGCACCCAGGCGGCACGAGTGCCGATTACAGAACTGCGGGAACGAATACTTCCGCAGTTGCATGCAGCAGCACAAAGCCTAGCTGCAGTTCTCGGTTAAGCATTTCCTGATCGTAAGCTTTCCAATCTCGCAAGTAGAAGCTCATTGCCGCAAACACAAACCATCGGGTTGATCAGAGCTATCGGCCGCTGGAGCCTGGCGGCGCTGACAATCAACTCTGTCATCGGCAGCGGCATATTCCGTCTGCCCGCCGATGTAGCCGCTTTGACTGGATCATGGAGTCCCGCGGTGGTGCTGATCGCGGGCGCCGCAACCGGCATCATCATGCTGTGTTTCGCGGAACTGGCCTCCTACTTTCGCGACGCCGGCGGACCTTATTTATATGCGCGCGAAGCTTTCGGCCGGCTCATGGGCCTGGAAGTAGGCTGGCTGTTGTGGTTGGCTCAACTGAGCGCCTGTGCCGCCAACGCCAACCTGTTCGTCATCTACCTGGTTCAATTTTGGCCGCAGGCCAGCCACCCGATTTCTCGGCTTCTGATCGTGACACTGCTTATTCTGTTCCTTACGCTTGTGAACTACCGTGGCGTGCGCGGCGGTGCTCGCCTAAGCAATGCCTTCACGATTGCAAAGCTTTTACCTCTAACTCTCCTGGTTGGGACTGGAATTGTTTATCACCTGATGAACCATCAAGCTGCGGCTGCCAAACCACTTCCCGCTGGAGGCGACGCCTGGCTGAATGGGATCTTGCTCATGTTTTTTGCCTATGGAGGATTCGAGACCGCCCTGGTGCCGATGAGCGAGGCGAAGCATCCTCAGCGCGATGCTGTGTTTGCGCTGGTAGTCGCCCTTGCCACTACTGCCGTCATTTACACACTCATTCAGTGGGCCGTGGTCCATATCCTGCCGGATCCCCTCATAAGTCGACGGCCCTTGGCGGAGGTCGCCAGCATCACCTTAGGTGGTTGGGGCGCAATCTTAGTCGGACTTGGGGCGCTGATTTCCTGCTATGGATACCTCAGCGCAAAAGCTCTTAGCGTACCTCGCATTACTCTTGCCTTGGCCGAAGAAGGAGACTTTCCCAAGATCTTCGGCAGCATCCATGCACGTTTTCATACGCCATACTTTTCCATTCTTGTATTCGCAGTGCTCACTTGGCTGCTGGCGTTGTTGGGAAGTTTCTCTTGGAACGCGACACTATCTGCCGTTTCCCGGCTGTTCTACTATGCGGCTGGCTGTGCCGCTCTTCCTATCCTGCGCAAGAAAAGACCCGGGCAGGCCCGCTTTCGATTGCGCGGCGGAGTTTCAATCGCTTGTCTTGGCATCGCTGTGTCTCTTGTCTTAGTGACCCGCGTCGACATGAGCAAATCACTGATCCTGCTTGCCGTCGTAATGCTCGCCTTCTTGAATTGGCTCTGGGTCTGCTGCACTCCTTCAGTGTCCCGGAAGTGACGGCTGAAGACACATCGGTGCTGTTCGGTTGTGAAGTGTTCGTTGCGTATTTGCGCTTTCAAAGACTTCTTGTGATCCCAGCTCTTAATCTGCTCATGATGGACCGACTCCGTTACTGAATTGGCCAACCACAGCTGGCAGGGCCGTAACTCCAAATATTTCTGAGAACAGATCAGAGAACAAGTTGAGAACAGAATACGGCAGAACAGGGTGGAAAACCGCCTAGTAGGGAAGAGCTAAATGATTGAGAGGCAAAGACCGGAGGTTTGTTTTGTCAGCTCATAACCCAAAGGTCGGTGGTTCAAATCTACCTGTTCCCTTGGCGGCTCCTACTGCTCCGCACGATGCATCTTCCAAGGTGGGCGAGGCGAGCCGTATTCGGATGCCCAACCGCTACGTGTTGCGGTTTCAGTATTTCAAGAGCGAAGACCGGAGAACCTAGTGTTCAAGTACGAGTTGCGTCCAATTTGCGGCCAAAACTGTTGAGGGTCCGGAAACGTTAGTGCTTGCTGCTCAGGCGATTAGGATCATTGACTACAGCCCTGAAAAGGCTGGCGTCGGCGGTTCAACTCCGTCCCTGGCCACCATACTTCTCAATAGTTAGAAAACCCGCTCAAAATTTCATACCTGTGATTTCACACCTGTGGCCAGCTCATTTTTGGCTTGGAGAACAAAAGCGAACACGACAAACTGCCGGTGTGGACGAGGGCCGCAAACGCGTGCTGCTGATCGCGGCGACTATCCTTGGCGGCCCGAAAATTACCTCAGCTCGAGGGCGGTAAGCGTGTTCCTGCGACCTTAAGCGCAATCGCCGACGCGGTGCGGTGGACAGATCATGATAACCAGAACCACGTATGAGATTTCTGGCCCCGATACGCTCGTGCGCGGAATGGAAGTGCGGTGGCTAAAGCCGCTCTTTAAATCCGAACTCCCCTGCAGCGGTGAAGCGCTGCTCCACCCGACGGCCCCGGCTGTCATGGGGGTCGCGGACAGGAGTGTCCGCGCCATACAGACCGTCGTGGCACACTGGTCGTTACTGTTGAGCGGCTGGGAAGCAGCGGGCGATGACAGAGGCAAGTTTCTGGATGGCGATGTCGAGGGTTTCCATGGAGTGTGGCAATAGCTCGGGAATTCTCACTGAGTCGCGAACGCAGCGGCTCAGACGCTCCAAGTTGCTGCCCAGGGCTGTGTGATATCCATCGATTGCCTGGTGCAGCTCGCGTGCGAGGCGTCGATGTAGCTCGCTGATCGCAAGCAAGTCGCTGGCGCGCGCGCGGAACACTTCCTCGAGCTTTCGGTCGAGGGTGACTTCCACCGCCAAGGAGGTGATGTGCATCGCTTTGCCTGACTTGGCTTTGCAGGCGAAACCCTTTTCGATCCAGCAACCGAGTTCGGTTCTCCTGGGCAACTTAAGACTGACTTCCAGGACGGGAGTTTCCCCCAGAGCAGCTACGCGTTGGAATCGAGCCTCTGTTTCCGGAGCCGCGTCTCCGAGGATGTCGCGGA
>Ga0070741_10017384_pt1 | contig 11824 bp, 10 predicted proteins | sample Coa_R1_4_FD_66440 | JGI IMG/M metagenome (GOLD analysis project Ga0070741, IMG submission 66440) | Surface soil microbial communities from Centralia Pennsylvania, which are recovering from an underground coalmine fire - Coalmine... | ecosystem: Environmental > Terrestrial > Soil > Unclassified ...
GGAGGGGATCAGGTCCTTTTCCAGATCGAGGCCGGTGGTCTCCTGGATGCGGTCGCGCAGCCGCGCCGCGTCCGCCGCGCCGGTGCGGGTCAGCTCGCGCCAGAGCGCCTGGGGCGCCGCCGAGATGCGGAAGTACGCGGCAGCGTCTCCCGGGAGCCGCGAGGCGAGGTCGGGAGGAGCAAGCAGCGGCTTGAAGGCGGCGACCAGCGCGTCGCCCGTGAGGTTGCGGAGCTGCGCGAACATCCGCACCTGCACGAAGTCGCGGTTCTCGGGCTTGTCGTAGATCGCGAACGCGGAAGCGCCGAGCTCGCTGGCGAGGCGCCCGTTGCCCGTGGCCGCCCGGTCCGCGCCGCGCGAGTAGAAGACCGCGTCGCCGATCCCGACGTGGCGGGCAGCGGCGACGAACCCCGCATCGGCCGCGAGCCCCTTGTCGGGCGGAAGGGCGCTCACGCTGCGCAGCGCGAGCGCGGGATCGCTCGGTCCGGCGAGCCGCAGGTAGAGGTAGCCGTACCGCTGCAGCACGGCGACGTTGTCGCCGGCAGCGTTCCGGCCGAGCACCACCGCGCTTCCGTCCGGGAGCTGGGCGTCGCGCAACTCGAAGGCGCCGCCGCCGTAGCGCCCGACGGACTGGCTGGAGGTGAGCAGGCCTCGCGCCGCCGCGAGCGCCTTCGCGTCGTCGGAGGTTCCGATCGCGAACACCAGCGCCTCCGGATCCTGCGGCGTGGTGAACAGCGCGAGGCCCTCGTCGGGGTCGAATCCGTTCGCCGCCACGGCGTTGCCGTCGAGGACGTCGAACCCGACGCCGGAGCCGAGGGCGCGGGAGAGCTCGTCGAGCGCGGCGCCCATGGAGAGGCGCGCCGCCACCTCGCGGTGCACCGCCATCCTCTTCCAGGGCGAGGGGACCATCAGCGCGGCCCGGACATCGCCCGGCAAGGCCATCGGCACCGTCCGCTTCAGCGCGGTGACGTGGGTGCGGGCGGTCCGGGTCTGGCCGTCCTTGTCCTTGATCGTCTCCACCACCGTGTACACGCCGGCGCGGGGGAAGGCGTGGTCCACGGACGCGCCGGAGACGGGCGCCGAGCCGTCGCCGAAGTCCCAGATGACCTGGACGCCCTCCGGGACCTGCTGCGGTTCCCCGAACCGGAGCCAGACGCCCGAGTACGTGGTCCGATCGCTTCCGGGATCCGGATTGATGCGCTTCGCGCAGGAAACCGCGAGGACCAGGCAGCAGAGCAGGCGAATTCGCATGGCGCGGGGGGTTTACCACACCGGACTTGCGGCGCGGGGAGACGACGACCCGTCGCGCCGGTTGACAGCGGCCCTCTTGATCGTTAGAGGTTTCAGAAAGTTCTGAAAGTTCGGACGGGAAAAGGACGCGAATGGCGGCTGTTTCATCGGCAGGTCTGGCGGAGCTGCAGGAAGCGGCGGCGAGTCCGCTCGCGCGTCCCTCGGCGGCGCAGCTGCTCCCTGGCGCCCAATCCGCAGAGGGCATCCCGCGGCTCGAGCGCCTGCTGCTCGCGGCCGCGCAGAGGGCGCCGAGGGAGCTGACGGGCGCAGCCGTCGACCTCGTGCGGGCCGGCGGGAAGCGCGTCCGCCCTCTCTTGCTGCTGCTCTCGGCTCGCGCGGCGGCCCCCGGAAGGCGCGCGCGCGGCCGCGTCGCCCTCGCGCTGGTCGCGGAGATGGTGCACTCGGCGACGCTGCTCCACGACGACGTGATCGACGACGGCCTGACTCGCCGCGGGCTGCCCGCTCCGCGGGTGACGTACGGCAACGGCGTCTCGGTGATCGCCGGCGACTGGCTGCTCGCGGCCTCGCTCGAGCTCGCGTTGCGGGCGGAAGCGCCGGGCGCGCTCGAGGCGCTGGTGGGGACGCTGCGGCGGCTGGTCGAGGGCGAGTCGAAGCAGATCGCGCTCCGCGGGAAGACCGACTTCACCACCGAGGACGCGCTGCAGATCGCGCATCTGAAGACCGGATCGCTGTTCGCCTTTTGCGGCGAGGCGGGAGCGCTCGTCGCCCGCGCGCGGCCCGAGGTGGTCGCGGCGCTCCGCGACTTCGGGATGCGGGCGGGATCGACCTTCCAGATCGCCGACGACCTCCTGGACTTCGAGTCCGACGCGGCCACCCTGGGGAAGGCGGCGCTCGCGGACGTGATGGAAGGAAAGCCGTCGGTGCCGCTGGCGATCGCGCTCAAGCGCCTGCCGCCGCTGCGGGAGGAGATGGCCGCGCTCCTCAAGCTCGACCCGATCGAATCCGCCGACGAGCTGCACACGCGGGTCCGCGCCTTCGCGACGCGCCTCTCCCGCACGGGCGCGCTGGGCGCGGCGCGCCGCATCGCAGAGAAGGAGCGCGACGCCGCGCTCGCCGCCCTGGAGCGCGTTCCCCAGAGCCCCACGCGCGAGCTGCTCGCGCAGGTGGCGCGGGCGCTGCTTTCCCGAACCCATTGACCATGACCGCCGCTCACACATCGCCGCCGGATGCGAACGTCCCGCCGAAGGACCAGGAGCGCGCGCTGCTGGGCGAAGTCGCCGACGCGGTGGGCTCGCTGATGGAGTTCTGGGGCTTCAAGCGGGTGATGGGCCGCATCTGGGGGCTGCTCTACCTGCGCGGCGATGCCCTTCCCGCCTCCGATCTCTGCGACCAGCTCTCCATCTCCTCCGGCGCGGCGTCGATGGCGCTCTCGGAGCTGGAGCACTGGGGCGTCGTCCGCCGGATCCGCAGGCCGGGCGACCGGCGCGAGTACTTCGAGGCGGAGACCGACATCTGGAAGATGATCTCGCGGGTGCTCCGCGAGCGCGAGCTGGCCCAGATCGAGCGCGTGCTGGAAGTCTTCGAGCGCGCCCGCGACAAGCTGCGCTCCCTCGCCGCCCCGGGCGAACGGACGCGGCTCGAGGACATCGCCGACCGGCTCGGCAAGCTGGTCGACCTCGCCCGCGTCGGCCGCGGCCTCCTCGTCGCGATGGTCCAGCAGGGCCGCGTCGATCTCGGCCCCCTGGTCCGCTTCGCCCGCCCCCGCCGCCATTAGCCACCCGAGATCCGTATGGTGTCCCCGAAACTCCGGGGATCTAGAATTCGACGGAGACGCCGAAGCGCCAGGCGTGGTCGCTGAGGATCAGGGCGCCGCTCTTGTGGAAGTTGGAGAGGTAGGTCCAGCCGTATTCGGCGAAGAGCGAGGTGCGCTGGATGCCGGTGTCGAGGTAGGCCTCGCGGGCGAGGTCGAGGTCGATGGCGTTCAGGTTGATGGCGAAGCCGAGCGCCGTGGTGTAGCCGTTCGTCCAGCCCGACCCGCGTCCGCCCGCCGTCGCGTTCGAGACCGACCCGGTGCCGTCGTACGAGATCCAGAGCGCGCGCATCAGGCCCACCTGCGCGTAGGGGATGAACGGAAACCGCTCCCAGCGCTGCGCCAGCCAGTCGAACCGATAGGTGGCGATCACGCCGAACGGGATCACGTCGAGGAGCGTGGTGTCCCCGGAGTGCTGCAGGTTCCCCGGCGTGGAGCTGAGCAGCAACGCCTTGCCGAGGTTCTGCCAGTACCCCACGGTGGCCCCGACCAGGATGGAACCGAACGGGTGCGCCACCTCCCAGTCCAGCTCCAGCTGGTACCGCAGGGGGGCCCGCCCGCCGTAGACGTCGTGGTACGGCGTGCCGGTGAGCCCCGGCTCGGAGTCGATCTTGGGGTCGTAGCGGTCCACCTTGAATCCGACCAGAAAGGTGGGATGCCGCTCCGCCGCCTGCGCCGAAGGCGCGGCCACCGAAAGCAGCGCGATCAGCGCGGCGCCGTTGCGGGCGTTCCTTCGCCGCCGCAGCAGCAGCGCGGCCCCGAGCGCGATCGCGGCGATCCAGGCCGAAGCCCCGCCGGTGGCGCAGCCTCCGCCGCCCTCGGCGCTGCCGCCCTCGTTCCGGTAGTGGTCGTAGAAGTCCGAGGAGGGCACCGGAGTGCCGACGACTGCGGCCGACGGAGCGGAGACGTTCCCGTAGGTGTCGTGGGCGACGATGCTGATGGCGTACCCCGCGTCGTTCTGCAGCCGCTGGTTGTCGTCGGTGCGCTGCACGTCGGCGTTGGTGGTGGTGACCACCTGCGCGACGCCGCCATCGCTGGCAACACCCGCCGGCGTCACGTGCACGTCGTAGGTGGCGATCGTCTCCGCGTCGTTTCCCTTCGACCAGGACACCTTGAGATGCTGGTTCCCCGGGGTGACCACCACCCCTTGCGGGGACAGCGGCGGCGCGAGCGCATACTTCACGTTCACCGCGCCGGTGGTGACGGTTCCTCCGCTCGTGTACTGCAGACAGAGGACGTCGGTGATCGGGTTTGCGGAGCTGCGCGCGGCGATGTCGGGGTTGTCGCAGCCCGGAGTGCCGGCGTCGGCGAGCGCCAGCTCGTTGGCGGAGACGGTCTGCTGCCCGGTCTGCGCCGTCGGCGTCTCGTTGCGGAAGGTGATCTCCGGCGACGGCGAGGCGACGCTGCAGGTGCTCGCGTTCCGCACGCCCATCAGGAGGATGTGGTCGACCCCCGCCGTGGGGGCGACCTGCAGGTCCCAGGCCGCGACCAGGTTGAGGGACCTGCAGTTGGCGGCGCCCACCAGGATGTCGTTGGTGCCGTTGTTGACGGTGAAGGTCAGCGCGGAGGCCGCGAACGGCGCAAGCACGAGTGCGACCGAGAGAGCGGGTGCGGAGGCCAGGCGCATGTCGCATCGTAATAGCAAGGAAGAGGCCAGCCGTGCTGGCTGGCGCTGCGCGGAACGCCAGCGGCGGCGCTGACAAAATGTCAGAGCTTCGCTAGGCGCGCGCGGACAGCTTGTCAGCGTGGTCGCGGATCAGCAGCTCCGCGATCTGCACCGCGTTCGTGGCGGCGCCCTTGCGCAGGTTGTCGCTGACCACGAACATCGCCAGTCCGTTCGGCGCCGAAAGATCCGTCCGGATGCGGCCGACCAGCGTGTCGTCGTCGCCGACGCCGAGCAGCGGCATCGGGTAGATGTGCTCGTGAAGGTCGTCGACCACCTTCACGCCGGGCGCCTTGCGCAGGATCTCGCGCGCCTCGGACGGCGTGATCGGCCTCTCGAAGAACAGGTGCGCCGCTTCGGAGTGGCAATAGAAGACCGGCACGCGCACGCAGGTCGCGGACACCGCGAGGTCCGGCAGGCCGAGGATCTTCCGGCTCTCGTTGACCATCTTCATCTCTTCGTCGGTGTATCCGTTGCCGCTGTCCTTGCCGATCTCGGGGAGCACGTTGAAGGCGATGCGGTGAGGGAACTTCTCGTTCTTCAGCTCGCCGAGGGCGAACAGCGCCCGCGACTGCTTCTCCAGCTCGTCGATCCCCTTCTGTCCCGCGCCGGAGACCGACTGGTACGTCGAGCAGATCACCCGCTTCAGGCCCGCGGCGTCGTGCAGCGGCTTCATCGCCACCACCAGCTGGATGGTGCTGCAGTTCGGGTTGGCGATGATCCTCCGCCCGCCGCGCTTCACCGCCAGCTCGACGTCGCGCGGATTCACCTCCGGCACCACCAGCGGGCAGTCGGCCTCCATCCGGAACGCGCTGGAGTTGTCGATCACCACCGCGCCCGCGCGGGCCGCGTGCGGCGCGAACTCGCGGGACACCGACGCGCCGGGCGAGAAGAGGGCGATGTCCACGCCAGCGAAGGAATCGGGCTTCAGCCTGCGGACCACCACCTCGGCGCCGCCGAACTCGAGCTTCTGCCCTTCGCTCCGCTCGGAAGCGAGCGGGATCAGCTCGCCGACGGGAAACTCGCGCTCCTCGAGCACCTTCATCATCTCGCGGCCGACGGCGCCCGTCGCGCCCGCGATCGCCACCCTGTACTTCGTCATCTCATCCGCCTCGGGCCCCGAAGCCCTGCACGTAGTCCGGTGCAAGAGCGAAACAAGCGGCCGCATCGTACGATGCCCCGCGCAGCCGCGGTAGACAAAGTCGCGCAACCGCCGCCGCGGACGGCGGTTTCTGCACCAGCCGCGCACCGTCCGGCAAACGGAGATCCTTCGCCATCGTCACCTGCACCGGGCCGGCCGGCGCTCCGTCCTGGAACGGCTGGAGGAAGAGCTCTCCCTTGCGCGCCTCCGTCGCGGCGTAGACGAGGCCGGGCTCGCCGGAGGCGATCGCCTGCAGGCTGGAGACGCCGGCGATGGGCAGGCGGCGGGCGAACGCGAGCGTCTTCGCCGCAGCCAGCCCGACGCGCAGGCCGGTGAACGAGCCGGGCCCGAGACCGACGGCGAGAGCCTCGATCCCTTCGAGGTCGCCCAAGGCTGCGGGGAGCACGTCGCCGGCCTTCGCCGGCGGCGGGATCAGCCGCTGCCAGAGCACCCGGTCTTCTTCGAGGAGAGCGCAGGAGGTGGACGAGGTCGAGGTGTCGAGGGCGAGCACCCTCACTCGAACCACTTCCGCATGGCGTCGTTGCGGAACGCGTAGAGCATCAGGGTGAGGAGGAGCGCGATCCCGACCACGTTCGCCACTTCGCGGAAGCGCAGCGAGAGCGGACGGCGGCGGATCCCTTCGATGAACGCGGTGAGCACGTGGAAGCCGTCGAGCACCGGGACGGGGATCAGGTTCATCAGCCCGAGCACGACGCTGATCGCGCCCATGGTGACCACCAGCTCGCGCCAGCCGCTCTCCGCCGCCTTGCGCGCCACGTCGGCGATCATCAGCGGGCCGCCGATCGCGCGGCTGGAAATGTGGCCGGTGACGATCCGCGCGATGCCGATCGCCTGCGCCCGGACGAACCCCGCGGTGTTCGCCACCGCCCGGCGGGCGGCGTCGGGAACGGAGTAGCGGATCCAGATGCGGTCCACGTCGGCGAAGCCGTTCACGTCGGGCGCCGCGCCCAGGTCGGCGACGTCCTGCAGCACGCCGGTCTCGTCGCGGTCCTTGCGCAGGTGCGGCGTGACGGCGCGGGTCAGCTCCTTGCCTTGACGCCGCACGGTGACCTGGACCGGCTGGGTGCCGGCCGCCTTCACCGCCGCATCGACCTCGTCGGTCCAGGAGTAGACGGGCCGTCCGTTCACGGCCAGCACGCGGTCGCCGCGCTCGAGGCCGGCCTCTTCGGCGCCGCCCCCGGGCTGGAGCGCGAAGAGCGTGAGATCGCTGGCCTCGATGCCGTACGCGCCGGGCTTCGCGGGCGCGGGGAGCGACAGCGTCACCGGCTTCTGTGCCCAGAGCGTCGCGCCCGGCGCCTGCACTGCGTCGGGGCGGAGCACTTCGAGAACCACCGGATCGGTTCGATCCGCGAGCCGCTGGTGGAGCTGCTCCCAGTTCGAGATCGGCGCGCCGTCGAGCTTCACCACCTTGTCGAACGTCCGCACGCCGGCGCGGCCCGCCGGGGAGTCCGGCGAGATCACCGTGACCTCCGCGACGCGCGGCAGCGCGGAGATGCCGATGCGCCCGTGCCGCACGGTCTCGATGGGGTTGGTCTCCTCGTGCATCGCCGGGACCAGCCGGAGCGTGCGGCGCACGCCGTCGCGCTCGATGTCCATCGAGAGCGGCTGCCCGCCGCGCGCGCGGATCCTTTCCTGGAGGCCGGTCCAGCCCTCGACCGGCTCGCCGTCGATGGCCACGATGCGGTCGCCGAAGCGGAGCCCGGCCACCGCGGCGGGCGACTGCGGCTTCACGTAGCCGACGCGGGCCGGGAGGTCCGGGTGCGGCGCGGCGAAGACCACGAAGTAGAGCACCACGGCGAGCACGAAGTTGGCGGCCGGTCCGGCGAAGGCGATGAGGCCCTTCTTCCACGGCGGCTGCTCGAGGAACCCGCGCCCGCGATCCTCCGCGGCCACTTCCTCGTACGGGTTGTCGCCGGCGAACTTCACGTACCCGCCGAGCGGCAAGAGCGAGACGCGGTATTCGGTCTCCTTCCCCATGAACCCGAAGAGCCTGGGGCCGAAGCCGATGGAGAAGCGGATCGCCTTCACCCCCAGCGACTTGCCGACGATCAGGTGGCCCAGCTCGTGGAAGAAGACGACGACGCTGATCACCAGCGCGAACGAGAGGAGCGTGAACCCGATCGACTGGGCGTAGGCCATGGACCCGCGAGTCTAAGTGTGCACGGTCCTGTGCGCCAGCACGGTCAGGTAAGGAGGCGTGCACACAAGAGGACAAAGGGGGCATTGAAGAGCAGCGCGTCGATGCGGTCGAGGAGGCCGCCATGCCCCGGGAGGAGCCGGCCGCTGTCCTTCGCCCCGTACGCGCGCTTGAGCATCGATTCGGAGAGGTCTCCCACGGGGCCGAGGACCGCGGCGCCGCAACCGATGACCGCGGCCCCCCAGAGAGGCAGGTCGGGGATCCAGACCGCGGCGACCACCAGCGCGCCCCCGACGCTGCCCACCGCACCGCCGAGCGCTCCTTCCCACGTCTTGCTGGGCGAGATGCGCTCGTAGAGCTTGTGGCGTCCGAATGCGCGCCCGGCGAAGTACGCGCAGGTGTCGTTGAGCCAGGTGACGGTGAGCGCGAGGACGATCCACCATTCCCCCCAGTGCCGCCGCAGGGGCAAGAGCGAGGCGAGGAGGAGGCCCGGGTAGGCCGCCCCGAGCACGGCGAGGGCGACGCGCCTCGGCGCGTTCGCGATCTCGCGCTCGAACACGAGCGCGTCCGCGCAGGCGAGGATCACGACGCCGCTGAGCACTGCAGCCGAGGTGAACCCGCCGAACGGGATCTCGGGCGCAAGCGGGATGAGGAACGCGCCGGCGGTGCTGACGACCGCCGCGCCCGTCAGCGCCGTCCCCGGCAGCAGATTCAGCTCCAGCGCGGACAAGCCCGTGGCGACGGAGATGAGCAGCGCCAGCGGCATCCCTCCGCGCCAGATCAGCCAGAGGACCCCGGGCAGGAGCACCAGCGCGGTGACCACGCGGATGATCAGGTTCCGGTTCTTGTCGTTCATGCGGTGCGGATCTGCGCGCTGGTCTGCCCGAAGCGCCGCTCGCGCTTCTGGAAGTCCTCCAGGGCCAGGAGCAGATCGATCTCGCCGAATTCCGGCCAGAGCGTGTCGGTGAAGTGGATCTCCGCGTAGGCGAGCTGCCAGAGGAGGAAGTTGGAGACGCGGAACTCGCCGCTGGTCCGCACCACCAGCTCGAGCGGCGGCAGGCCCTCGGTCCACAGGCGATCCTCGATGGCCCGCGCGTCGATCGACGCGGGATCCAGCCGGTCCGCGGCAATCCGCCGCGCCATGGCGATGATCTCCTCCCGGCCGCCGTAGCTGAGGGCGAGGGTGAGCGTCATGTCCGTGTGCCGTGCGCTGTCCGATCGCAGGGCCTCGAGGGGGTCGCGGACGCGCGGCGGGAGCCGGTCCAGCTCGCCGATGGCGTGCAGGCGGATGCCGTTCTCCATGATCTCCGGGCGCTCGCGGTTCAGGTAGTCGCGGAGCAGGTCCATCAGCCCCGCCACCTCGTCCGGCGGCCGCTTCCAGTTCTGCGAGGAAAAGGCGTACAGGGTCAGCGCTTTGAGCCCGAGGCGGCGGGCGGCACGGGTGACGTTCCGCACCGAATCGCTGCCGCGGCGGTGGCCCTCCAGGCGAGGCAGCCCCCGCTGCTCCGCCCAGCGGCCGTTTCCGTCCATGATGATGCCGACGTGGCCCGGGAGGGTCCGCTGCAGAACCTCCGCCTTGAGCTGGGCGATGTCCCGTTCGATACGAGGCATGAGGGCGCGGCGCACCATAGCAGGAATGCTGCGCCGGGCGACGTTCGGGTTAGCTTATCTTCGTGCGCGGCTTTTTCGGCCCATTCCGCATCGAGCGGCAGGTCGGGCGCGGCGGTCTGGGCGCGGTGTACCGCGCGGTGGATTGCCGCACCGGCGAGATGGTCGCGCTCAAGCTCCTCCCCCCGGGCCCGGACCCGTCGGCGACGCGGCGGCTGCGGCGCGAGTTCGATTCGCTGCGCAACCTCGATCACCCGAACATCGTCCGGGTGCTCGACTTCGGGGACGTCGACGGCATCCCCTGGCTCTCGATGCAGTTCGTCGACGGGCTGGCGCTGCGCGAGTGGCTCGCGGTCGCCGGCCGGCCGCGACTCCTGGAGCCCGAGCCGGACGGCGACGCGCCCGAGGGCGTCGATCTCGACGTGCTCTTCGAGGAGCCGGACTCCGGCGCGCTGCTCGCGGCCGCGCGGGCGCGCAGGTTCCTGATCGAGACCGGGCTGGAGGCGATGCTCACCACCGAAGAGCAGGTGGAGCAGAACAACCCCGATCGCCTGCACGCGCTCTGCGAGGCCCTGGCCCAGGTCTGCGACGGTCTCTCCTTCGTGCACGCGCGGGGCCTGCTGCACCGCGACGTGAAGCCGGGAAATATCCTGGTCCGGCAGGATCGGCGGGCGACGCTGGTCGACTTCGGGCTGGCGAAGAACATGACGGACGCGGAGATCACCGACCACGGGCACGTGGTGGGAACCTACCGCTACATGCCGCCGGAACAGGCGCGGGGCGAGGCGCTGGACCGGCGCAGCGACCTCTACGCGCTGGGCGTGACGCTCTACGAGCTGCTCGCGGGCAGGCCGCCGTTCGCGCATCGGAACCAGCTCGAGCTCCTCGAGGCGATCCTGTACCAGGAGCCTCCGGAGATCGGCCGGATCAATCCGGGCGCACCCGCGGCGCTGGCGACCCTGGCCCAGCGGCTGCTGCAGAAGCGCGCCGAGGATCGGCCGCAGAGCGCTGCGGAAGTGGCGCTGCTCCTGCGCGTGATCGGGCGCGGAGTCTGGGGATTCTCCGAGCCGCTGCTGGTGCCGCGCGCGGAGGAGCAGCCTTAGCCGGCCGCGCGGAGCCTCCGGGACGGCGTCCGTCAGTTCCTGTCCGTCGCGCCCACGACCAGGGTCTTGAAGCGCCGGCGGAGATCGCCGCGAAAGTTCCCGTGCAGCCAGCGGTGCTTCCACCCCTTCGCCGCCAGCCAGAGCGCGCCGATCGCCCCGAGCGCGACGGCCCAGGGCCAAAGCGGCGCTTCGTGATGGTCGCGCGCCACCAGCAGCACCGCGAGCGCGGTCCATGCCGCCGCGGGGTTGTGCTCCTTGCGCAGCGCCCGGCGGAAATCCCACGGCCGCGGCGCGCCCGCGCGTCCGAGGCGGGGCCAGAAGCGCGGCACGCGCGCGCAGTAGGCTTCGTAGGCGGCGCCGAACCGATCGCGCAGGAACTGCTCCTCGGCGGCGATGATTGCCCGGTACTGCAGCGCGAAGAGCGCGACCACGATGCAGAGCAGCCACACGTCGTGTGCGATCAGGCAGAGGCCGAGGGTGATGCCGAAGTTCCCCAGGTAGAGCGGGTTGCGCGTCAGCGCGTACGCGCCCGAGGTGTTCAGCGAAGCCGCCTGCAGCTTCTCGTCCTGCCCCGAAGTGCCGTCGGGCACCTGTCCGAGCACCCACGCCCGCAGCGCTTGTCCGGCGACGCAGAGCGCGAGACCGCCGGCGAGCCAGAGCGGCGACGCCGGACCGCGGCTGCGCCAGAGGAGCGGAACGGCGATCAGCGCCAGCGGCACCGGCGTGAAGCTCCGCCACCTGAACAGCAACCGCCCTGCCCGCAGAAGCATCGGCCGGCTGCGTACCAGAAGGGAACGGCGTGCTACAAGTCGCGCGTGAAGGAGTATCGGCGTCTTCTCGCGGCGGTACGCCCGCACCTGCGCCTGCTCGCGCTCGCCATCGCGGCGATGATCGTCCTCTCCGCGGCGACCGGCGCGTTCTCCTGGCTGGTCGGGCCGATGTTCCAGTTCGTCTTCAAGGGCGGGAGGCTGGACGCGAGCGCGCTCCGCAGCGCCCTGCCCTTCCTCCGGGCGCCGGAAGAGATCTCGCGCGAGACCGTCCTGCGCGCCCTGCCCCTCCTGATCCTCGGCATCGCGGCGGTGCGCGGAGCGGC
>Ga0070741_10017385_pt1 | contig 11824 bp, 9 predicted proteins | sample Coa_R1_4_FD_66440 | JGI IMG/M metagenome (GOLD analysis project Ga0070741, IMG submission 66440) | Surface soil microbial communities from Centralia Pennsylvania, which are recovering from an underground coalmine fire - Coalmine... | ecosystem: Environmental > Terrestrial > Soil > Unclassified ...
GTGGGCACCGGCTACCTCCTACCGACACGGGGATCGCGCCTGGCATACCCGCGATCCGGCACCCGAAACGTTGGCGCTTGCGGACCAAGGTGTTGACCGCGCTCAGCGCGGGTACCCGGCGAGTGCCGCCATCGAACGCCCGAGCGGGCACGCTACCCAGTGAGGGGTGAATCGACGTGAGCCAGCAGACAGGAGTCGGTGACGCGTTGCACGCGCAGGCCGACGAGTACCGGCAAGGCGCGCCGCGACCTCTGAGCGGTTACGTGCTGGTCATGACGATCTTCGCCACGGTAGTGGGTATCGCCGGCTTGATCGCCGCGGGGAGTGGACGCACTCTGCCTCGCCGGATCGCCCCGTATGACCTCGCCCTGATCACCGCGGGCACCCATAAACTGTCCCGCACGATCAGCAAAGACGCTGTCACCAGCCCGCTTCGCGCCCCGTTCACTCAATATCGCGGTACCGGCGGTCCCGCCGAAGTGATGGAAGACACTCGCGACGCAGGCGCCGTGCGCCACGCCGTCGGAGAACTACTCAGCTGCCCGTTCTGCCTCGATATGTGGATAGCCACCGGTTTCATCGTCGGTCTGGTATTCGCACCGCGGTTCACCCGGGCAGTGGCGGCCACGTTCACCGCACTCGCCGGCGCAGATTTCCTTCAGCTGATCTACGCCCGCGCTCAGCAGGCCGCGCAGGGCTGAACACCCACGCGGAAACCGGCGGAGCCGGCGCCAACGCCGGCGTGCCCGCCGGAGGACTCGGGCGGCTCTGGCTACTGCCAGAACGCCGGCGTCTACTTGTCGTCAGGATGCTGGCCCCAGCCGTCACCAGCAACACGGCGACGATCACACCCAAAGACAGCTCGATTCCCACCGTTGGCACCCAGTCCAGCGGTTGGCCATCGTTGAGCAACGGTATGGAGTTGTCGTTGAGGGCATCGAGGACCAGCTTGACGCCGATGAATCCCAGGATCACACCCAATCCGATGGACAGGTAGACCAGGCGGCTGAGCAACCCGCCGATGAGGAAGTACAGCTGCCGCAAGCCCATGAGCGCGAAGGCGTTAGCGGTGAAGACCAGGAACGGTTCCTGGGTCAGGCCGAAGATCGCCGGGATGGAGTCCAGCGCGAAGACCAGGTCGACGGACCCGATCGCGACCATCACCACGATCATGGGCGTGAACCACCGCTTGCCTGCCCGGACGACCGTGAGACGGGATCCCTCGTAGTCGTCGGTCACCGGGATCAGCTTGCGCAGCGCGCGCAGCGCGGCATTCTCCTGGAACGTCGGATCGTGCTTACGTTGCTGGATCTGACGCCAACCAAGGTAGATCAGCAGCGCGCCGAACAGGTAGAACACCCAGCTGAAGTGCGAGATCAGGGCTGCACCGGCAGCGATGAACAACCCCCGCATGGCTAGTGCCAGCACGATGCCGATCAGTAACACCCGGTGTTGCTGGATAATCGGCACCCGGAACGCCGTCATGATGATGACAAAAATGAACAGGTTGTCCACCGACAGCGAGTACTCGGTGAGGTAACCCGCGGCGAACTCGACGGCGAACCCGCTACCGGAAAATAGCCATATCCCGAGCCCGAAGGCCACCGCGCACACCAGGTAGAAGATCACCCACCGGGTCGCCTCCGCGATGCCCACCGCATGTGGCTTGCGGTCCACAATGATCAAGTCGAGAGCGAAAAGAGCGCCCAGGCCAGCCACCGTGGCAAGCCATGCCCACGTGGGCACATCCATCAGCGAACCTCCGGGCAGACGGCAAGCGTCGGGCTCCGGAGGTCTCTTCCACCGGCAAGCCGGTCGACGGCACCGGGCGCCCCTACCTCATGTGGGCAAGCCGTGTTGACGACGCCGCCGCGAAGGAATACTCCCCTCCACGTATGGCCTAGTCTCCCGCATCGCCGTCGCCAGCACCACCCCGGGTCCGGGTTCCCGGACCGTGCGGAGAATCCGCAGCGGGCGCTGCGGCACCGCGGCGCGGTGACCTACCGTCGATGGCGTGCCCCGAATGGCCTCGCTGCACCAGTTAGCTAGAACGCGCCGGCAACTTGCGGTGCTCATCGCCATTGGCGCCCTGCTCGTGGCAACCGCCGCAGCGTTGACCATCAGGATGGTTCCTGACCCTCCACCGCTGACCGCCGAGAACGTCGTCATCGACGTGCCGGGCGGCCCTGGTGTCGGCACTGCCGTGCACTTAGACGCCACGGTGTACCGGCCTGCGGCCATCCCGGCTCCCGCCGTGCTGCTCGCGCACGGCTTCGGTGGGTCGAAGGATTCCGTCAGCGCCGACGCCACCGCACTTGCCCGCCGGGGGTTCGTCGTGCTTGCCTGGACCGCCCGCGGATTCGGTGCCAGCAGTGGCCAGATCGGGCTCAACTCCCCGGACTACGAGGTAGCCGATGCCCGGGCACTGGTGGATTGGCTGGCCAAGCGGTCGGATGTGGTGCAGGACGCGCCCGGTGATCCACGGGTCGGTGTCACCGGCGCTTCCTACGGCGGCGCGCTGGCCCTGCTGCTGGCCGGAACAGACCGGCGGGTCGACGCGCTGGCACCGGAGATCACCTGGAATGACCTGGCGCAGGCGCTGTTCCCGAACAACGCCAGCCAGGCGCCCGTGACCACCAACACCCCGGCCGCTGGCGCCTCCGCCCCGGACGGGGTGTTCAAACGGGAATGGGCGGGCTACCTCTTCGGCATAGCGGCTGGTTCCGGCACTGGAGGACACGATCCGTGCGGCCGGTTCCGCCCGGAAGTCTGCGCCGCCTATGTACAGGCCGCGACCAGCGGCAGCCCCACCCCGGAGATCGTGGCGATGCTGCACCGGTCGTCGCCCGCCACGGTCGCTGGCAACATCACCGCACCGACCCTCCTTATCCAGGGGGAGCAGGACACCCTGTTCGGATTGGACCAGGCCGACGCGACCGCCCGCCAGCTCGCCGCCGCGGGTGCCCCGCTGAAAGTGATCTGGTACGCGGGTGGCCACGACGGTGGCGCGCCCACCGTCGCGCTGCGGGATGAAGTAGGCGATTGGTTCGACTATCACCTGCGCGGGATCGGGACGGATCCGGGAACGGGGTTTGACTACCAGGTGCAGGCCCTATTCGGCACCCGCCGCGGCCTGCCCCCGCGCACTGTGCGCGCTGCGGCCTACCCCGGCCTGAGCAAAGACCCGGTGCAGTACCGGGAAGTGGTCCTGCACGGCTCGCCGCAGCAGGTGGTCCGCCCGCCTGGCGGCAGTCCGGCCGCGTTGAGCAGCTTGCCCGGCCTCAACGCTGCCCTGGCCGGCGGCGCACCCAGCGCGGCAGGCGCGGCAAGTACCGACGGGGTGGCGATGGACTTGCCCGGGCAGTCCGCGTTGTTCCTCAGCGATCCGCTGACCGACCCTGTGGACATCACGGGGTCGCCGAGGATCCGGTTGCGGGTAGCCGCCACGCCTAGCGCCGCAACCCCCACCGAGGACCGCGCGGTGCTGTTCGTCAAGCTCTACGACGTGGGCCCGGACGGGCGCCGCACACTTCCCGGCGGCGCGGTGGCGCCGGTGCGGATCGGCCCTCTACCCCGCGGTGGTGCGCCCATCGAGGTCACCGTGACGCTGGCTGGGGTCGTGCGACCGGTGCAAGCTGGTCACCGGCTCGCAGTCGTCGTGACCACCACCGATCGCGGCTACGCCGTACCCTCGCAACCCGCCGGGTACACCGTGTCGCTGCCCGGTGATGCATCTCTTGCCCTACCGGTCGTGCCAGGCCAACAGGCAGCCACGCCGCTCCCGGTCGTCCAGCTCGCCGGGATCGGCGGGCTGGCAGCCGCGGTGACGGCGCTCGGGATGATCGCCGCGTTGCGCCGCCGGCACGGAGAGGAAGCCGATCCCGAGCTGGCTGAGGTGCCGCTGGTGGTGTCCGGCCTGACCAAGCGTTATCCGGGTGGTCTGACCGCCGTCGAGGAGCTGTCCTTCCGCGTCGAGCACGGGCAGGTGCTGGGTCTGCTGGGACCCAACGGGGCCGGTAAGACGACCGTGCTACGGATGCTGATGGGGCTGATCCAGCCCACCAGCGGGGAAATGCGCGCGTTCGGCCACCAGATCACCGCTGGCGCCCCGGCGCTGTCCAGGATTGGGTCATTCGTGGAGGGCCCGGGATTCCTCCCGCATTTGACCGGCATGGAGAACCTCCGGCTGTACTGGGCAGCCACCGGGCGACCTGCCGCGGATGCCGGTACCGACGAGGCGTTGGCGATTGCCGGCTTGGGTCACGCGGTGCATCGCCGGGTCGGCACCTACAGCCAGGGCATGCGGCAGCGCCTGGCAATCGCCCAGGCCATGCTCGGCAGGCCGGACCTGCTGGTTCTTGATGAGCCAACCAACGGCCTGGACCCGCCGCAGATCCACGCCATGCGCGAGGTGCTACGCGGCTACGCCGCTCGGGGGGCAACGGTGCTGGTGTCCAGCCACCTGCTCGCCGAAGTGGAACAGATCTGCAGCCATGTGGTGGTGATGAACCGGGGCCGGTTGGTGGGCGCCGGTACCGTCGCCGAGATCGTGGCTGGCAGCGGCACGGTGAGCTTCACGGTGGATGACCCGATGAAGGCCGCTGCGCTGCTGCGGGGGCTAGCTGGGGTCGACGTCATGGACGTTGGTCAGCGCGTGGTGCACGCACACCTCGACGGGTTGCCTCGCGCGGCCGCAGTGTCCGCGCTGGTCGCTGCGGGGATAGGAGTCGAAGGGGTGGCCACTCGCCAGGCGCTAGAGGACGCATTCCTGCAGCTGGTCGGTGAGGAGGTGGTCGAGTGAACGCGTTGGGCGCGGCTCCCGGTTACCGGGCGCCGGCTACCCTGCCGCTACGGGTGGAGCTGGTGCGCCAGCTGCGACGCCGGCGCACCGTGCTCACCTTGGGCTTCCTCGCGCTGCTGCCGTTGCTGCTGCTGATTGCCTTCACCGTCGGCCGCGACAACCGGAGCCGAGGGGGTGCCACCCTGGTCGACCTGGCTACGGCCAGCGGACTCAACTTCGTGGTATTCACCGTCTTCTCCACGGCCAACTTCTTACTGGTAGTCGTGGTGGCGCTGTTCTTCGGTGACACGGTGGCCAGCGAGGCATCGTGGTCCACCTTGCGTTACCTGCTGGCCGCTCCGGTACCTCGCGGCCGCCTGCTGCGGCAAAAAGCGGTGGTGGCCGCGCTGCTATCACTGTCCGCCCTGGTACTGCTACCTGCGGTGGCGCTGGCGGTTGGGGTTCTCGCCTACGGCTCAGGCGATCTCGTCTCCCCCACCGGCCAGTCGCTCGATTTCGCTACGGCAGCAGGCCGGTTGGCGCTGGTTCCCGCGTATCTCGCGGTGCACCTCGCCTGGGTCGCCGGGCTGGCGCTGCTGCTGTCGGTGAGCACGGACGCACCCCTCGGAGCCGTGGGTGGCGCGGTCATGGCGTCGATCCTGTCCCAGATCCTGGAGACCATCGAGGCTCTCGGCAACCTGCGGGATTACCTGCCCACCAGGTTCAACTCGACGTGGGCTGACCTGCTGGCCTCGCCCATAGACTGGGGGCACCTAGCTAGTGGAGCATTCTCCGGCCTCGCCTACGCCACTGTCTTCGGCCTGGCCGCCCGCCACCACTTCGCCACCAAAGACATCACATCGTGACCGCACTCATTTCTGGTGTGTCGTGCCCCTATGCCCTGTGTGTCGTGCCCCCGCGCCCCGTGTGTCGCGTTCACGTGCCCGGTGTGTTGGACACACGTGCCCAACAGGCGGGAAGCGACCCCGGCGGAGTTGGGCGAATCCCAGACTTCCAGCTTGCGCACGTAGGATCGCGACACACCGCGCGCGGGGGCACGACACGCAGGGCGCGGGGACGCGACACGCCGTCCAAGGGGCGCGACACGCCGTGGTCGAGGGGTGGTTAGGGAGTGCCAGTGCCGAAAACCAGGATTGATGCGGTGAAGCCGTGCAGGTGGTTGCGGCCCCCGACAGGACCGATCTCGCCCGCTGCGAAAAACCCTGCCACACCGGTGGTGTCGAGTCCGGAGCGCACCGCCAGCACATCATGATCCGCGCTCGGGAACATGACCTTGCCGCGGCCGTTGCAGGAGAACAGCAGCGCACCGCCCACTGAACCGGATTCTGCCCGGAACCGGGTAAACAGGTCCTTGAGGTCCTGGTCGGCAGCCGAGGCGTCACGCACCTGGAAGCGGACGGTGCGGCCGACCTCCACCACATCGCCGATCACGATTGCGCCTTGCTGCCGGTCGGCGCCGACTACGCCGCGGATGAGGAAGTCGCCACGCTCGTGTTCCTCGGCGTACTCATCCATCGCGACACCGATATGCAAGCCTTGCGCGACAGCTTGCCGATCCTGGATAGAAAGCTCAGCGACGATCTGCTCGAGTTTGGCCAGCGCAGGCATCCCAGCCAGCTCCCACAGCACGTTTCCCTCGGCCTTGGTAACGATCATCGAAGGACCGAAGGGCCGGCAGCCCTGGCTGACAATCGTGCGAATCGCAACGGAACCGCTGAGCACTACTCCGACCGCGCCGCCCGCCACGCTGTGCCCATCGAGGAAAAGGCGGCTGCCTCGTGGACCACTGGCGAGGCCGCCAATCAATGGCAATACGGTGGGCTCGGCGTTGGACCGCTGCAAGAATTCAGCCGCGGGGAAGGTGAAGGGATCAGCGAGCAGTATCGCGACGGCGTCGTCATCGCGCCGGTCCGGCATTCCGATAACCGCTGGCCCATCGGGCGTATGGACCAGTTCCAGCCGCACCGGCGTGCACCTGACTCCAGGTAAGCATGCGGCGAAGGCACTGACCGCGGGCACGTTCTCCACGCCTCGACCGGCTCCGATCACACCGCCGGCACCGCAACCGACCGTCGTTCGCGCGCCGGCTACCTCCATGGCGCGGGTACCCACTGATTCGGCCGTGACCGGATCAGCGCCGCTGGCGAATACGCACAACAGGTCGGGATGCTGGCCGTGCAGCGGGGCGAGGGCCTGCGTGATGGCGGACTCCGCGGCCTCGATGGCATCGGCTCCGGTTGCCAAGCCGTCCCCGAAGCGGCACGTGAGCAGGTCTGCTGGTGAGGACACGGTGGCCTCCAACCTCGCAAGTGCTGGACTTCCATTGTGCTTGCCCGGCAAGCCGCCGTCACTCAATCGGCTGGATTCGGTAGGCAAGGTAATCGGTAGGCAAGGTAATCAGCCGCATCGGGGAACTCGACGCCGCGAACGTGCCTGCGCACGGGATGCCGGCAGCGTCGAGTTCCCCGGCCGTACCTATAGTCCCGGTACCTTGTGGCAGCAAGTCCAATTCAGACGGTGGTGAGCGCGCATGGCGGAACAACAGCAAGGCCAACCGCCACCAGGAACGGTACGACCCAGGGGTGTGCGGCCCCGCTTCCACTACGAGCTCATCGGCTGCGGGCTACGCGGCCATGAGATCGTCGGGACCGACGTGGCAAAGATCCGGCCCACCGACGACCTGCTCGTCCGTGAACCCGGGGACGGGCTTCGCTGGTACCGGTGCGTGCGTTGTGATGCGTGGGTGCCGCTACCACCCCCTGCCGCGCCGACTCGGGAATATCTACCCGAGCGCTCCGAGATCGCCTTGCCGCTGCGCGGACGTCCGCTACGTGACCGCTACGTTTTGCGACTCATCGCCCTGGACCGGCTGGTGCATTTCGTCGTCCTGGGTGTGCTTGCGGTGGGGGTGTTCGTCTTCATCGCCGACCGGGTAGCGCTGAGCGCCACGTTCTACCGGGTCGTGGATGCAGTGCAGGGTGGCGTCGGGGGCCCGAGCGGCCCCAGTGGCAGGGGAATCCTGCACGAGCTGCAACGCGCCTTCGCCGCCAAGGAGTCCACCCTCTGGATCGCTGGCTTGGTGTTAACCGGCTACGCACTGCTGGAGGGGATCGAGGCTGTAGGGCTATGGTTCGCCCAGCGATGGGCCGAATACCTCACCTTCGTCGCCACGACATTGTTGCTGATTCCCGAGGTGTACGAGCTCACTGGCCGCATCACGCCTACCAAGATCATAACTTTGCTGATCAATGTTGCTGTCGTCGTGTACCTGCTATTCGCCAAACGCCTATTCGGCCTGCGCGGCGGTGGCCGCGCGGAAGCTGCCGAGCATGAGCATGACACTGGCTGGCAGGCACTGGAACGCACCTTCCCTGCCTCGTCGCCAGCCCGGTCTTGATCATCTCTGATGCCCACTGGCGCGGCGCGCGGTAAGGCCTGGCTACGCGGTGGTGTGACGCACCGCAACTATTGTTGGCGCTGGCACGTCTACCCGCCGAGGACCACTGCTAGCGGGTAACCACCATTAAAGGAGTGGCGTGGCTGGTCGGGATCGACGGCGTCGCGCGGTTCGTCCCGGATGGGATGGCACTGCGCGTAGTAGACGCGGTGATCTGACCGGGCGTTCGATGGCAACATCCGTACCCACCGGGTGGGCGCCGGCCCGCACCGCCACATCTCGCAGCCCCAGATCCCGTACCGCTGCATACGGCCACAGTCGTGATTTCCGTCCATCACGACGCCGCCTGGCCCGAACCGGTACCGGGCGGTGGCGGCGGATTGCGCGCTGGTCGGTGGCCCTGGTGTCAGTTCTGGTATTTGCCGTCACCGGGTACGGCTGGAGCCAGTACCACGATTTGTTAACCGGGGTTGGTCGGTCGGACGCTATCCGCGCCAACGCACCAAAATCGGCTGGCGGTGACACCAACATTCTGATCATGGGATTGGACAGCCGGCTGGACGAGAACGGTAACCCGCTACCGGCGGACGTCTACCAGGCCTTGCATGCCGGTGATCAACAAGTCGGCGGGTACAACGCCAACGTTTTGATCCTGGTACACCTACCCGGTGATGGCAGCAAGGCCACCGCGATATCCATCCCCCGCGACGACTACGTCAGCCTTCCAGGCAGCCCGGACGGTGTCGCGAAAGGCAAGATCAAACAAGCCTATGGCTTGGCTTTTGATCAAGAGCACCAGAGGCTGGTGGCCGCCGGCGTCACCGACCCGGCCAGCTTGGAACAGCGCAGCCGGGATGCCGGCCGGGCCGAAGAGGTCGACACGGTCGCTCAGTTACTGGGGGGCGTGCCGATCGACCATTTCGTCGAAGTCACGCTGATGGGTTTCTACCAACTCGCGCAGGTCGTGGCACCCATCACGGTGTGCCTGAACGAAGACACCCGAGACAGCTACTCGGGCGCAGATTTCCACCGCGGCTACCAGCAGATCAACGCCGCGCAGGCGGTGGCGTTCGTCCGTCAACGCCGGGATTACGTCCATCCACAACTGAACTTCACTGATCTGGACCGCGAACGCCGTCAGCAGGCCTTCATCGCCTCACTGGTCTACCAGCTCAAGCAGGCCGGCACTTTTCTCAACCCGGCGCGGTTGCGCGCCCTGATCAATGTGGCCAAGCAAAACATCGCCGCCGACACTGGCTTGGAGCTGCTGTCTTTCGCCGAGCGGGCGTCCACTTTGGCCGGCGGCAACATCACCTTCACCACGCTGCCGATCGTCCGTTTCGGCACCGATCCGGCCGGCGAAGATGTCAATATCGTCAACGTGCCCGAGATCCAAGCTCTGGTGCACAACATGATCGGCGGCTCTACCCCCATACCCGCCGCAGCCTCACCCAGCCCGGTCCCCAGGCGGTCGGGGACCGTAGATGTCGTCAACGCCACGAACCGCAGTGGGCTGGCGGCCGGATTGGAACGCGCCATGGCCAGCACCGGGTTCACCCCGGGTGTCGCCAGCACTGCCACTCGCCACCGGAAAACGACGATGATCTACTACCCCGACACCGGATCCGCTGGGATGGCGAACACCCTGTCGGCGATGCTCGGTGGCGTCCCCGCAGCACGGGACTCGACGGTGCCGGCCGGACACCTGCGGGTGATCCTCGGCGCTGATTTCACCATGCCCGAAGACCTTCCCACCGAGGGCACTCCTGCGGCTGGTGACTCGTCACCCAGCCCCGGCACACAGCCCGCATCAGGCGCTGGCCCCCACAGCGACGCCGTGCCCACCGAACCCGACAGCATCGCTGGCGGGGGCGTGCCCTGCGTCAAGTAGCAGCTGGACAAGACCTGGCATCTCACCGGCATTGCATCACCGGTTGAGTTCACTTCTGTCATGGCATTGGGTGGGTTCTCAGCCCCTGGCTGGTTGGGGTTGCTGGGGTTGGTCGCCGCCGTGGGCGTCGGCTACGTGTGGGCCCAGCGGAGAGCGCGCCGCCATCTTCTGCGGTTTGCCAACTTCGAGTCGCTGGAACGCATCGCCCCGCGCCGACCCGGCTGGCCACGCCACATCCCGGCCGCTTTGCTGATCTTGGCATTGCTGCTGCTGACCCTAGGATTGGCCGGGCCCACGGCCAACGCTCAGGTTCCCCGGGAGCGGGCAGTCGTGATGCTGGTCATCGACGTGTCGATGTCGATGAACTCCACAGACGTCACCCCCACCCGGATAGCCGCCGCCAAGGACGCCGCCACATCGTTTGTCCAGGGGCTACCGGCCGGCATCAACCTCGGCGTGGAATCGTTCGCCGGCACGGCCACCGTACTGGTCAGCCCTACCACTGATCGAGACCAAGCGGTGCGGGCCATTGCAGCGCTCAAATTGGCCGAGTCCACTGCCACCGGCGACGCGCTCGCCGCGGCGCTGGAGACCATCGACACTGTCAACCGGCTCATCCCTGGCCAGGGACCACCACCAGCCCGGATCGTCTTGATGAGCGACGGCAAACAGAACGTCGGTCGCGATGAGTACGCCGTAGCCAGCGAAGCGGGGGCCAAACACATCCCGATCACCACGATCTCTTTCGGCACCCCGTACGGCACCGTGGAAATCCAAGGTGAGCAGGATCCGGTACCTGTTGACGATTACTCCTTGGAGCGGGTCGCGCGGCTATCCGGTGGCGAGTTCTACCCTGCGCAGAGTAACCAGCAGATCCACCAGGTCTACGACACTCTTGATCAGCAGATCGGCTACCAGACGATCCGGAAAGATGTCAGCAGGCCGTGGCTCATCCTGGGAACTCTGGCCTGCCTGGCCACCGCTGGCGCCGCCTTGATCACTTCACAGCGCCTCCCCGTCTGACAGCTCCGAGCAGGTGCCCTCCGGGCCCTGGCCCTCCCTCTGCACTGCACTGCCTCGTGTTGGCGATACGCTCCGACGCCGTCCAGGGCCCGCAGGGATCCCGCAGATGAAGAGGAGCGCACGAGGATGAGCTACTGGCTCGGGATCGATGTGGGTACTACCTATACCGCTGCAGCCATCTGCCGTATGGAAGCCGGCCGGGCACTACCGGCGGTGGTCCCGCTCGGCAGCCGGGCTAACGCGGTGAGTTCCGTCGTCTACCTGGGGGAAGACGGCCAGGTGGTGGTCGGCGAGGCCGCCGAACGCCGCGCGGTCACCAATCCAGATCGCGTCGTCCGTGGGTTCAAGCGGCGTATTGGTGACGAAATTCCCCTGATTATCGGTGGGAAACCGTATCCAGCACCGCGGATCGCGGCGATGGTCGTCCGCTGGGTCGCTGACCGGGTCGCCGAGCGGGAAGGCGGCGCTCCGGCTGGAGTCGTGATCACTCATCCAGCCGGCTGGGGTCAGTACAAGATCCGGACCGTGGCGGATGCCGTGCGTGCTGCAGGCTTACCCGACGCCGTGTTCCGGACCGAGCCCGAGGCTGCAGCAGCGAGCTATGCAAGCCAGGAACGGGTCGACCCGGGGACCACCATCGCGGTCTACGACTTCGGCGGGGGCACCTTCGACGTGGCCGTTGTCCGCAAGAACGGGCCCTGCGCGTTCTCGG
>Ga0070741_10017386_pt1 | contig 11823 bp, 11 predicted proteins | sample Coa_R1_4_FD_66440 | JGI IMG/M metagenome (GOLD analysis project Ga0070741, IMG submission 66440) | Surface soil microbial communities from Centralia Pennsylvania, which are recovering from an underground coalmine fire - Coalmine... | ecosystem: Environmental > Terrestrial > Soil > Unclassified ...
GCCCCGCTCCAGGTCGCCCAGACCGTCCAGCTCCGGTCGATGGAGCGCGCCTACGACCAGGCCGCCGAGCGCGCGCCCACCGCGCTCGAGGACGTGGGCTCGACCCCGACGTACGACGTCCACGCGCGGGTCGAGCCCACCCCCGGCGACGGCCAGGGGACTCGCGGCCAGCTCTTCGACTGGCGGGCCTAGAACGCCGGGCCGGCGTTCGCCGGTCCGGCCTCGGCTGCCGTTCCGAGCGCAGCGAGGAACCCCGGCCGGCGCGCCGTGCGCCGGCGCCCCGCGGGGACGAGGACGGCGCGCCGGCCCGAGATCCCTCGTCGTCCCTCCCCGAATGACACTACCGGGCCGGCGTCCTAGCTGACCTTAGGCGGTCAGGCGACGGCGCTCTCCTCCGGGTTGAGCGCGTAGCCGACGCCGCGGACGTTGGTGACGATCTGCGGGTGCTCGGGGTCGTCGCCGAGCTTCTGGCGGAGCCGGCTGATTCGGACCTTCAAGATCGCCCGCGCCTGTGCGTCGTCGCAGTCGTAGTTGAGCGCCTGCTTCACTAGCGCCCGCGGCGGCACGGGCTCGCCGGCCTGGACGGCCAGGCACGCGACGATCGCGACCTCCGAGCGCGTGACCGGGACCTCGCGTCCGTCGACGGTCACCCGGCCGCGGCTGAGGTCGATGCCGAGCCGCCCGACCTTGAACGGCTGCGTGGGCGGCGCCATCAACGGGTTCGACCGGCGCAGCAGCGCGCGCACGCGCGCCAGCAGCTCGGCCGGACTGAAGGGTTTGGTGAGGTAGTCGTCCGCCCCGGTGTCCAGTCCCCGCACCTTGTCGGCCTCACCGGCCCGCCCCGTCAGCATCAGCACCGGCACGGAGCGCGCGATCCGCAGCCTTTCGCACACCGTGAACCCGTCGATGCCGGGCAGCATCAGGTCGAGGACCACCAAGTCCGGCGCGGACCGCTGAACGATCTTCAGCGCCTCTTCGCCGCTCAGCGCTTCGACCGTCTCGTAGCCCTCGCGCCGCAGGACGTAGCCAAGGAGCTGCTGGATCTCCGGGTCGTCGTCGACCACCAGGATCAAGGCCACAGCGTGCGCAGTATAGTGGCGGAACTCATCGAATCAAGATGTACTTCTCCACATGGCGCGCACGCTACGCCTAACTGCCTATTGGTTCGCCCGTCCACGCTCGGTATGATGGTGCCCATCACGCAGCCGAGGGAGAGACACCCGTATGGCGATCTTCAATCGCATCTCGCTCCTGATTCGGTCGAACATCAACGACCTCCTGGACCGTGCCGAGGACCCTGAGAAGACGCTCGATCAGGTGATCCGCGACATGGCCTCGGGCATCCAGCAGGCGAAATCGCAGGTCGCCGAGACCATCGCGCAGAAGAACCTGATCGAGGCGAACCTCCAGCACGCCCAGGAGCTCTCGAACGAGTGGGCAGCCAAGGCACAGCTCGCCGTCCAGAAAGGCGCCGACGACCTCGCCCGTGAGGCGCTCCGACGCAAGAAGGACTACGACGCCAACGCCGCGGTCTACCTCAGCCAGCTCGCCTCCCAGACCGAGGTGGTCGACAAGCTGAAGGCCGACCTCCAGGCGCTCCAGTCGAAATACGAGGAGGTCGTCCGCAACCGCGAGACGCTGATCGCCCGCCATCGAACCGCCAAGGCACAGCAGAAGGTGCTCCAGACGGCATCCGCGCTCGCCAGCATCGACCCTACCTCCGAGCTCGGCCGCATGGAGGAGAAGATCAGGCTGGAGGAGGCGCGCGCCAAGGCCGGCCAGGAGCTCGCCGAGTCGAGCCTCGACAGCCGCTTCGCCCAGCTCGAGGCCGACCCCGACGTCGAGGCCGAGCTGGCCGCGCTCAAGGCGAAGACGCAGCAGGGGGCGCTCCCGTCCGGCGGCTCGTCGACGGGAAGAAGCTAGACGGCGTAACGCTGTTCGGCCGCGATGCCGTGGCCTAAGGTCTTAATCGCTATGGCACCCCGCATCGTCCTCATCCTGTTGTTCGTCCTTGCCACGCCGCTGTGGTCCGTCGCCTGCGGCAGCAACGGCGGCCTCCCGTCCACGCCCGGCCGCTACCCCATCAAGGATAAGTCGGTCTCCTACGACGGCGACAGGTACTCCTTCTACTGGGCAGACGCGGCCGGCACCCTGCACCACGCGTCCACCTCGGACGTGAAGCTGGCGCTCGGCGACACGAACGAGCTCGAGATCGACGCGAGCAAGAACGCGATCCTCCACCTCAAGCAGGACGAGCCGATCACGGTCGAGGGGCGCGACCACCAGGGCGACTTCGGCAGCTTCTGGTACCCATTCCTGATCGGGTCGATGCTCTCGCGCGGCGGCGGCGGCGGGACCGTCATCGTCAACAACGGCAGCCCGCCGCCGGCCGAGTACCGCCAGCCGACCTACCGCTACCCGCCCACCGATAGCTTCGACCGCGGCGACACCCTCGTCGGCAACGCGACCAACAACCGCCCGGCGCCGCCCGACTACTCGCGTCTGCCGCAGGTCGGGGGGACGGTTTCTGGCCAGAACAGCGGCACGGGCGGCGGCAACGCCGCCACCAACAAGGCGGACGCCGGCCTCGCGTCGAGTGCCCAGACGGGCGGCACCGGGAGCGGCTCGGCCGTCCTGAACAAGAGCGGCTCGTTCAAGTCGGGCAGTGACAGCTACAGCTCGAAGGTCGATTCCGGGGCGCTCCGCCCGGTCACGGGCTCCGGCGGTCCGTCGGTCGGCGGCGGATCGGGCGCCGGCAGCACCGGCGCGGGCAGCACCAAGCCGAGTATCTCGACCGGCCGCGGCTCGTCGTCGTCGAGCGCCCCGTCGATCTCGCGTTCGAGCGGCTCGGCGCCCCGCATCAGCACCAGCGGCGGCCGCCGCCGCTAGCGCCGCCGAAAGGAGCTCCCCGCGATGTCGCCGCTGCTCATCTTGATCGTCTTGGTCGTGGTCGCCGCGGCGGCCTGGTACCTCTTCCTCCGTCCGGGCGCGACCGGCCTCGGGGGCGGCGGCGGCACGAGCGGCCCGCTCCCCATCGGCACGAGTGACGCCGGCCCGCTGCCCACGCCGGCGGGCGGTGTGCCCGTCAGCCCCGACCTCGGCGCGCTCAAGCCCGGCGACGCGTTGTCCTTCTGGGACGGCACCGACTGCGTCGTCCTCGGCTCGCTCGACTGCCGCGAGCTGGTCGGCGGCCGCGCGACCGAGTGGCGCTGGGTCTTCCTGAGCGGCAACCGGGTGCTTGAGCTGATGCCGCACGGCCAGGCACTCTACGACTCGTCCGCCATCTCCCACCAGGGCGAGGAGTTCTACGAGCTGCTCGTCGGCCCGGGCGGCGTTCTCAAGCGATTCGAGGCGAACGTGCGCGAGGGCATCGCCCACGAGCCCGTTCTGGTGAACGTCGACGACGTCGACTACCGCGTCCGCTCGACCGGCACGTTCGCCGCCACCCGCGTCGGCGAGCTCCCGGCCGAGGGCGAGGTCTGGGGCGACGTCAGCCAGAACCCGGACGACAACGTCTACTTCAAGCTCGTCCGCGCCGACAACGCCGACCCGAAGGACGTCGTGCTCGGCGTCTGGACAACCCACATCGCGATCTTGCACGGCCGCGCCGTCGACCGCAGCGAGATCACCAACGTCTTCGCGAAATGAGCGCCCAGCCGGGCGCGGCGCGCTCTTTTGGAAACACGCCGCGGGTGGCAAAAGCTAAGCTTCTGCGGTGAACGTCGGCCAGTTTCAGAGCGAGCTGCTCACCCGGATCCTCATGGACGCCGGGCTACTGTGGGTGGTCGTGGCGATCGCGATGGGGCTGTGGGCGTCGGAGATCAAGAAACGCCCGTTCTGGCTCTGGGTGCTGCTGTCGCTCCTGACCGGCCCGATCGCCTGGTACCTGATCGTCTTCCGGCTGCCCATCCACATCCCGAAGGACAAACGCGTCGCCTGCCCGAGCTGCGGCAAGACCATCAGCTCGGACGCGAAGGCCTGTCCCTACTGCAAGAAATGGATCAGCAAGGAGTCACAGGACCGCGCGGCGGAGCTGGGGAAGAAGGCCGCGACGACCGTGTTCGCGGCCAGGCACTTCCTGGGCGCGGCCCGCCGGGCCGCCGACGCCGCGCGGGCAGAGCGCCGCGGGCAGAACGGCTCGACACCGGCCCGGGGCACGCCTCCAAAGAGCCGTCCGCCTACTGGCGGATGAATTTCTGGAAGCCGTCTTCGCCCGTCACTTCGCCGACGTAGATGTCGCCGCGCGAGTCGACCCAGATCGAGTGCGGCGCGTTCTCCTTCCGCGGCGCCACGCTCTGGTAGTCCCAGGACACGATCTCCTCGCCTTCCAGCGTGCGGACGGATATCTGGTGCCTCGACGACGCGAGGTACATCAGCCCGTCGCGCACGAAGACCTGCATGGGGTTCTTGAGCCCGGTCCACTCGGTCAGGTACCCGCCGCTCCGGTCGAACAGCTGGACACGGTCGTTCTCGCGGTCGCAGACCAGCACCCGGTCCTTGTCGTCAACCCAGACGTCGTGCGGCAAGGCGAACTGGCCGGGGCCAGTGCCCTTCTCCCCCCACGACGAGATCAGCTCGCCGTCCCTGCCGAACCGGTGCACCCGGTGCTGGCCGTAGCCGTCTGAGACGTACATCTCCCCGTCCGGCGCCAGGACCGCCTTGGTCGGTTGATTGAACGGCTGGCCGGGCGCGCCTGGCTTCCCCCGCGTGCCCCAGGTCCGCAGCACCTGACCGTCGAGCGTGCAGTGCAGGACGGTGTTCGCGTCGCGGTCGGTCAGGTACAGCTCGTCCCGCGGGCTGACCCAGATGCCGTGCGGGTGCATGAACGTCCCCGCGCCCCAGCGGCTGAGCAGCTTGCCGTTCCGATCGAACACCAGCATCTCGGCGACGGGCGAGCGCTGGAAGAGGTAGACGCGGTCCTGCGAGTCGCCGCTGACGCCCTGCGCCACGCCGAAGCGGCTGAGCGTGCCGTCCCGCCGACCCCAGCTCTTGTCGACCTCGTAGGTGTACTTGCCCGAACCGACGATCTCACTTACAGCCATCTGGTCCTCCATCGACGTCCCCCACCCTCCTCCTCTGGAAGACGGTGGGGACGCATTATCCCACCGACGCTACGCGGCGAAGATCACGCAGCTCGGGCTGCCCGCCCTCACCACCTGACCGGTCGGGAGTAGCCGCGCGCCCTCCTCCTCGATCCGGAACGCGACGACCGTGTCGCTGTCCTGGTTCGCGGCGTAGAGGAACCGCCCGCGCGGGTCGACGTTGAAGTTCCGCGGCGTCCGACCCTGCGTCGGCTCGTGGCCGACCAGCTCCAGCGCACCGTCGGCGGCCGCCACGCGGAAGATGGCGATCGAATCGTGGCCTCGGTTGGAGCCGTAGACGCAGCGGCCGTTCGGGTGGACCACGATCTGCGCCGTCGAGTTACTGCCCTCGAAGCCGGCCGGCAGCGTGGACACGACCGCGAGCCACTCCAGCCGGCCGGTCGCGTCGTCCCAGGCGAACTGCGAGATGGTCGAGGCCAGCTCGTTGATGACGTAGACCCATCGCCCGTTCGGGTGGAACGCCAGATGTCGCGGGCCGGCGCCGGGCGGCGCCTCGCCGTACGGTGGGTCGTTCGGCACCAGCCGCCCGCTCGCCAGGTCGAGCGTGTAGACGAACGTCTTGTCGAGGCCCAGGTCGTTCACCAGCAGGAACCGCCCACCCGGTGCGACGCCTACCATGTGTGGGTGCGGCCCGTCCTGGCGCGGGCTCGGACCGGTCGGCCCCTCGTGGCGTCGCACGTCGGTCGGCTCGCCCAGCTGCCCGTCTGGGCCGATCGGCACGACCGACACCGACCCGGCGCTGTAGTTCGCCGTGACGGCGTACCGCCCGGTCGCGTCCACCGCGATGTGCGCCGGGTTGTTGGCGCGCACGGACACGGTGTTCAAAAGGGCCAGCTTCCCGGTCGCTGGGTCGCGCGCCAGCGCGCTCGCCCCGCCGGCGTCGCCGCCGTTCACCGCGTACAGGAACCGCCCGTCCCGGGAGAGTGCGAGGAACGACGGGTTCTTGACGCCGCCCAGAACTTGCACCGGCTCCCAGCGGCCCGTGGTGTCGTCCATCCGGTAGACGTAGATCCCCTCGCCCCGCCCGTTCCGATCGGGCTCGGTGTACCCGCCAACGTACGCAAAGCTCACCGTCTCACCTCCGCCTCGCGCGTCAAACGCGCCTGCAGCTCCTCGACTTCGTGCTCGTCCTTCTCCTCGACGCCGATCAGGTGTTCGTGCCGTGCCCCTTCGACCGCGCGCAGGAGCTCGTCGAGCTTGAGCTGGATCGCGCGCGTGTCTCGCTCCTGCGCGTTTTGGAGGACGAACACCATCACGAACGTCGTCAGCGCCGTCACCACCTCCAGCAGCGCCTCCCAACGCTGCGGGAAGCCGTTCGTGACCCAGACGACGACCCAGGCAGCGGCCAGGACGACGGCGACCAGCGCGGTCCAGACGCTCGCCGTGCCGGCGCCGACCCACGCGGCGGTGCGGCTGAGCCACGCGCGCAGTTCCCTCATCGAGGGGGATGGTACCGGCCCCGGCGCGGCACCGCGCCGCCCTGCCGAAAAAGGCGCCTGGCGCGGATGGAAGACGCTCGGCGTATGATGCGCTTCGAAGGACCGTGGGTCTCTCGATCCGACAGCTCGTGACGGGTCCCGCGCCGCACGCGGTTGCCGCGCCGCCGCACGCGTCTCCTCGCGCCCCGAGGGAAGACGGCCGCGGGCCCGGTGAGAGCGCCCCTTCGCCGCCGGCGCCGGTCGCCGAGCGCCCGCCGTCGGACTTCGCCCGCTGGCGCGCCGCGACGTTCGCCTCGCTCGCCTCGCCGGGCTACCGCCTGCTCTTCCAGGGCAACTACGTCACCCAGATCGGCATGTGGATGCAGCAGGTCGCGTTCGGCTGGCTCGTCCTCGAGCTGACCGACTCTCCCTTCTACCTCGGCTTGGCCGGCTTCTTCCGCGCCATCCCGATGTTGCTGATCTCGCCGTTCGGCGGCGTGCTGGCCGACAGGATCGAGCGCCGCCGGCTGCTCATCCTCAGCCAGGCGGCGATGGGCCTCATCGCCGTGGTCCTGGCCTTCATGGTCGCGGTTCGCATCGTCCATCCGTGGCACCTGCTCGTCAGCGCCTTCATGAGTGGGACGGCCATGTCCATGAACATGCCGGCGCGCCAGGCGCTCATCTCCCAGCTCGTCTCGCGGCCACAGCTCGCCAGCGCCATCGCCCTCAATTCGATGAGCATGAACTCGAGTCGCATCCTGGGACCCGCCCTGGCCGGCGTGCTGATCGGCGCGATCGGGATCGCCGGCTGCATGCTGCTGCAAGGGCTCGGCTACGTCTGGTCGATCTTCAACGTCTTCCAGATCAGGGTGCCGCCGCAGGACCGGCGAGCCCGCGATTCCTCGATGGTCCAGAACCTCGTCGAAGGGTTCCGGTACTGCTACGAGGAGAAGACCGTTTTCGCGATGCTCTCCCTCGCGGCGATGACGAGCATCTTCGGCCAGCCGTACATGCAGTTCCTACCCGCCTTCGCGCGCGACGTTCTGTCGCTCGGAGCCGGCGGCCTCGGAATGCTCATGACCGCGGTCGGCGTCGGCGCGCTGGTCGGCTCGATCGCGATCGCCAGCTTCGGCGGTTCGCGAGCCCGCGGCGCGATCCTGCTGGTAGCGGCCGGGATCTTCGGCCTGTCGCTCTGCCTGCTCGCGCTCGCGAAGTCGGCGCCACTGGCCCTGCTCTTGCTCGCCGCCGGAGGGTTCGCCAACGCACTGCTGATGTCGCTCAACCAGACGATCTTGCAGCAGACCGTGCCCGACCACCTCCGGGGCCGGGTGATGAGCGTCTACATGCTCACGTGGGGGCTGATGCCGCTCGGCACCCTTCCGATCGGGTGGATCGCTCAGACGCACGGGACGCCAGCCGCTATCTTCTTCGGCGGCATCGTCTGTTACGTCGTCGCGCTGTGGGTGTTCTTCTTCAGACCAAGCTTCCGCACCATCTAGCCACGACCGCATCTAGGATGCGCCTATGACCGAAGCCGTCACCGTCGCCAACCCGCTCCGTGTGGGTCTGCGGCTCGAGCGCACGCCCGATCCATGCATCTTCGTCCTCTTCGGCGCCACCGGCGACCTCACGCGACGCAAGCTGATCCCGGCGCTCTACCAGCTCTCCCACCAGCGGCTGCTGCCGGCCAACTTCGCGGTCGTCGGCTTCGCGCGGCGCGACTGGGACGACGAAGCCTTCCGCCGGCACATGAAGGAGGCCGTCGACGAGTTCGTGCCCAACGTCCACCCGGGCGTCTGGGAGAGCTTCGCGCAGTGCCTCTACTTCAACCGCTCCGAGTTCCAGGACCCCGAGGGTTACGCCAACCTCGCCAAGCTTCTGGCGAAGATCGATAGGGAGCGCGGCACCGGCGGGAACCGCCTGTACTACCTCGCGACCTCGCCCGAGGCGTACCCCGACATCATCCGCAACCTCGGCGAGGCGAACCTCAGCCACCGGGAGGGCTACGGTACCCACCGCGGGCCGTGGACGCGCATCGTCGTCGAGAAGCCGTTCGGCCATGACCTCGCGACCGCCCAGCGGCTCAACCGCATCATCTCGGCCGTCTTCCGCGAGCGGCAGGTGTTCCGCATCGACCATTACCTCGGCAAGGAGACCGTCCAGAACATCCTCGCGCTGCGCTTCGCCAACCTGATCTTCGAGCCGATCTGGAACTCGCAGTACGTCGACCACGTCCAGATCACCGTCGCCGAGTCGGTCGGCGTCGAGGGCCGGGCGGGCTACTACGAGGAGGCCGGCGCGATCCGGGATATGGTCCAGAACCACATGCTCCAGCTCCTGACGTTGACGGCGATGGAGCCGCCGACCACCTTCGAGGCCGACCCCGTCCGCGACGAGAAGGTCAAGGTGCTCCGCTCCGTGCACCTGCCGACCGACAAAGTGGGCGAGTGGACGGTACGCGGCCAGTACGGCCCCGGCTGGATCAACGGGCAGCCGGTGCCCGCTTACCGGCAGGAGCCGGGCGTCGACCCGAGCTCGGACACCGGCACGTACGTCGCGCTGAAGCTTCTGATCGAGAACTGGCGCTGGGCCGGCACGCCGTTCTACCTGCGCACGGGCAAGCGGCTGCCCAAGCGGATCACCGAGATCGCCATCACGTTCAAGAAAGTGCCCCACCTCCTGTTCGCGCGCGATGCCGCCGCTGCCCTGGAGCCGAACGTGCTCGCCCTGCGCATCCAGCCGGACGAGGGCATCTCGCTCCGCTTCGGGTCGAAGGTGCCGGGACAGCACATGCGGATCCGGTCCGTGAACATGGACTTCCTCTACGGCATCGCCTTCGGCACGACGCCGGGCGACGCCTACGAGCGACTGTTGCTCGACGCGATGCTGGGCGACCCCACGCTCTTCACGCGACGGGACGAAGTCGAGCAGGCCTGGGCGCTGATCACCTGCATCACCGAAGCGTGGCAGAAACAGAAGCCGCCACCGTTCCCGAACTACTCGGCCGGCGAGTGGGGTCCCGAGGCGGCCGACGAGCTGATCGGGCGCGACGGGCGGGCTTGGCGACGGCTATGACCCGAGGGTGTGTGCCCTGGCGTCGAGCGGAGCGAAGGGTGAGGCTGTGACCGCGCCCCCCGCCGGCCATGAGAGCTGGGCGCACGAAGTCGACGTCTCCAGGATCGAGGCCGACCTCGTCAAGCTGCTGCGCCGACCGGAGAACCTGTCGCCCAACGGCCAGCCCGGCATGCGCACGGCCGTGCTCACGCTCGTGGCCTTCGCGGCCGACCGGCCGACGCTCGACCGCGTGGAGCAGACGCTCGCCGCGCTGGTCGATCACCACCCTTCGCGCACGATCGTCGTGCTCGCCAACCCGACCGCGCCAGCGCAGATCGACGCCTGGGTCCAGGTAAGCTGCAGGCCGATGGGGTCGAGCGGCATCAACGCCTGCGTCGACGAGATAGTGATCGAGGCGCAGCCGTCGGCGCTGCGCCGGGTGCCCAACGTCGTCACGCCGCTGCTGCTGGCCGACCTGCCGGTGGTCGTTTGGTGGCCCGGCGAGCCGCCGCTACGCGAGCCGCTCCTGGCCGACCTGATCGAGCCGGCCACGCGGCTCGTCGTCGACACGCTCGGCTTCGTCCACGTCGAGCGCAGCCTGATCAACCTCAGCAACCTGCGGCACCGCCCGACCGTCCGCATCGACCTCGGCGACCTGAACTGGGACCGTCTCCTCCCCTGGCGCGAGCTGATCGCCCAGTTCTGGGACGTGCCGGCCTGGCGTAGCCGCCTTCGAGCGCTCGACCGGGTCGAGATCGACCTCGGCAAGCCCGCTGGCGGCCGCTCGAACCGCGCCCAGGCGCTGCTGCTGGCCGGCTGGCTCGCCGCGCAGCTCGGCTGGAGGCCGGCTGGCATGACGCGCCTCCACGATGGCTACCGGCTCAGGGCGATGCGCGGTCGGCGCGAGATCACGGTGCGGGTCACGATCCATATGGGGCAGCCCTCGGGCATCCGCGCTGTTCGGTTCGTGGTCGAGAGCAGGTCGCCGCTCAGATTCGGCGTGCACGCCGGCGGGGACGCGGAGACCGCGTTCATGCGCGTCGAGGCGGGCGACGAACCGATGTACGAGCGCACGGCCCGCCTGGAGACGTTCGACGAGCCAGCGCTGCTCGCGCGCGAGCTCGACACGACGACGGCCGACCAGGTTTTCGAGGACGCGCTGTCCGCCGCCGCGGCCTTTCTCACCGCCTGAGCTTCTGTCGAGCTCTAATGCGCTTCCACCTTGTCCCCCGCGCGGCCGCTTGGTAGGTTGAGCAAGCGTTGACCCCGGTGCGTCCGAAGAAGCGCACCGCACCCTGCCCCGTAGGTTCATCTGTGAAGCGCCGCACGTTCATTTCGCTGGGCGCGTTGTTCCTGTTTGGCTGTGCCCGCCAACCCGCGCCGACCTCCCAGGTCCTGCTCTCCAGCAACCCGCCGGTCGCCGCGACGCCGCCGGTGGCGCCAGGAGGCCGCCCACCCGCCCGGCAGACCCCAAGGCCGCGGGTCGAGGACGGCCAGCTCCAGCGCGACCTCGACGCCTTCCTGAAGCAGCAGCGCGGCAACTATGGCGTGGCCATCCGTGACCTCGACGGCCCGATCGCCGCGAATTTCGAAGCGGACGACCGCTTCCCGCTCGGCTCGCTCTTCAAGCTGCCGCTGATGGCCGAGGTGATGCGGCAGTGCCGCCTCGGCAAGCTCACGCTCGCCAAGACGATCCAGACGCTGCCCGATTACGACTTCGGCGAGCCGCAGGGCGGCGTGCCGCCGGGGACCAGGCTCTCCATCGAAGATGCGCTGGCGGCGATGATTTCCGTCTCGAGCAACGCGGCGGCGCTTGCGCTGATCGACGCGGTCGGCGCGGACCAGCTCGCCGCTGCGCCGCGGCGGCTCGGGATGGCTGGCACGGCGATCGACGTCCAGCAGACCGGCGCTCCCGGCCACTACGAGGTCGACGCCCGCGGCAACGCACGCGACGTGGTGGACGTGCTGGTGAAGCTCGACCGGGAACAGCTCGTCGGGCCGGAGCAGGACCGCAAGATGATCGACCTGCTCCTGAACCAGAAGATCGACGACCGCATCCCGGTGCTGCTGCCGCCTACCGTGCCGATCGCGCACAAGACCGCCGACCTGGATGGCTTCACGCACGACGCCGGCATCGTTTACCTGCCCGGCCGACCCTTCGCGATCGCCGTGCTCGCGCAGGGCCTGAACCCGACCGACGGCAAAGCGGCCGTCTCGGAGATCGCCCGCATCGCCTACGCCTACTTCGC
>Ga0070741_10017387_pt1 | contig 11823 bp, 9 predicted proteins | sample Coa_R1_4_FD_66440 | JGI IMG/M metagenome (GOLD analysis project Ga0070741, IMG submission 66440) | Surface soil microbial communities from Centralia Pennsylvania, which are recovering from an underground coalmine fire - Coalmine... | ecosystem: Environmental > Terrestrial > Soil > Unclassified ...
GCCTTGAGCGCGGCGGCGGCCTCGAACTGGAGCTTGCGGACCTTATTGCCGCCGAACCCAAACGGAATCACGTCATCGCGCTTGACGAACAGGCGCGGATGGCTACCGCCGAGCGACAATCGGAGATTTTTCATCTCCTCTAGCGGCGTGGGTTGCCGCACCAATGTCAGGAACGGCGGCAGCTGGTTCACGGCTGCGTCGACGGCTTGAGCCCGCGCACCTCGAGGAGCGCGTCCGCGGTCGCATCCCGCCCGCGGAACGCCCGGTACATGTCACCCGCGTCCATGGTACCGCCGCGCGACAGGACCATGTCGCGGAACCGCTGGCCATTCGCGCGCGTCATGCCGCCGTGCTCGACGAACCAGGCATACGCGTCATCACTGAGCACCTCCGCGGCGAGGTAGGCATAGTAGCTGGCCGCGTAGCTGCTCGACCAGATGTGCGCAAAGTACGTCGAGTGATAGCGGGGTGGGACGGCATGGACGGCCACACCATGGCGCTCGAGCGCGGCCGACTCGAACGCGTCGACGTCGCCGATCGTCGTGCCGGCGGGAATCGAGTGCCAGGCCATGTCGAGCAGCATGGCCGCGACGACTTCCGTGATCGCGAATCCCTGATTGAACGTGCGCGCGCGTTTGATCGTGTCGATCAGCTCCGGCGGCATCGGCGCGCCCGTCTGATAGTGTTTCGCGTAATTCGCCACCACGGAGGATTCGAGCGCCCAGTGTTCGTTGAACTGCGACGGGAGCTCGACGAAATCGGTCGGCGTCGCGGTTCCGGAGAACCGGGGATACTCCACGCTCGAGAACATGGCGTGGAGCGCGTGCCCGAATTCGTGGAACATCGTCGTGACGTTGTCGTACGTCAGGAGCGCCGGCTGGCCGGGCGCGGGTTTCGTGAAGTTGCAGGTGTTATACACGACCGGCTTGGCGCCGAGCAAACGAGACTGCTCGACGAACGTGTCCATCCAGGCGCCGCCAATTTTGTTGTCGCGCTTGAAGAAGTCGCAGTAAAAGAGCGCCAATGACGTCCCGTCGAAATCAAAGACTTCGAACACCAGAACGTCCGGATGATACACGGGGATGTCCGTGCGCTCCGCGAACGTGAGCCCGTACAACCGGTGCGCCGCGTAGAACACGCCGTCCCGCAAGACGCGGTCGAGCGAGAAGTATGGCTTGATTTGCGCTTCGTCCAGCGCGTAATCCGTTTTGCGGACGACCTCGGCGTAGTACTGCCAATCCCAGGGCTCGAGCGGGAATCCCGCGAGCGCCTCCATCCGCTGCTGCTCCGCCTTCGCCTTCGCGATCCCCGGCCGCGCCACATCGGCCAACAACTGAATCGCACGCTCCGGCGTTTTCGTCATCTCATCGCTGAGTGAGTATGTCGCGTATGTGGAATAGCCGAGGAGCTGCGCTTTCTCCGCGCGGAGGGTGGCGAGGCGCGTGATGATGGCGCGCGTGTCGTTCGCGTCGCCGTGCTTCGCGCGCTGCGTCGAGGCATCGAACAGCCGCTTGCGCACGTCGCGACGGTGGAGGGACGCCAGCGTGGGCTGTTGGGTGGTATTCTGGAGCGCCAGCGCCCACTGCCCCTGCGTCGCGACCGCCGCGATTTCGGCGTCGCTCACGCCGGCCAGCTGTTGGCGATCGTCGATGACGAGCGCACCGGCTTTGGTGGCGGCCAGCAGTTTCTGCTGGAACGACGTCGAGAGCGTGGCCTCCTCGGCATTCAAGGCCTCGAGCCGCGCCTTGTCCGCGCCATCGAGTGTGGCGCCCGCGAGCACGAAGTCCTTATAGTAGCGTTCGACCAGATAGTGTTGCTCGGGGTCCAGGCCGAGCGCGTCGCGGCGCGCGTGGAGGGCGGCCACGCGCTGAAAGAGCCGGTCGTCGAGAAAGAACGCGTCATGATGCGCCGCCAACCTGGGCGCGATGATTTCCTGCACGCGTTGGAGCGTGTCGTTGGTGTTGGCGTGATTGATCGCGGTGAACACCTTGAGCGCCCGCGTCAATACCGCGCCAGACCGCTCCATCGCCGCGATCGTATTCTCGAACGTCGGCGGCGCCGACTGGCTGGCGATGGCATCGAATTCAGCCAGCTGCTGGCGCATGCCCTCTTCGATCGCGGGCTGGTAGTCGCCGTCCTCGATCCGGTCGAACGGCGGCGCCTGCTCGAACAGTGGGCTCTTTTCGAGCAGTGGATTCGCGCGGTCCGCGAGAGTCATGGAGCTCATGACTAGTGGGCGGCGCTATCCGCGACGCTCGGCATAGACTTCCACGCGGCCAGCGCGTTCGGCGGCAACGAATCCTGGTGCCGCAAGAACGCCGCGATGGCCCAGCGCTGGTCATCCGTGAGCGTCTTGCCGTAGGCCGGCATGCCGGTCAGCCGAATGCCGTGGGTGATCTTCCAGTACGTCACCTCGATCGGATCATCGGTGACGTCGTCCTTCGCGAACTGCGGCGGCTCCTGATAGAGGCCCTGGGCGATCGTCGACCGCTTGGCGTCGGCCGCCCCATGACACACCGCGCAGTTCGCCTTGTACAGCCGTACGCCGAGCGTCATGACGGAGTCGCTCGACGTCTGGGGACCGTGCAGGGCCTTCGTCTCACGGGCCAGCGTGACGTGCAGGGATTTCTTCGCCGCCCAGTGCTCGATCCTCCCTGGCTTCGCGTCGGCGTTCGCCGGCATGAGGCCGAGGATGACGAAGAGGTACGCGCCGATCAGGAGGACGACGCAGGTCGCGACGATCGTCGCGATGACGACGGCTGGGGTGCGAGGCGAGGAGGTCACAGGGGCAAAATAACGCCCCTACATTCGCAGTAAGTAGCTGAATTTGACGAAGACGTTGTCCGCCACCCGCCGCAGCGGATGGAACTGAAAGCCATCCGGCTCCGTCAAGTTATTCCCATATCCCACGAACGCCACCGTGCCGGGAATCGGTTGGTAGGAGAACAGCGCCGAGAGCTGGAGCTGATTGTTCTGAAACCCGACCGCCCGAGCATATGTCCCCGTCGCCGGGTCAAGGAAGAAGATCGGAAGCCCGGTCCGGCTGTCGTCGCGCAGGGTGTTTTGATATGAACCGTCGTACTGGGCGACGAGCCGTAGGAAGATCGGCCGCGACACCTGGTACTCGATCTTGAGGCGTGGAATCAGCGTCTTCCCGACGATCGAGTTGTCATCGTGGCGCCAGTAGACCTGCGCGTTGTACATGAGCTGGGCGCGAAGCCGGTCCGTCGGCCGATAGTTCAAGGCGATGGTGGTAAACCAGATGTTGGCCGAAGACCACTCGAAGTAGTTCTCATCGTGCCCGTACAGGTTGAACACGGACAGGTCGAATTTCGCGAACGTCGGCGTGACGATGAGCAAATTATGATCGGTATTCGTGATCGCCCGGCCACCGACATAGTGCGTGAAGGTCGTATCGTGCGGCGCCAGGTGGCCGATGTAGTAGTTCTGGTAGATCGCGGGATCGTATCCAAAAGTTTCGAGCGCCAGCGTGTACAGGACCGTCCAGCCTCCATGGAATGTCGCTATCAGCGTGGGATGGAACTGTCTATCTTCCGGGGCGTGGAAGGCGGTGAATGTCCGATAATCCCACGTATAGAACTGGTCGATGTCGATCGCGAACGTCTCCAGGAGCGAGCGGGTGGGATAGAAGGTGTACCGCGGGTCCATGTCGAGCGAGGCGATCCCCCGCCGAGCCGTGAACCCACTCGCGTCGTCGAACTCGGGATCGATCCCGCGCGTTCTCACGTTGAAGCTGAAGGATCGCCCCGTGCGTTGGAGTTGCGCCTGCCACAGAGGTCCGGCGGTGCTCAAGCCTGCATCGCGCGTGCTACTGGTCGCGGTCTGCAGGTTGAGGGTGTAGATCTTGTCGAACGTGATGCGGGAGTCGACTCCGACGAGCCGGTTGAAGCTCCCGCCGGCCTCCTTGTCCGTGATCACGGCGCCGACCTGGGAGCCCTGCGCGAAGTCCTCGCGCGCCCGCACGATGTTGAACGCGGGATGCCCGGCGTTCAACCCGCCGAGATCTTCTTCATCGATCGCGCCGAGGTAAGCAACCGATATACCTGCCGCTTTTCCCGTGAGTTTGGTCGCGGCGATCGGGGCGCCTATCTGGCGTGTGTAAATGAGATTGTTCGGCGTATTGAACTGCTCGAGACCATCGAGAAAGAACGGCCGCTTCTCCGGGTACTGGAGCGCCAACCGCGGATCGTTCACGATCTGCGTGGCATCCGATTCGACCTCCGCGAAATCCGGCCGGTATGTCCCGTTCAGCAACAGACTTGGCGTAATGCCCCACCGGACATTTCCTCCGAGTTGCGGCCGGCCAACGTTATATATGGGCCCGCCGACCGCTTGCTCCGTGACGACGGGATTCAGATCGAGCACGAGTCCCGCGTCCAAATCCTTAAGACCGGTGAGTAGACCCGCCTCATCGAGAAACGAGGCCGCCCCGAGCTTCGCCGGATACCACGAGTCGGTGTGTCCCGAATGCTGCACCTTCCGAAGAACGTTGATGCCCCAGTTTTGCGGCGCGTTCGAGGGGAACTTGATGCTCCGAAACGGAATCCGGACCTCAGCCTGGTACCCGAACGCCGTGACGCGCCCCCGTGACTCGTAGATGAAATCCGAGCTCAGGTCCGTCGAGTCACCCGAGCCGGCCGAGATCCCGGTGTTCGCGATGCTCCTCCCGATCCCCTCCGTGATGGTGCCGTCCTCTTGGATCCCGTACGGATTGACGGCGAACACCACGGCCTGATGCGAATGGACGAATGGGCTCAGAATCAGCTGCACGTTGTCGTCGCCATCGATCTGGTCGCGATTGGCGAGCGTAGCGTGCGCCGCCCCGTGCGCCTCGAACGCCCGGATACCAAAGTAGATGGCGTCCTTCGAGTACCAGACCAGCACTTGTGTCGTATCGTCGGCCGCCATCCCGTCCACGGGCTTGTACTCGGAGAAGCCGGTCAGCACCGCGGCCCGGCGCCACACCGAATCAGACAACGTCCCGTCGACGGGGATGCGCGCGTCAACACGCGGGATCGGCACCGCCAGCTGGCCGTCGCGCCCTCGGTAGGCCATCGACGCCGAATCGCCCAGCCACACCGCGGCCGCCAGCAGGATCGGAAGCATGCCCTAGACGATGGGGACGCGGTCGCTCGTCCTCTATGCGTCACATGCCACCGGGGTACGCGACGTGATAAGCGGTGACCGCGGCGGGATTTCTTGCCCGTGTTGCCTTGCGCGCGTCAACATCCCATGATTCCGCATGGCGTCCGACACGCTGCGGACCTCACGACTGCTCGCGATTACCCTCGTCGTCGGGACGGCGTTCGTCGGCCAGGAAGTCTTCGCTGACCTGATCGACGGCAAATCGCTCGACGCGTTGCAGCTCGGACCTCGCGTCATTGTCGTGGTTGGCTTTTGGCTCGCATGGGTGATCCTGACGCCGATCCTTCGCATCGCCCTCAGGCCGAGACCCTTCGCCGTTCACGCGGTCATTGGTCTGGCGCTGGCGCTGGTACAAACGTGCCTGGCGATCAAGCTCCAATTTCTCATACGGGCGATCATGGGTCACACGAGCCTGTGGACGGCCTGCTTCGCGACGCGCATACCCCCGTTCCCATTTGCGTGGGGCAGCTTTACCTCCATGGTGTTGTACGCCGTGCTCGTGATGGTGTATACCGCCACGCGGTTTCGCACGGAGCTGACGCAATCGAAGCTCGACACGTTGCGCTCACAGCTGCGGCCCCACTTTCTGTTCAATACCCTGAACGCCGTCTCCGTCTTCATGGCCGAGGATCCCACCAAGGCCCAGCAGATGCTCCTGCGGCTGGCGACGCTCCTCCGGCGAAGTCTCGATGAGGAAGCACACGAGGTTCCATTGCAGGTGGAGTTGGGGTTCGCGAACGACTACCTCGAGATCCAGCGGGGTCGCTTCGGGGACCAACTGGTGGTGGACGTGACGATCGAACCCGAGGTACTCCCGGCGCGGGTGCCGGTGTTTCTCCTGCAACCACTGCTGGAAAACGCGATCGAGCACGGGAAGTCCGAATACCAAGCCGCGACCATCGCGCTCCGCGCCGCGCGCGATCACGACATGTTACGCATCACCGTCACCGATAACGGTCCGGGCGTCAACGGCGGGCCCGTGCGCGAAGGCATCGGCCTCACGAACACGCGCGCCCGATTGCACCACCTGTATGGCTCGCGCGCGACCATTGATATCGGTGCCGCCGAGCCTGGCGCGCGCGTCGAGATCCGGATCCCGATCCAATGAAAATCCTGATCGTCGACGACGAGCCGACGGCGCGCCGCGGGCTCCGCCGTCAGCTCGACGAGCTGCCGGACGTCGTCTGCGTCGGCGAGTGCGGCGGGCGCGACGCCGCCGTAGTCGCGATCGTCGAGCGTCGGCCCGACGTCGTGCTGCTCGACATCCAACTCGGCCGAACGACGGCGTTCGACATCATCGAGGAGATCGGCGTCGACGCCATGCCACTCGTCGTGTTCGTCACGGCATACGACCGGCACGCGTTGAAGGCCTTCGAGGTTCACGCCCTGGACTACGTGTTGAAGCCCGTCGATCCCGCTCGACTCCGCGAGGCGCTCGAGCGCGCGGCGTCGTTTCTCTCGCTCCAACGCGGAGCGACGCTCGCTGACCGACTGGAGGCACTCCTGGCGCAACACACGCCACCAGCGCCGACCAGTGAAGCGGCGGTCATCCCGTCATCAGACCGCCTGGTCGTTCGCGACGGCGATCGGCTGTCATTTGTCGAAATTGACCATGTCGAGTGGTTCGAGAGCGCGGGGAACTATGTCCAGGTGCATAGCGGCGGCAAGACATACACGATGCGCGGCACCATGGATCGCATCGCCCAGCGCATCGGTGGACGCGACACGTTCGTTCGTGTGCGACGATCCGCCATTGTCAATCTTCGCGCCGTGGCGACCCTGGAACGCTACAGCCGAAGCGCGTACGTGGTCCACCTGAAAAACGGCACGAAGATCATCTCCAGTCGCTACTATCAACCAGGCCTTCGGCGCTTACTCAAAACTCAGTAATCGCCATATAACCCTTTCACCGACTCCAGCAGCTTCGCCGTATCGTATCGCACCCCATCTTTAAATACGATCTCGACATTCTCAATGTCGGCGATACGAGCCGCCGGATCGCCTTTGATCACGACGAGATCGGCGTTCTTCCCGACGGCGATAGAGCCGATGTGATCCTGGCGCCCGAGATACGTCGCGCCGTTGAGCGTCGCGATTTTGATAGCCTCGACAGGCGAGAACCCGGCATCGACCAACAGCTCGATCTCGCGCTGATCCCCAAACCCGGGAAGATTGGCGCCGATGCCAACCGGATCGGGCCCCGCGATCAAGAGACCGCCGGCCGCAACGAACGCGCGCTGCAGATCCATATCGCGTCGTAACATGGGAACACGCTCAGGATGACCGGCGCCGAGTCGGTTCCGCCATCCGAGATAGGCATCGCGGACCTTGGGCGACATGGCATCCAAGACGGCCGGCTTCACCGATCGCTGCGCACTGATCGAGTTGGCGAGCCCGACGAGCGTCGACGTGATCGCCACGTGATGCTTGATGAGCGACGCGATCAGGCGACTGGCCTCGGGGCCGCCTGGCGTCAAACGCATCAACGTCGAGTCGCCGCGCGCCGCGCTGCAGGTGTCCGGTTTCTTGTCCGGATCCAACGCGGTGTTGACCTGAAATCCGTGCTCGAGATTGTCGATGCCGGCATCGATCGCCTCGTCGTATGTGACGGAGCACAGATGCCCGGTCACCTTGAGTCCTCTTTTATGAGCTTCTTGAATCGCCGCGACTAACTCATCGCGCGTAATCTCCTGATACGCCTTAAACGAGGTCACGCCGCGGTCGGCCCAAAAGGCGACCGTTGACCGCGCGTCATCAGCGTTTCTGAGCCCGGGAATCCGAAACGATGCGATATCGGCGCCGTTGAGAAACGGCCCGGTGATATCCATGTGCGGCCCTGGCGTCGCACCAGCCTCGATCGCATGCTTGAGCGTCAACTCAGCGTACGGATCCACGCTGCCGATCGTGCGCACGGTCGTGACGCCATTCGCCAGATACAATCGCGGCGCCGAGATTGACATGGTCTGGGCGACGGCGTCCTTGCCCGGAGCAGCGACGTCCTGATACCAGAAATGGTCGTGCATGCCGACGATGCCAGGAATCACGGCGTACCCACGCAAATCCAGGACGGTCGCCCCGTCCGTCGAAAGCGTGGGGCCTATGTCGGCAATCTTGCCGGTCTCGATCCGGATGCTTTGATCCGCGCGCGGCGGCGCACCGGTCCCGTCGATGACCTGGACGTGCTGCAGGACGATGACCTGCGCGATGACCCCAATAAAAGTGAACATGGCCCGCACACTATCACGGACCATGCTCGCTCGACTACATACCGGTGATTAGGTGACCGGTTTCGGTGAAGACAGGGCCTTCACCAGCCGATACAGAAACTCCTGCGAGTCGTACAACGATTTCACCGGCACGCGCTCGTCGCGCCCATGAATCCGAAGATCGCCCGGATCGACGAACAACCCAGAGACCCCGTAGGAAGGAATCCCAGCCGCGCGGAGATACTTGCTGTCCGTCGCCCCGGTCGACATGAACGGAATCACCGGAATGTCACCGAACATCGATTTCGTGATCGACGTGACGGGCCCCATGATCTCCGGTGACAGCGGCGAAGGCTGCGTCGGCGGAATCGCGGCGCTGGGCGGCGAGACCTCGATTCCCGTGTCGGCGACGGCGGCAATGATCTTGGCGCGCACGTCATCCGCCGTAACGTTCGGAAACACGCGGCAATTGACGAACGCGGTGGCGATCTGCGGCAGCGCGTTGTCGGCGTGCCCGCCCGACAGCCGCGTCGCCACGCACGTCGTCCGCAAGACGGAGTTGTACCGCGGATCCTTGGACAGCGTCGCTGCCGCCTTGGCGTCCGACGGATCCTTGAGGATCGCACGCATAGCGCTGCCGATGGCCGGCGCCTCGATCGCCGCCGTCTTCTCGAAGTAGGCGCGCGTGACGTCATTCAGCATGACGGGAAACGAGTAGTGCGCCAGACGCGTGAGCCCCGCGGCCAGTTCGTAGATGGCATTGTCGGGCCGTGGCAGCGACGAGTGCCCGCCCGGATTCTTCGCCGTCAGCGTGAAATTCGTGACGACCTTCTCGGTCGCCTGCACATCATTATAGAACGGCTTGCCATCGCGCAGCGTCCCGCCGCCGCCCTCGTTGAGGGCCAACACCGCATCGCCGATCAGCTCGCGGTGGTTTTCCATGAGCCACCCGGCGCCGAGTCGGCCGCCCTTCTCCTCGTCCGGCGTCAAAGCGAGGATCAGGTCACGGTCGGGCACGAACCCTTCCTGCTTGTAGCGCAGCATGGTCTGGGCGAAGATCGCGGCCATCGCCTTATCATCGATCGACCCGCGCGCCTGGTAATAGCCGTCCTTCTCGACGAGCTGGAACGGATCGGTGTCCCAGTCCGTGGGACGCGCGATCACGACGTCCACGTGAGCGAGCAGGAGCAGCGGCTTTCTCGCCCCCGACCCGTGGTATCGGACGACCAACGACTGCTTGTCGGGCGTCGGCCCGAGCAGGTGGATGTCCGACTCCGGGAATCCCGCGGCCTTGAACCGGTCCGCCAGCGCCTGCGTCGCGACCGTCACGCTGCCAACGCCCGCTGAGTCTTCGGTGTTTGTTTCGATCAGTTGCTTGTAAATGTCGTGGAGTGCCTGCTGCTGCGGGCCAAGCTGAGCTTGGGCAACGCTGGCCACGATGGCCAGCGCGGAACCACCAATCAGGAAGGGGCGCATGGGACCAAATTGCCATCCCCTTCGAATGAGCGCCATGATATTATGAAAAACATGCGCGTCCTCCTGCTGCTCCTTCTCGCCGCGCCGAGCCTTTACGCTCAGACGCTGTTCCCGACGACCGTGCCGGCTCCGGCACCGAGCCGGTTCGAGATTCTGGCACGATCGATCGATAGCGCGAGCAAAGTGGCTGAAAGTCAGCAGATGGCGACAGCTGACCGTCAGAGGAGTGCCCAGCAAACGAGCCAAATTCTGTTCCTTTCGACGATGGTCAGCGGCTTCGGGCGCCACCCGAACTGGATGAACGCCGCCACGGCCCTCGGCGTCAGCCAGCTGTTCGGGTCAATCAGAGGCAACGGACAGACAGCGGCCTTCGCCGGCCTCACCGGTGGAGCGTCGTGGCTCCTATCGACCCTCGTGCCGCACGGGTCGCTTCACTTCGCTCACTTCAGAAACGTTCGCATCGCCAGATAGACCGAGTCGGGCGAGCCCGTGAAGACGTAGTGGGACGCGCCGGGAGCCCAGGTGATCTTCGCCTGTGGCACCTTGGCGGCAAACTCCGTTTCTTGCGCAGTGCGCCAGTCTTTCACGGCCTTCTCGATGCGCGGCGCCGCCGTGTCGGCCTCCGTCATCCACGGAATGAACTCGGTGATGGACAGCGGCCGATCGTAAATCGCGAGCACGGGCCCATGCACGCGATCGAGCGGCGGCGCGATCGCTTGCGCCGATGCGATGACTTCGCCTGAGATTTTGCCCGAGGTCTTTGGACCCAGATCGCGGCCCGTGACACTCAAGCTCTCCGTCGCGCGGAAGTCGCCCTCGGGCAGCTGCGCGTTATTCATCCGGCGAAAAAAAGCGAGACCGGCGGCCGGGGTCGCCGAGTCCGCGGCCGTCGGTGGCGGCTGATCGGGCAGCGGACCGGGAATGTGGTGCGCGGCGTAATCGAAACCGGCGTCGAGATACACGATGCGGTCGAAGCGATCGGGGTAGTTCGCCGCCAGCCACGACAGCTCCTGACCGGCTATCGAATGCCCCACGATGCTGACCTTCTGCAAGTGCAGCGAGTCCAGCACCGCGTGTATGTCCTCGGTCAACACCGGGATGGTGTAATTGTTCTGACCACCCGCCGGGCGACTCGACGCACCCCAGCCTCGTCTCGTGATACCGTAGACGTGGAAATCCTTCGTAAACTTGGGCGCGAAGTCGTCGAAGACATGCGCCGTGTTCTCGAGGCCCGGGATGAACACGAACGGTGGTCCGCTGCCACCCCAGTCGAGCACCTCGATGCGCACGCCGCCAGGCACCGTGACGAATCCGACCTTGTGAGGCGACGGATCTTGCCACGCGTCACGCTGCGCGCTGCTGGATGTGCACGCCACCGCGACCACGACGAGCCATAGCACGTGTCTCATGGGCATGACAAGGCGCTCGAGGAGCGACCTTCGAGCTCGTTGAGGGGAATCGGCATCAGCGTGGCGTGCGTGTCGCTCGCGCCCCACGTCGTATCCGCGACCGCCGCCAACCCATACATCCGGATCGCGATGGCGCGGTCGCCGCCGGATTCGAGCACCGTCGATATCCGCTGCTCACGCATGAGCGCGTCGCGCGTCGTCACGTAGTCCGCCGACACGGGTTCGGCCGCCAATCCACCGACCTGCGTGCGAACGTCGTTGATCAGCGTCCACGCGCCCGGCAGGTCGTTCAACCCCAACCGAATTTGCGCACGTATCAGCACGAGCTCCTCGTTGCGAACGATCGGGATCGGGCTCCCGACGCCGGGATAAAACTCGAAGATAAAACCGGACGACACCCCGGAGTATCCCGCCTGTTGCGCTTGCGTAATCGGGTTGACGCCGAACTTGGCCTTCCATCGCAAGTCCGCGGCGGTATCGACCGCATCGACGAACTCGTTCAGCATGCGCAGCGTGCCAATGACGCCGTTGATCGGGTTCACGAGGTCACCCGACGTCGCGCTGAA
>Ga0070741_10017388_pt1 | contig 11823 bp, 10 predicted proteins | sample Coa_R1_4_FD_66440 | JGI IMG/M metagenome (GOLD analysis project Ga0070741, IMG submission 66440) | Surface soil microbial communities from Centralia Pennsylvania, which are recovering from an underground coalmine fire - Coalmine... | ecosystem: Environmental > Terrestrial > Soil > Unclassified ...
GCTCCTCCGGCGCGCCGCTCGGGGATGCCGATGGCGTCGGCGGCGCGCCGGCGACCTTGAGCCGCTTCAGCGTGATGACGTGTCCGGTCAGCCGATCGAGGGCCCGGTAGACCGACCCCATGCCACCCACGGCGAGCTTGTTGATGATCTGGTAGCGCGCTCCGACGACGCTCGGCGGGGGAGCGACGACGGTGGCGGAGCGAGACTCGCTCGGCGCGCCGGCGTGGGTCGAGGACGATTCCACCACCGAGCGGATCGTGCCACAGGTCGCCGGCGGCACGCCAATCCGCGGCGTCCGCCGGGCCCGTTTCAGCGCGTTTTTCGCTCGAGACCGAACGCGCGGACCAGGTTGTAGACGTGCGAGCGTGCGAGGTCGAGCTTGCGCGCGGTGTCGGCGACGTTCCAGCCTCGCGCGTCGAGCGCTTCCTGCAGCAACCGGGCCTGGAACCGGCGGGTTGCTTCCTGGAACGTGACGTCCTCGTCGCGGTCTGGGGCGTCCGCCGTCGCCGGGAAGAGATGCGCGCGCTCGACGTGCTTCGCGCCGGCCCCCGCGGCCCGGATGACGGCGGCCTCGACAGCGTTCTCGACCTGGCGCACGTTGCCGGGCCATTCCGTCGATTCGACGGCGCGCAACGCGTTCGGTGACAGCTCGAGCCGTGGCAGGTGATGACGCGCGCATGCTTGCGCGCAGAAGGCGGCGGCGAGCAGCGGGACGTCGTCCCGGCGCTCGGCGAGCGACGGCACGCGGATCGGGAGCACCTGCAGTCGGTACAGCAGGTCTTCACGGAAGCGGCGCTCGGCGACCGCGTGCTCGAGGTCCGTGTTGGTCGCGGCGATGACGCGTACGTTCGCGCGCACCGGCTTCGTCCCGCCGAGCGGGTAATACTCCCTCGCCTGGAGGAGGTGCAGGAGCTTCGCCTGCGCGGGCAGCGCGAGCTCGCCGATCTCGTCGAGGAAGAGCGTCCCCCGGTCCGCGCTTTCGACCTTCCCCTCGACCTTCCTGACGGCGGTGGAGTGGGCGCCGGGCAGCGCGCCGAAGAGCTCGTTCTCCACGAGCGTCTCTTGGAGCGCCGCGCAGTTGACGGTGACGAACGGGTGATGCGCACGGGGGCCGTTGTCGTGGATGAGCCGCGCGAGCTGGCTCTTTCCCGTTCCGGTCTCGCCGGTGAGGAGCACGTGGACGTCGAGCGGCGCGACGAGCGCGACCTGCTGGAGCACCGTGGCGAGCGCCGGGCTGCATCCGACCACGTCGTCCGCGCGCAGCCGCGCGCGGATCGGGGCGGTCGGATCGACGATCGCGCGGGCGGCATGCTGGGCGACGACGCGGTCCGCGAGCGGCGCGACGTGCGACGCGAAGGTTTCCGCGAGCGCGACGTCGGCGTCGGTGAACGCGTGCTGGGTCGACGGTTTCTGGAGATACAGGACCCCGCGTGGCGGGTCGTCGCCGATCGGCGCGCACAGCACGGCCTCGATCCGGTTCGTCTGGACGCTCTCGAGCTGGCTGAACCGATCGTCGAGGTGGGCGGCTCGCGTGACGATCGTCTTGTGGGTGGCGAGCGCCTCCGCGACGATGCCGCGCGAGATGATGAGGCGTACGCCGGCCACCTGCTCCGGCGTGAAGCCGTGCGCGAGCGACCACGATCGTCCCGTACGCGGATCCTCGAGGAGCTCGACATAGCCCTGGACCGCGCCGGTCACCTCGACGATCAGGGCGAGCGCGTCCCTGAGGAACGGCTCGGGAGCGCTCTCGCGGCCGAGGTCGAGCAGACGTTTGTACAGGTCACGCTCGCGCCGGAGCCGGACGACCTCGTCGGTCTCCGCTGCCATCCCGTTCGCTCCTAAGCGATCCATGCGCGAGATGTAAAGCGGGGCCGCGGAAGGCGTTCCGTCGCGTCCACTGGAATGGACACCGAGTCCGGCGAGCGTCCATCGGCGTGGCCGGCGGGTGCGTCCAGGTCACGCAATTCGGACGTCGGGCGGGTGGCGTGGGGATTGCTGGGGTGCCTCTGGCCATGCTCGACCCTGCGTTCACGACGACCGGATGGCCCGCGACCTTGGTGCAGGTCTCGGCCATCGCGCTGCTCGCCACGTTCGTGGTCGCCACCTGGCGACTGTGGGTCGCGAGCGCGCACCGGACGCGTCCGCGCGTCGCACGGCGGCGCGACCGCCATCCCGTGATCGCGCGCCACGTCCGGCCGAAGCGCTGGCTCGTGCGTGGGGCTGCGTCGGGCGTCGTCCCCGGACTCGACGCACGCTGAGCGTCGCCGTCGGGCGACGCTCCTCCCGGGCTGCTCCGATCGGTTGGCTCACCGCGACGGGGCGGGCGGCAGGATCCCGTCGAGCGAGGGCGTTCTCACGCCGAGAGCGTCCCGCGTGCGCCAGTACCGCTCGCGAAGCGGCTGCTGGAGGCGGTACGCGACCCGGAGCGCCTTCCGCGCGATCCCGGCCAGCTTCCGTCGGACGCGAGGCAGACGGTGGCCCGTCGCGGCGAAGTTGTAGAAGACGTTGACGTCGCGCGGCCGGCAATATCGATAGCCGCGTCGATCGAGGATGCCGTCGAGGAGGGCCTTCATCCGACGGGGGTCGGCGAGCTCCGCGGCGTCCCAGCCCGAGCGTTCGAGGGCCGCTGCCATGCCGGCGAGCCGCGGCCGATAGTCGGCGGCGAAGGCCCGCTTGTGGACGACGGCGTGATAGGCGAGCGTCTCGAGGTAGTCCTCGGCGTTCGGCGCGTAGAAGCCGTGCTCGTTCCACACGCGCCGATCGAGAATGTGTGCCGCCCAGCGTGGGTCGTAGTATCCGTCGCCGACGAAACGGACGTCGAACCACATGTCCTGGCCGCCGATGTCGACCCAGTGTGGGCCGCCCCAGCGCGGCAGGCAGCGCACGTTCGGACGGGCGTTCATCACGCGGATCGTTTCGGGATAGTCGTCCGTCAGCATGTCGACGTCCTCGTGTGAGCCGACGTGCAGGCAGTGCGGCATCTGCTCGAAGTTCCGGAGGACGACCCAGCGGACGGTGTGGTTGAGCGCGTGGAAGAGCTCGCTCGCCGACGTCCAGCCGCGCGCGCCGGTGAGATCGCGATGCACTTCGTCGATGCGCCCATCCCAGGGCTGGCGGTTCTCGTCGAGATGCGATCGCACGTCGGTCCCGAGGAGCAGCATCAGATCGCGCGCCGCCTCGGGACCGGTGCTCGCACGGACGGCGGCGGCCTGCGCCGTCGACGTTCGCAATGCCTGCGTGGCCGCGACGAGCGTCGCACTGGCGCCGGCCGACCGACGTCCGGTCCGGGGTTCCGCGCGCGGCGTTCGGTCCACGGCGGTGACGACGAGGAGGCGCGCGTCGACGGCCCGGGTCGGTCCCGCCGCGCGCGGCCGCTGGCGATAGAAGCGCGCGACGTTCGACGCCACGAGCTCCGGCGTCCAGCGGATCTGGTAGACGCGGCGGACGTCGACCAGGATCCGGAGGTCCTCGAGCGTCCGCTCGCGGTCTGCCATCGCGGGCGACGGGACCGCGAAGACGGTGAGCTCGGGCGCGAGACCAGTGTCAGTCGTCATCGTCGACCTCCGGGGCGATTGCGGGGCGGACGGCTCCTCGTCGCCGGGACGCCCTCACGAACGTATCGGAGTTTCCGGGACGAATCTTGTGCCGGTCGGTGTGAGAATCCGGCCGGCAGCCGGCCGGGGCAAGATGTTGACACCTCGGGGCTTGGGCCAAGGGCGATATTGTGCCCGCGAATCCGGGCATGCGGTGCACGTTACCGGAGACTGCGGTACCGGCTCGGGGAATTGCGGGACGCCGGCAGCGGCGACAAGCTGATGCATGACGTTCCGCCTCGTCCTTCTGCTCCTGGCAGTGCGTCTTCCGGCTACGGCGGCGGCGCGCGACGTCCTGCCGTCGTTCGCCCCGGTCCTCCAGCGTGCGGAGCCGGCGGTGGTGAACGTCGCAACGGAGGCGCGCGGGGAGGAGACGGGCGAGCCGCGCGACATGCAGGAGTTGCTCCGCCGCTTCTTCGGCGAGAACCCGCAGCAGCGCCGGCGCGGCCTGGGCTCGGGATTCATCCTCTCGGCCGACGGCGAGATCGTGACGAACAATCACGTCGTCGCCGGTGCGGACAACATCCGCGTGCGGCTCTCGACCGACGAGGAGCTCGATGCGAAGGTCGTCGGCGCCGACGAGAAGACGGACGTCGCCCTGATCCGCGTGCACGCGGACCATCCGCTGCCGACACTCCCGCTCGGCGACTCGGAGACGGTCCAGGTCGGCGACTGGGTGCTCGCGATCGGGAACCCGTTCGGGCTGACGCAGACGGCGACCGCCGGGATCGTCAGCGCCAAGGGTCGCTTTCTCGGCGCCGGCCCCTATGACGACTTCATCCAGACCGACGCCTCGATCAACCCGGGAAACTCCGGCGGTCCGCTGATCGATCAGGACGGCCGCGTCGTCGGCATCAACGCGGCGATCGTGAGCCCGGCCGGCGGCAACGTGGGAATCGGTTTCGCCGTGCCGACGAACCTCGTGCGCTGGGTAATCGACCAGCTCCGCGAGCACGGGAAGGTCGTCCGCGGATGGATCGGCGTGTCCGTCCAGTCCGTGACGCCCGAGCTCGCCCGTTCCTTCGGGCTGTCGAAACCCGAGGGCGCCCTCGTGGCCGACGTCGCCGCCGGGGGTCCCGCGGCGAAGGCCGGGATCGCGCGCGGCGACGTCGTCATCAAGTGGGCCGACGAGCCCATCCCTCAGTCCCGTGAGCTTCCGGGCCTCGTCGCGCGGACGACCCCGGGGAGCCGCGCTCCCGTCGTGATCCTCCGGAACGGCCGGCAGCAGACGGTCGAGATCACCGTCGCGGAGATGCCCGCGACCGAGCCGCGCGCGGCGCGGGCGCAGGGCGGCGAGCCGACGCCGGGCAAGTGGGGGCTTGCCGTCGAGGCGATGAGCGCCGCGGAGGCGAAGCGACGCGGCCTCCCGGCCGGCGCGGTCGTGGCCGACGTCGCGCCGGGAGGCCCGGCCGAGCAGGCTGGGCTGCAACCGGGCGACGTCATCACGGAGGTCGCGCGCCGGCCGGTCCGCTCCGTCGACGATCTCCGCCGGGCGCTCGCGACGAACGCGGACCGGGTGCTCCTGACGGTTCGTCGCGACGGGACGTCGCTCTTCGTCGAGATGCGGCGCTGACACCGGGGCGCGGACACGTGCGTTCCCGGGAGCATGCGGTCGAGCCGGCGGAAGAGCCGCCGCTATCCGGCGAGTCCGGGCGTCGCGCGCCGCGCGGGCGGTATCTCGTCGTGCTCTCGGTGGCCGCGCTCGGCGTCGTGTACGGCGACATCGGAACGAGTCCGTTGTACGCCGTCCGGGCGTGCTTTCACGGCACGCACGCGGTCGCCCCGTCGCAGGGCAACGTGCTCGGCGTGATGTCGCTCGTGTTCTGGTCGCTCGCGCTCGTCATATCCCTCAAGTACGTCGCGCTCGTCATGCGGGCGCACAACCACGGCGAGGGCGGCATCCTGGCGCTCCTGTCGCTGCTGCCCCGCTGCGAGGGGCTCGCGCGCCAGCGCTCGATGCTCTGTGCCGTCGGGCTCTTCGGCGCGGCACTGCTCTACGGCGACGGCATGATCACGCCCGCCATATCCGTCCTGAGCGCGGTCGAGGGCCTTCACGTCGACACACCGGTCCTCGATCCGTACGTCGTGCCGGCGACGGCGGTGATCCTCGCCGGGCTCTTCGTCTTCCAGCGGCGGGGCACCGGGGGCGTCGGGGCGGTGTTCGGCCCGCTCATGCTGATCTGGTTCGTGTCGATCGCGACGCTCGGAGCGGTGAACATCGCGCGCGCGCCGGACGTGCTCGTCGCAGTCGACCCGCGGCACGCGGTGCGGTTCTTCGCGGCCAGCGGGTGGAACGGCTTTCTCGTCCTCGGCGCCGTCTTCCTCGTCGTGACGGGTGGCGAGGCGCTGTACGCCGACATGGGGCACTTCGGGTCGCGGCCGATCCGGCTCGCGTGGTTCACGCTCGTCCTGCCCGCGCTCGTGCTGAACTACCTCGGGCAGGGCGCGTTGCTGCTGCGCGACACCGCGGCCGCCGAGAATCCCTTCTTCCGGATGATCCCGGGACCGCTCCACTACCCGATGGTCGCGCTCGCGACCGTCGCGACGATCATCGCCTCGCAGGCGATCATCTCCGGCGCCTTCTCGCTGACGCGTCAGGCCGTCCTCCTCGGCTACAGCCCGCGCCTCAAGATCATCCATACGTCGCGACGCGAGGTCGGACAGATCTACGTGCCGGCGATCAACTGGACGCTCATGGCGGGAACGATCGGGCTCGTGGTCGCCTTCCGGTCGTCGAGCAACCTGACCGGGGCGTATGGTGTCGCCGTCAGCGCGACGATGGCGATCACGACCGTCCTCCTCGCCGTCGTCGCACGCGAGCGTTGGGGATGGCCGCCGGCGGTGGCGGCGCTCGTCGCGGGCGTCTTTCTCGCGGTCGAGCTCGCGTTCCTCGCCGCGAACATGGTGAAGGTCGTGGCGGGCGGCTGGGTCTCGCTCGCGGTCGCCTGCGGCGTGTTCACGTTGATGACGACGTGGCGCAGGGGCCGGCTCCTGCTCGCCGAGCGGCTGCGCGTCCTCGCGGTCGCCGACGAGATGCTCGTGGAGTCGCTGGCGGAGGTACCGCCCGTGCGCGTTCCGGGGACCGCCGTCTTCCTCGATCGGACCGTCGCCGGCGTGCCGTCGGCCTTTCTGCACAATCTCCGCCACAACCGTGTGATGCACGAGCACGTCGTCTTCCTCACGGTGCTGGCGGCACCCGCTCCGTACGTCGCGGGGAGCGCTCGATGGAGCGCGCGCTCGCTCGGACTCGGCATCCACCGCATGATCGTCCGCCTCGGGTTCATGGAGTACCCGGACATCCCCGCCGTGCTCGCGCGGATCCGCGACCGTCGGTTCCAGCTCGGCTCGAACGACACGACGTTCTTCCTGGGCGACCACACGATCGTCCCGACAGAGCGGCCGGGCATGGCGATGTGGCGGAAGCGGCTCTTCACGCTGATGGCGCGGAATGCCCGGAGCGCGGCCGTCTTCTTCCATCTTCCGCCGAACCGGGTGGTGGAGCTCGGCGCGCAGATCGAGCTCTGATCCCAGAACCGCCGCCGCAGAGGGAGTCAGGTTTTTCTTTACGCGGCCGGAACGTTGCGATATTGCACGACGGCACACATGGACGACCCTCGCGCTCGCCGATCGTTCGTCACGCTGACGGCCCTGCTCGTCCTCGTCGGCGTCGCCCGCACCGCCGCTGCGGCACCCTGCCTGATCTTCGTCCACGGCAAGGAGACGGACACCGCCACGTACACCGACTGGAACGCCGCCCGGAGCTACTGGCAGAGCGGCTCGTCCGATTTCGTCCGCACCGCGACCAACAACTTCGCGGCGTCCTGGTACGTCATCGGCTACAACGGCACCAGGGCGTACTGGGACCCGCAGGCCGCCGGCGAGGTCGCGAACGAGATCGTGAACGCGACCAACGGCGGAAACGACGGCGGCGGCAACCACTGCGCGCAGACCTGGGCGCAGGGCGGGACGTTCTGGGTGATCGCGCACAGCATGGGCGCGACCGTCATGGACTTCATCCTCGGGAACAGCGACCCGGGGGATCCGAACTACGACCTGAACGGCCCCTACGACCTCGTAGGGCAGCGCCTGACGCTCGCCATCACGGTCGGCGGGACACACCGCGGGTCGCAGCTGGCCGACAACGTCTGCGGCGGCGGCAACATCTTCTGCCAGATCGCCGGCCTCGTCGAGAGCTGCGACGACGCGACGTACTGGATCCGCAGCTCCGACGACGTCCAGGTCAAGACGTACTCGAGCGCGCCGGCGCGGAACGTCTACCTCACGGGCGGCTACGCCGCGATCTTCGGGCCGAGCGCGTGTCTCGCCGGCGAGGACGACGGTCTCGTGCAGCACGCGTCGTCCTACGCGTGCAACGGTAGCGCCTCGACCGGGTACAACAACTCGAACGTCTGCAACGACGGCAACAAGCAGAAGTCGTCCGGCTTCCACAATCTCGACACCGCGCACGAGAACCACGACGAGGAGCGGAACGACACCCACCGCCACACGCGCCAGGCGATCCCGACCGGTCTCTGGACCTGCGGTGGCGCTCCGTGTGCGGCGGGCACGACCGTGCAGACCAGTCTCAGCACGGCGCAGCTGGTAGGCCTCCTCTACGCCACGCCCACCTCGTCCCAGCCGTGCGACCCGGGATCGTCGAGCGCGAGCGGCAACCAGCCGTGTCTCGAGTGCTTCCCGGGGACCTTCGCGGCGAACCCGGGCGCGACGTCGTGCACGCCGTGTCCCGCGGGCACGGCCGCCCCCGATTCCGGCGCGACGTCCTGCGCTGCGTGCCCGGCCGGGACGTATTCCGCCGCCGGGGCGCCGGCCTGCCTCGCGTGCCCGGCCGACACGTATTCCACCGGCGGAGCCGCGGCGTGCACTGTGTGCCCGCCCGGCACGAGCGCGCCGCCCGGCTCGTCGGTGTGCACGGCCGGGACGACGACGACCACGACGCTGCCGGCAAACGCGTGCCATCCGAGCAACCCGTGCCTCAACGGCGGGACGTGTCTCGCGACCGAGCCCGGCGCGTACGTCTGCATCTGCCCGGCGGGGATCAGCGGGACGAATTGCGAGATCGGCGGCCCCACCACGACGACGTCGTCGAGCACGTCGACGAGCACGAGCACGTCGAGCACGAGCAGCACGTCGTCGAGCAGCAGCACGTCGTCGTCGACCTCGACGACCACCAGCACGACCACCTCGACGAGCAGTACGACCTCCTCGTCGACGAGCACGAGCACCTCGACGAGCAGCACCAGCACCAGCACGTCGACCACGACCACGAGCAGCACGAGCACGTCGACGACGAGCAGCACGTCGACCACCGCGAGCACGTCGACGACCAGCACGAGCACCTCGACCACCAGCGCGAGCACGTCGACCACGAGCAGCAGCTCCACGTCGACGACGAGCAGCACGTCGACAACCAGCTCGACGTCGACCACGACGACCAGCACCGCGTCGTCGAGCACCAGCTCGTCGTCGAGCACCTCCACGACCACCTCGACGAGCGTGCCGTCGACGACCACCACCGTGCCGCCGCCCTGCGGACCTGCCCCCGCGAGCGGGTGCCGGCAGGTACAGCTCGGGCCGTCGTCGCTGACGGTGAAAGACAACGCCGGCAATACCCGCGATCAGATCAAGTGGACCTGGAATCGCGGAGCGCAGACGCTCGTCGCGGAGTTCGCGGATCCCCCGAACTCGTCCGCGACCTACCGTGTGTGCCTGTACGACGCGTCGGGGAACCCGCAGCCGCTGCTCGACGCGGACGTCCCGCCGGGCGGCACGTGCGGCCGAAAGCCGTGCTGGAAGGCGACGGCGCGGGGTTTCGTCTACAAAAACAAGCCCGGCGTTCCCGACGGCGTGGTTCGTCTGACGCTGAACGCCGGGGCGGACGGCAGGGCCAAGATCCAGGCGAGCGCGCAGGGGGCGAATCTCCAGACGCCCGCGCTCCCGCTGACGCTTCCGGTGACCGCGCAACTGGTGATCGTGGACGGCGCCTCCACGCAGTGCTGGCAGACGACGTTCACTGCGGCGACCGCCAACCAGCCGTCGCTCTTCAAGGCGACCGGACCATAGCCGTCGGCGACAGCGGCCTTGGGAACGCGACGGCGAATCATCACGATTGCGGCGGGCATCGTGCTCGCCGTCGCGGTGCTCTTCTTCTTTCGTCCCGCCGCGGGAACCCGTCGCACGGTCGATCCCGCCGGCGCGCCCCGCGTGACGGCTCATCCGGCCGGAGCCCCGTCGCCCGCGGCGTCTCGGACTCCCAGCGCGACGCCAACGGCCCCGGGCGGCGCGTCACCTCCGCGCGCCGAGTTGCCGACCGACGCGGTCGCGCGCAACGCGGCGGCCGACTACCGACGCCGCGCGCGTTATCCGCGCTCGTCGCAGCCGCTGGACGACGGGACGGACCCGATCGAGCGTGACCGCCAGGTGTCGCGCATTACCCAGCGCGGACCGAACGGCGAGGACCCGACGTTGACGGTCTATCCGCTCGCCACCGGCTTCGAGGACCCGGAGCCCGCCGTCCTCTACGCGTACCTCACCGTCGATGGAACCCGCGTTCCGGCGCGCGCTATCCGGGGCACGATCCTCACGGAAGACCGTCAGCCGATCGCCGACGTCGAGTATCGCGACGACGGGACCGGCGGCGATGCGGTCGCGAACGATCGTCTCTACACCGCGGTCTTCGTCCCCGGGCGCGAGACGGTGCCCGCGCTCGGCAGCTCGTACATGGTGCAGGTCGCGGCGACGACGCGGACCGATGACGAGCGCCGCGCGGCCACGTCGTTCCTGTACAGCCATCCCCACGCGCAGCTCACCGGCCAGTACCGCGACGCGGTGGTGAACGGGAGCCTCGAGGTCGGGGTCGAAGTCGAAGTGGCGGAAACCGGGCGCTTCCACGTCGAGGCGACGCTCTATGGTCCCGACGGAACCGCGACGATCGCGTGGGCGCAGGCGGCGGCCGCACTCGAGCCGGGGCGGCACTGGATGACGCTGCCGTTCTACGGCTTGATCCTCCACGAGCGCGGCATCGCGGGACCGTACCTCCTGCGATGGGTCGCGCTCTCGACCACGACGGAGATGCCCAACGCGAAGAACCGTCTCAGCGAGGCGAACTACCACACGGCACCCTACGATCTCGCGGCCTTCACCGATCGACCGTTCAACGACCCCGGCCTGCTCGATGCGGCGAGCCGACTGGACCAGGACCGGGCCGCTGCGGGCGGCGCTGACAGCGGGGGCTGACGGCGACCTCGACGGCGGACGACGGCCGCGGACGGCAATTCGTCCGGTGGCAGGTGGTCCTGTTGCTTCCGTTTCCGCCGCTCTCGCTGCTCTACCTGGTGGCGGTTCGCGCGGAGCGGCTGACTCCCCGGTTTGCCCCGATCGTCGTTCTCGGGGTCGTCCCGATCACTGCGGCCGTGCTCGGGCTGGTCGCGCTGCGCGAGAGGAGCGACGGGGTGCGGCGGCAGGTCATGCTGCTGATCATTGCGGTGGCCGAGATCCTGTGGGCGCTCTGCACGCTCGCCATGGTGGGATTCGCCGTCGCACGGCGTAGCGGCTGATACGTCAATGTCCCGCTGCCTGCCGGCAGAACGGCAGCGCCGCAGCGCAGACGGCCGCCATGATCAGGAATCCGTCCGCGCCCAGCCGTGCGTACAACGTACCCGACACGACCGAGAACAGCGCAGTCACCGCCGTCGCGCCGATGGCGTAGAGAGCCTGCGCGGTCGCGGCGAGGTTCGGTGGAACCGTCGCCCCGATGGCGCGCATGCAGGCGAGGTGTAGGAGCGCGAAGGTCACGCCGTGCAGCGGCTGCGTGATCGCCAATGCGGCGAGCGACGTCGTGCGAGCGACGATCGTCCAGCGCACGACGCCGGCGAGCGCGGCCACGGCCATGGCACGGTGTGGGGCGACGTGCTGGAGCAGCACCGGGCCGATCACCACGAATACGAGCACTTCAGCGACGACGGACTCGGACCACAGCACGCTGCCTGCCCGGGGGCCGATCCCCGCGCGGTACCAGCGCATCATCGAAAACGTGTCGTGCATCGCGTGGCTGCCGAGTACGAGCGCCGCGACCACGACGAGCCGCCGGAATGCGGGCAGGCGCAGCAGCAGCCGAACGCCGCCGACCGGAGATCGTTCCTCGGGCGTCGCGCGCACCGTCACGTCGAGCGGCGGCACGAGCGGCACGATGAGGCCAGCCAATCCAAGCAGC
>Ga0070741_10017389_pt1 | contig 11823 bp, 9 predicted proteins | sample Coa_R1_4_FD_66440 | JGI IMG/M metagenome (GOLD analysis project Ga0070741, IMG submission 66440) | Surface soil microbial communities from Centralia Pennsylvania, which are recovering from an underground coalmine fire - Coalmine... | ecosystem: Environmental > Terrestrial > Soil > Unclassified ...
CCGCGTGGAGCACCTGGAGGGGGACGGGCTGCCGCTGGGGATCCTCGACGACCTGGGTGCCACCGAGCGCGTGACGACGCTCGCGCCGGGCGACCTGGTGCTGCTGTACAGCGACGGCTTCAGCGAGGCGCGCGCCGCCTCGGGCGAGCTGTTCGGGGCGACCCGTCTGGAGAACGTCCTGCGCACCAGCGGGCGGCGCGGCCGGATCGACATCCTGGACGACATCGCGGCGGCCGTGGCGCGGTTCACCCGCGGCCAGGCCCAGTCGGACGACCAGACGATCCTGATGCTGCGCGCGACCGAGTAGGGAAGGGCATCCGCCCAGCTCCACGCACCAGGCGCCTACTGGTAGCGGACCACGAACACGTGGTCGCGACCGCGCTGGGCGCCCCAGACCTGCCCGGGGATACCGCCGAGCTGGGCCACGATCGAAGGACGGGAGATGTTGACGGTCGTGAACGTCTCCGTCAGCGGGTCGAAGCGAACCACGGTGTCGGCGCTGGTGTCGGTGAGCCAGACCTTGTCCTGGTCGTCGACGTAGACAGCGTACGCGGCCGGGGTCGCGCCGGGCAGGCGCCACTCGGCCCACTGGCCGGTGGCCGGATCGTAGCGACCGACCTGGCCGGCGTTGAACTCGCTGACCCACAGGCGGCCGGCCGAGTCCGGCCACACGCGCCGCACGCCCGCATTGGGGGTCGGCGGCTCGATCACGGTCACCTGGCCGTCGTCGCCGTCGATCCGCCCCAGGTAGCTGCCCGCCAGCGAAGCGAAGTACACGGTGCCGTCGGGGGCGGTGGCGATCCCGTACGGCCCGCGGCCCCGGGGCGCGTCGAACTGCTGCACGACGCCCACCGCGGGGTCCAGGCGCCCGATGTAGCCGTTCTGCCCGGTAAACCAGAGAATGCCCCGCCCGTCGAAGGTAGCGGTGTTCAGGTTGGCGTTCGGCCCGGGCAGCGGAAACACCCGTACGTCCATCGTGTCCGCATCTACCCGCACGATGGCATTCAGCCCGCCGTCGGTGATCCAGGCCGCGCCGTCGGGTCCCATGATGATGCCGTGGGGCGCCGAGCCAGGCCCCAGCCGCACCACGACGCTCTCGCCCGTGGCCGGATCGAGCCGACCCACGGTACCGTCGCCCTGCCCTACGTACCAGGCGTGGCCGAAGCGGTCGGGGACCGCGTCGTGGGGCCGACTGCCGGCCGCAACGCGGTACTCTTGCAGCACCAGGCCATCGTTGGCCTGGGCGGAAACGAGGCCGGATACGGAGAGCAGCGCGAGCAGCGCGGCTCCCAGATACAGCACCGGCCACGCTAAGAGCCGCCAGCGCCCAAGCATGATCCTCCCTCCGTTCACCCGCGCGCCCAGAGGCGGTAGCGGCAGCTTAGCAGAATCGGTCGGCAGGCCGCGAAGGAAACCGCCGTCGGCTCCCTGGCGGCGCCAGTCGCGGTGGGGCGATCGATACCGCCCAGACGGCTGACGTCTCGTCACTGCATCGTGAACAGGCGATCGAGCCGCGTGAGCTCGATGATGCCGCGGACGGGCGGTTGCGGGGCTTGCAGGCTGATGGTTCCCCCTTTGGCCTGCCGCCGCAGCGCCACCAGGGCGGCCAGGCCGGAGCTGTCCAGGTACTCCAGGCCGCTCATCTCGAGGCTGAAGTGGACCACGCCGCGCTGCAGCAGCGGCTCGGTCTGCTCCTTGAAGGCGTCGACGGTCTCGACGTCGAGGACGCCCGTGAGCCGCACTTGCGCCGCTGGTCCGCTGGCGCCCGGCGGCAGGTCGACGCACTCGATGGTCAGCCGTGGGCCGGACGGGGCGCCGGGCGAAGGCGCCGGGGGCCGGCCGTCGAGCGCGTCCGCGATCGGCGAGACGACGGGCGCCGGCGGGGCGACCGGCCGCATGGAGGCTGCGTCGTATGCGGGCGAGCGCGGCGGCTGGCGCCGCCGGAAGGTCAAGGTGGCGCTGCCCACCTGCACGACGTCGCCGTCGGCGAGCGGCGCCTCGCCCTCGACGGGCTGCCCGTTGAGCAAGGTGCCGTTGCTGCTGCCGAGGTCCGCGACGAAGTACGTACCCTCACGCACGCGAATCTCGGCGTGGCGGCGGGAGACCTCGGCATCGTCCAAGGGCACGCCGGCGTCGGCGCGTCGGCCGATGAGCAAGCCATCGGGAGGAATCGCGTACTCGCGGCCGTCAGATTGGACCAGGATTCCTTCGCCGGCTGAGCCCGGCAGATACGTTCCGTTCACAGGTGACCCGGCGCGGCGCCTACCGCAGAGTGTCCGTGGTGCTAGCGATCTGTCACAATGTACCATAGCACCACCAGCCCCGTGCTCCCCGTTCCGGCGCCATGCGCTATGATGTGGTCTACTGCCACAGTGCTGGGTGCGAGTCATGGACCCGATGCCGACCGCAGACTGGGATGCTCTAGCGCAGGACTTCGAGCGCCGCTACGGCGAGCGCCCGCAGGCTCGCGTGCGGGTGCCCGGTCGCGTCAACCTGATCGGCGAGCACACCGACTACCACGAAGGGTACGTGCTCCCGATGGCCATCGAGCGGTCGATCGCACTCGTCGGTCGGCGGCGCGCCGACCGGAGCCTGCGGATCTACTCCCGCGTGCTCGGGGAGGGCGCCACGCTCGACGTCGACGCCACCGAGCGCCATCCGGAGCGCTGGGCCCGCTACTTTCAGGGCGTGGTGCAGGTGCTCGGCGCGCGCCACCCGCTAGGTGCGGGGGCCGACGTGCTGATCGACGCCGACCTGCCGCCAGGTGGAGGGCTCTCGTCCTCGTCGGCGCTGGTCGTCGGGTTCGCGGCGCTGCTGGCGCGGCTTCAGGGACTTACCCTCGAGCCCCGCGAGCTGGCCCTCGTCGGGCGCGACGCCGAGCACTGGTACGGCACCACCGGCGGGATCATGGACCAGTACGTGATCAGCCATGCGCGGGCGGATCGGGCCGTCCTGCTCGACTGTCGCGCCCTCCAGCACCGGTACGTCGAGCTGCCCGAGGCGGTGACGGTCGTCGTCGCCAACACCGGCACGAAGCACAACCAGATCGTGTCGCCGTTTGCCGAGCGCCGCCGGCAGGCCGAGGCGGGGCTCGCGCTGCTGCGCGCCGCCCTGCCCACGGCAAAGACCCTGCGCGACGTGGACGCCGCCACCCTCGAGGCCCAGCGCGCGGCGCTCCTCGCGGCCGATCCCAGCGGGGTGCTCTGGCGCCGCTGCCACCACGTCGTGTCGGAGAACGCCCGCGTGCTGGCCGCCGCCGCCGCCCTGGAGCGGGGGGACCTGGCGGCCGTGGGCAGCCTGATGGCCGAGTCACACCGCAGCCTGCGCGAGGAGTACGAGGTCTCCAGCGCCGAGCTCGACGCGATGGTCGCCGCCGCCGAGACCAGCCCCGGCTACATCGGCGCGCGGATGACCGGCGGCGGCTTCGGCGGCTGTACGGTGAACCTCGTCGCCGGCGAGGCGGCCGCCGCGTTCAGCGCCAGCGTCCGCGAGCGCTACTACCAGGCGACCGGGATCGACCCGACGATCTTCGCCAGCCGGCCGGCGGCCGGCGTGCAGACCCTGGAGTACGACTGACGTGCACGGGGAGGATAGGAAGGCGATGGCCAGGCCCAAGCCCGCCACCACCAGCGCGCGGCCACGAGCGGGGAGCGCGGACGAGCGGCGGCCGACAGCCGCCGAGATCGTGATCATCAGCAACATGAACGTCGACTTCGCGGAGTTCCACCGCAAGTCGCGGCCGCAGTTGATCCAGGCCTACCGCATGCTGCTCGACCTGCACCTCGAGTCCGAGTTCGCCGGCAGCTACGGCATTACCGGTCGCACGCTCGAGGTGCTGCACGACGAGGCACCCGACGTGATCGAGCGGATGAAGGCCGGGATGCGGCGCGGGCTCCTGGAGTTCCTCTCCTACACCCAGTACCACGTGCACCCGTTCTTCTCGACCGAGGCCGAGTTCGCCCGCGACGTGCGGGCCGGCATCGAGACCTTCGCCCGCGTCCTCGGCCAGCGGCCGGCCGGCTTCCATCCGCCGGAGTTCTTCCACCTGAGCACCGCCGCGCTGAAGGAGCTGGGGATCCGCTACACGGTGCTCTACGCCGACGCCGTGGACGCGCCGGCCGGGGCGGAGCCCCACGCGATGGTCAAGGTGCGGGGCCACGGTCGAACGACCCTGCCGGCAGCGCTCGTCCCGCGCGACAGCTTCCGCAGCGCCGGCCACATCTTCGCCAGCGCGCGGGACGTCTTCTGGCGCCAGTTCCAGTCCGTGCCGCTCGTGACCGGGAAGTACGCTTACCTCCAGTACGACGCCGAGATCATCCTGATGCGGGAGTTCCGCGACGAGGAGCAGTACGTCTACGCGGGCTCCCCCGAGGAGATCTCGCTCGAGCGGGCGCAGGAGCTGCTCGGCAACTTCGCAGCGGCCGTCGGCGAGCTGCGCGAGCGCGGCTACCGCTTCATCCGGGTCGGCGACGTCTACCGGGAGGAGCGAGGAAAGCCGCTGCCGGTCTACCGCGCGCGGACCGACCTGGGGACCGCCACGCCGCTAACCTGGAGCAACACGACCGAGAAGCGCCTGGCCCTGGGCTTCTTCCACCTGGCCAACGTGCTCGGCCAGCGCCTGCGCGAGGAGGTCGAGCAGGACCTGCGCCTCGTGGAGACCCAACTGCTCTACCTCAAGGGCAGCGATCACCTGGGCTTCGAGCCGCCGATCGAGCGGATCGAGCGGACGAGCGGCTTCGCCCGCAACCTGTGCAACTCGCTGGCCTACCGGCTGGCGGCGTTCGATACGCCGCAGTCGCTGTACCAGGACTGCGCCCTGGAGCTCGACCGCTTCTACCAGGACCGCCTGGAGCAAAGCGCGCCGCCGGAGTTCGCCGACTTCCTGAGGCAGCTCTTCGGCGTGGCGACGGCGGCCACGACCCGGGCCGGCGCGCTGACCGTGCCGCCGGAGAACGCTGGGACGGCCTTGGGCCCGGACGGCGAGGGGAGTGACGCATGAATCTGGTCGTCGACGAGCGTCCAGACGGCATCGTCGTGCTGGGCTGGGCCGAGCCGACGGTGCTCGACGCCTCGAATGCCGATGAGCTCCGCCAGCGGGTGAACGCCGTGGAGCGCGAGCACTCGCGCCTCGTCATCGACATGGGCCAGGTCGAGTTCGTGGACAGCTCGATCATCGGGGCGCTCGTCGGACTCCTGCGCCGGGCCCGCACGGCGGGTGGGGACGTCAAGCTCGCCGCGCTCCACCCGGACGTCGAGATGATCTTCGAGCTGACGCGCCTGCAGCGCGTGTTCCGCATCCTACCCTCGGTCGAGGAGGCCGTCCAGGACTTCGCCACTCCGGCGTAGTGCGGGCGGCTCCGAGCAAACCGGCCACCTCGCGACGCGCGCAACAATTCGCACCGCTTCCGCCAGGGAGGAGGGTGGAAGTCTGGCAGGAAGCAGGCGGCTAGTGCGCACAAATCGGCGAAGTGTTACAGTCCATGATGTAGCGAGCGGCATGTACCAGGGCAGTTGAGCTGCTTCGGTCGAAGAGGAGACGTGCAGATGGTGGTGGCGAAAGCGGCGGTCGAGCCGGTCCGGGGTCGGACTCCCATACGGGTCCTGGCGGTGATCGACTGGCTGGAGATGGGGGGGGCCCAGCAGCACCTCTTGACCCTGGCAACGGGCCTGGCGGGCGCCGGCTTTCGCTTCACCGTGGCTACTTCCGCCGACGAGCCACTCGCCGCCGACTACCGGCAGGCGGGCATACCCGTCGTCAGCCTGGAGCAGCGCACGATCAAGCACCGCTATAGCTCGACGTTCACCGCTCGGCTCACCGAGCTGGCCTCGTGCGGACAGTTCGACCTGATTCACAGCCACCTGCACTCGGCCTCGGTGGCGGCGGCGTTCGCGGCCGGCGTCAGCGGGCTTCCGCTCGTGATCACCCATCACAGCATGAACACCTGGCGCACGCCCCAGGACGTCCGGCTCGGTCACTGGGCGGATCGTCGGGCCGCTGCGGTAATCGCGGTGGCTTCCAACGTAGCGGCGAATGCCGAGCGCAGCGGCGTGCGCGTCCGCGTCATTCCCAACGGGGTGAGGACCGACGGCTCCCCCTGGTCGGCAGCGAAGGTCGTGGAGGCGCGAGCAGGACTCGGCGTGCCCCGGGACACCTACCTGGTCGGGTTCGTGGGCCGCTTCTCGCCCGACAAGAACCCCCTGCTGTTCGTCGAGGCGGCGGCTGCCGCCGCGCGTCGTTGTCCCTCAGCCCACTTCCTGATGCTGGGCGACGGGCCCCTGCGCCCCGCGGCCGAAGCGCGCGCCCAGGCGCTCGGGCTGGAGGGGCGAATCGTCTTCCCCGGCTTCCGGCCCAACGCGGCGGCCCTGCTGCCGGTGCTCGACACGCTGGTGTTGAGCTCGGACAGCGAGGGCGCGCCGCTCATCGTCCTCGAGGCGATGGCGGCCAGCCGCCCGGTCGTCGCGACGGCCGTCGGCGACGTGCCAGCGCAGATCGTCGATGGCGAGACCGGCTTCGTGGTGGCCCCCGGGGACGCGGCCGGGCTGGCAGAGGCCATCGCCCAGCTCGCCGACGTCGCGCTGCGCGCCCAGCTCGGGGTCGCCGGCCGAGAGCGCGTGCTGGAGCGATTCTCCGTCGCCACCATGCTGGCCCAGATCGCCGCCGTCTACCGCGAGGTGCTGGAACGACGCCCGCCGGTGCCGGATGGGCTCGCGCGCCCGGGCGCCGCCGCCCGGGCAGAGCAACCGAGCGGGCGGGCGGCCCGGCGGACGCCTCGCTAGTCGAGGTACCCTCCTCGCCGCGGGATTTCCCCCTCGCGGTCGTCGACGCCTCCTAGCGTCCGGATGGCGCCCTGGCGCGGCCGGGAGCCCGCCGCGATCGTCGCCTGGTAGTAGCGCGCCGTCTCCTGGACCATCCGCTCGACGCCGAAGCGGCTCGCCGCCCGCCGGCGCCCGCGGCGGCCGAGCGCCGCCCGCAGCTCGGGGCGCTCGAGCAGCGCCAGCACCGCCCGGGCGAGCGGCGCGCGCTCGCCCGGCTGGCAGAGGAAGCCCGTCTCGCCGTCCACGACGACTTCCGGCACGCCGCCCACGGCGGTGGCCACGACTGGCCGCTCCGCCGCCATCGCCTCGAGCACCGCGAGGGGCAGCGCCTCTTCGCGCGACGGCAGCAGGAACACGTCGATCACGTGGTTGAGCGCCGTGACGTCGCGCCGCGCGCCGGTGAAGATGACCTGCTCGGCCAGACCCAGCGCCGCGCTCAACTGCTGCAGCTCGGCGCTGAGGGGGCCGGCGCCGACGACGAGGAACCGGGCGTCGGGCCGGCGGGCCGCGACCTCCCGCGCCACCTGGAGGAAGACGTCGTGGCCCTTCTCTGGCGACAGGCGCGCGATCATGCCCACCACGGGAGCGTCGGCCGCGATACCCAGCTCCTGCCGGATCCGCCGCGCGGCCTCGGTCTGGTCCTCGAAGTACCGGGGCTCGATGCCGTTGTAGATGACGCGCACGCGCCCCGGCGGCACGCCGGCGCCCACGAGCAGCGCCTTGGCGGCCTGGGAGACGGCGATCACTCGCCCGCGGGTGAGCCCGAGCAGCCAGGGATCGCCGGGGCGCACGATCAGCGTGTGGGCCGTACTGATCAGCGCCGGCACGCCGGCGAGCTGACCGGCCAGGGTCGCGTGCAGGTGGGCGGGATAGAGGTGGCTGTGGACCACGTCGGGGCGCCAGCGCCGGAAGAGCGCGTAGAGCGCCCAGAGGGCCGGGAGCAGCGGCTCGTACTCGTCGTCGGCGGCCGGCTTCACCATCTCGATGAGGTGGACGGGGATGCGCTGCTCGCGCAGGGCGTCCACCAGCGGACCGGGCCGCGGGCAGACGACCGCCACCCGATAGCGGTCGCGGTCGAAGGTGCGGGCCAGGGTGAGCACGTGGTTCTCGGCGCCGCCGATCACTGCGTTCCCGACGACCTGCAGCACGCGCAGCGGGCGGCCTGGTCTCCCGATCAGCGCTCTCATCGTGCTCCGTCTCTCGCGTCCGGCGGTGGGCCGGTCGGGCTGGGCGCGCAGCTAGGATAGCTTGCTGGCCTGGCGAAGGGTAGCCGGCCGTGACCGGCTGTAACAACATTCACGCCGGACCTGTAATCTTCTTCACTCCCTGCCGCGCCCGGGTGGCGTAGACTCAGAATGGTCGGATCGGCCGGTGAGGTTGACAAGGCAGGCGGGAGAGCGCATGCTAACCGTGAGCAATTCGACCGACGACAATCGCCCATTGCGCCGTCCTTTGTTGCAGAATGAGGATTCGGCCATGGCCTCTCCCTCGTCGCTCCCATCTCAGTCCGAGGGCACCGAAGAGCCGTCGAGGCTCGCGCGCAGTTTCGGACTCCTGGCGCTCCTCGCCGTCGTGCTCGTCCCGCTGGCGGCCATCGGCCTTGGCGCCTGGCTCTGGTACAGCTCGTCGCACGGGTCACTAGTGATCCCGGGTGCCTCGCGCGTCTCGGACGACCTCGCGCCGTCCGCGGCCGACCGCAACCGCGTGGCCGCGGTCGACCAGGGAATCGACTTCTCGGCGAGCGCGCGCGGCGACGTCTACCCGCTGCGCGAGCTGTCCACCGGCCGCCAGATCACGGAAGACGGCGAGCCGGTCTACGTGAACCGCGACGGCGCCCGCGTGACGTTCCCGGTGCTGTTCCGCGACGACTTCACCAACCCCGGCAGCGGCTGGAGCGGCGGCAAGGCGGGCGCCTACTCCTATGGCGAGTACCGCCTGCTGACCACGATCGAGGGCGTCGGCTGGGAGCACGCCGTCCACAACATGCAGTTCGGCGACTTCCAGGCGCGGCTCGACGCGCGGCTCGACCGCCCCACCACCGGCGTCTACCTCTACCTGGGCTTCCGCTTCCGCGAGCAGGCGAACGGCAGCGAGGGGTACGTGTTCGTGGTCACGCCGGACACGTCGAGCTTCCGCCTGGAGCTGTGGCGACCCGGGGAGGGCGGGACGACGACACGCGCCCGGCTGATCGACGAGACGACGTCGCCGGCCATCCTGTTCGGCACCGACTGGAACCGTCTCGTGGTGCGCGCGGTCGACTCGGACATCACCCTGCTGGTCAACGGGGAAGTCGTCGGGCGAGCGCAGAACGACACGTTGAAGACTGGCGCGCTGGCCCTCGGCGTGGGCAAACTGCCGAACGCGCTCACCTTCGCCAACGGGGATGCGCGCTTCGCCAACCTGGTAGTCTCCGGCACGAACTAGACCGACGACGGCTCCGGGTTGCGCGGCGGGCCGCCGCCGGCCCGAGCCAGGCAGGGACGGCTCCCGGCCGCCGGACTCGCGGGTAGTGCTAGCGGGCACGCTCGCGGCCCGACCCAGCCGGGGATACGGCCGCCGCGACAGGTGCGCGGGCGACCGGTAGGAGGAGATCGATGAGTCAGGCGACAGCCCAGCAGGATCCGTCCGCGGGCGCGACCCCGCCGGCGCGCGAAGATACCGGGGCCAGGGGGCGGCAGCCGGACCTGCCGCCGGTCATCAGTGTCTTGCGACCGATCATCGACATCGTCGCGGGTATCCCAGCTAGCGTCCACGCGAAGCTGCTCGCCGGCTTCCTGATCAGCGCCCTCCTGCTCCTCGCCATGAGCCTGCTGAGCCTGACCGTGCTCGACCGTATGGGTCAGCGCGTGGACGAGCTGGACCGCCTGCAGGAGAAGGTCAACCGCGCGCGGCAGATGGAGTACCTGGTCACCGCGCAGAGCCACTACCGCGCCATGGCGCTGCTGACCCGCGACGATTCGAACAACGACAAGATCGCCAACGCGAAGAAGGCGTTCACCGATCACCTCAACGCCGTGGCCCGCCTGAGCCCGCCCGACCAGCAGGACTTCCTGGCCCGCGTGCGAGAGATGGACCAGCGCTTCGCCGCCTCGAGCGACCGCGTGCTGGCGCTGTACAAGGCGGGCAACATCGACCAGGCGATGCAGCTCCACCTGGGCGAGGAGCACCCGATCTCGCACGAGCTGGAAGCGGCGATGCTGCGGCTCGAGACGGACGCCGAGCGGCAGATGCGCGACGCCCGCAGCCTGATCACCGACGATCGCAACCTGTTCTCGACGATGGTCGGCGCGTTCTCGGCGCTGAGCCTGTTCTCCGCCCTCCTGCTCGGCCTGGTGCTCTCCTGGGCCTTCATTCGGCCGGTGCGCAAGGTCGATCGCGTCCTGGCCGGACTGGCGGCGGGCGACTTCAGCCAGCGCGTCCAGGTCCCCAACCGTGACGAGTTCGGTACGCTGAGCCGCAACCTGAACACCGTGAGCAGCCACCTGGCGTCGGTGTACCAGAAGCTGCAGTCGATGAACGAAAACCTCCAGCACCAGGTCTCCGACCAGCTCGGCGAGCTGGAGCGGGTGACGGCGCTCAAGCGCTACCTGTCGCCACAGCTCGCCGACTCGATCCTGTCGGGCAACGTCGAGGTGACGCTCGCGTCGCGGCGCAAGCACCTGACGGTCTGCTTCATCGACGCGCGCGGCTTCTCCGCCCTCGCCGAGCGCTACCAGCCCGAGGAGCTGGTCGACCAGTTGAACGTGTACCTGACGGCGATGACCGACATCGTGTTCAAGTACGGCGGGACGCTCGACAAGTACGTGGGCGAGCAGATCAAGGTCTTCTTCGGCGATCCGGTGGCGTACGACGACCACGCGGCGCGCGCGGTGCAGATGGCGCTGGAGATGCGCCAGGCGCTGGCCGAGCTGCAGCATCGCTGGTTCATGGACGAGGAGGAGCTGCTGACGATCGGCATCGGGATCAGCACCGGCTACGTCACCGTGGGGAACATCGGCTCCGCCACGCGGTTGGACTACACGGTCGTCGGCAACCACGTCAGCCTGGCCGCGCGCCTCGCCGAGCGCGCGCAGTCCGGCCAGATCCTGATCAGCGAGCGCACGCTCGTGGCGGCCCGCGACCTGGTCGAGGCGCGAGAGATCGACGAGGTGGAGCTCGAAGGTGTCACGCGACCAATCAAGATCTACGAGGTCGAGGCCCGGCAGGCCGTTGCGGCGCGGCCCTAGCTCTTCTCCCCCTCCCGGCCCGGAAGGAGACCCTCCGGGGCGGGCTGGAGGTGACAGGCGGGGCTCCGACCGCGGGGATGGAGACCGACGTTGGACTCGGCGCCGGGCGAAACTATGATCGACGCGCTTGATGGGAAGCAGCTAGGCCCCTACCAGATCGTCGAGCGGATCGGGCGGGGCGGCATGGCGGTGGTCTACAAGGCCGTGCAGCCGACGCTGCGCCGCCACGTGGCGATCAAGGTGCTGCCCGCCTACTTCGTCCACGAGCCCGGCTTCCGCGGTCGCTTCCAGCAAGAGGCGGAAACGGCGGCCAAGCTCGAGCACCCCAACATCCTGCCGATCTTCGATTTCGGGCAGGAGGGCGACCTCCCGTACATCGTCATGCCGCTCGTCTCCGGCGGCACCCTCCGCGACTGGCTGGCGCAGCCCGTGACCCTCGAGCGGGCGATTCAGGTGTTCAGCCGCATCCTGAGCGCGCTGGACTACGCCCACACCCGCGAGCCCGCCATCGTCCACCGCGACATCAAGCCGACGAACGTCCTGATGAGCCAGGGCGACTGGCCGCTGCTGACCGACTTCGGCATCGCCAAGATCGCCGAGTCGTCGCTGCGCTTCACCGGCCCGGCCACGATCGTCGGGACCCCGGAGTACATGGCGCCCGAGCAGAGCCGCGGCGGTGAGGTCGACCAGCGGGTGGACATCTACGGCATGGGCGTCCTCCTGTACGAGGTACTGACGGGGCAGCTACCGTTCAAGGGCCGCACCGCGCTCGACGTCATCC
>Ga0070741_10017390_pt1 | contig 11822 bp, 8 predicted proteins | sample Coa_R1_4_FD_66440 | JGI IMG/M metagenome (GOLD analysis project Ga0070741, IMG submission 66440) | Surface soil microbial communities from Centralia Pennsylvania, which are recovering from an underground coalmine fire - Coalmine... | ecosystem: Environmental > Terrestrial > Soil > Unclassified ...
TGAGCGCCAAGCTGGAACACTGAGCTCGTGTAAAGGCCGGGGCCCGAGGGCCGCCTCTACCCGGGAAAGCTCAGTAGAAATCCGAGCAGCTCAGATAGAAACCGCACTGCGGGCACTTCAGCTTGCAGCGGTGATCAACCAGTTCAGCCGAGCAATTCGGGCAGAAACGAGAGGGATCGGGAGCCGAGTTCTTCAACCCAGGCCGGTCTGCAGCGGCAGAAACCTTCCCGTTCTCGCATATGTCGCTCATCGCCGCTTCTCTTCCCTGTTCACTATAAACAAAAAAGGAGCCTCGCGAGGCTCCTTTTGAGTTTCTGCTCACAAGCGCTCAGAATCCGGGCATGAAGGAATAGCCGATCGAAACGGTAAAGCGCGCGGCGTTGGCGTTATTGAACTCGGCGTTGTTGCGAATCAGGTAGTAGTGAACTTCCGGCCGGATGAAGGCATGTCCCCAGAAGTAGTAACGAACGTCGGCCCCAAAGTGACCGGCGAAGTGGTTGCTGCTGACGTAATTGGTGCAGGAGGTGAATCCGCAGGTGAAGAACGGCGTATAGAAACGAAGGTCTTCGCCGCCGATCCCTGCCATCAGATCGGCGCCCATCTTCTTCTTGACAAAAGTAGCGCCGTAGACGGCATTGAAGTCATAGAAGATCGGCCGGTAGGGCTGGAAGATGAATGCGCTGGCGTTGGCGCCGCCGTAGACCGCCTGCTTTGCGCGCCACGCTACCTCGCCTCCAAAGCCGATGTGCCGCTTGAAGAGAAGGATGCCGCTGAAGCTGGGATAGAGTCCGCCGCTCAACGAGGGAAAGGTCCCTCTGGAATTGGTGGTTGCCGAGGGAGCAACGATGGTGCCGAAACCGAAAGCGCCGTGGAATTCCTGCGCCTGGGCAGTGAAAGTCAACGCGAACCCAAGGGCCAGTAAAACTATGAATCTCTTCAAGCGAGTCTCCTTCTTCAGCTATGCGCTTTGAATCCTGAAACACGTACTCTGGATTATAGTTCCGCTATCGGCGCCTGCGCGGCACGAACATGCGGAGGCAATAGTCGGGTCAGAGGGCCTTTGGAAGGCGCCGGGCTTTCCAGCCGGTTCTCGGGAGCGACTCTGCGGCGGCATCTCCACTACCCGCGGGCAGGTGAAACAGCCCTCGCCGGCGCCAGCTGGAGAGTCGCTAGCGCAAGACTATGTCAAGCTCCGGCCCGGTGAAATCCGGGATGACTCTCTCGGCGCCGGCTTCCAGCAGGGTCTCGCGCAGTCCATTGCTGGACACGCCGATGCACCGCAGGCCGGCTGCCACTGCCGCCCGCACGCCGGCAAAAGCATCATCGAAGGCCAGCGCGTGTTGCGGCCGGACCATCATCCGCTCACAGGCCAGCCGGTAAACCATGGGGTCTGGCTTTCCGGCGGTGACGTCGCCGGCGGTAACAATGGCCGCAAAGCTGTCGCCCAGGCCCATGCGTTCAATGGTTGACGTGGTCCGGATTTCACTGGCCGACGTGGCCACCGCACACACGATCCCGCAGCGGCGCAGCTTATCCAGAAACTCAACAACGCCGGGGACGGGCTCGATGCGGGGCTCCATGCGGCGGAAGATTTCGTCCTTGCGCTGGCCATAGGACTGCAATTCTGCTTCCGGCAGATCGCCCAGGAAATGGCGCAGGATTTCCGCGCGGGTGCGCCCTTCCAGAATGAAGGCGAGCTCCGCGTCCGGAACATGATTGCCGGTCTGGCGCAGGAACTCCTTCCAGGCCGCCCGGTGTGCAGGATGGCTGTTGATGAGAACGCCGTCCATGTCGAAAACCACGCCCCGGGTTTCCCGCCTGTGGTTCATTTCGCGAGAGTTCCCCCAGTGGTTTGCCTGATCCCTGGCCAGGTCCGGTTCGCGAGCTCATAGTTCTCCAGCGTGCCGATGTCCAGGAGGTAGCTGGCAATACGGAAGGCTCGCATCTTGCCGGCAAGGCGCGGCAGAACGTCGAAGGCGATGTCGGCGCCGGGCTTGTCAGGAATGGCGTCCAGCAGTTGAGGTGTGCCGATCATGATTCCGGCAAAAGCCAGATTGCTTCTGGGCTGCGCAGGTTTTTCGACAAACTCTACAATCGTGTCCTGTTCGCCCAGTTCAACAACCCCGCAACGCCGCGGGTCCGGGACACTGTACACGCCGAGGGTGGCCGCACTGCCGGGCAAATGAGACTCCAGCATGGTCTGGAAATCCATGGTGGTCAGCACGTCGGCGTAGAAGACCCAAAACCTGCTCTCTCCTTCCACAAAACTGCGATTCACTCGCAGGGTGCCGGCGCTGCCGAAGAGTTCCGGCTCTTCGACGATTCTGACCTTCATTCCATCTTTCCATCGGCGCGCAAAATCAAACACCGCGGCCGCGTGCGCGTGCGTATTCACCAGCACTTCCGAGATCCCGCTGCGGCGGCACTGGGTCAGCCAGATTTCCAGCATGGGAACGCCTTTGACCGGCAGCAGACATTTGGGGGCCGAGTCGGTATATGGGCGCAAACGGGTCCCGTGCCCGGCCGCCAGCAGAAACGCTTTCATGTGGAAGCGACCGGGACAAAGGTCCAGCGCGAGGCGCTGTGCTCGTCATTGTCAATAAAGGGATCGTTGACCAATACCTGCGCTCCCTGAAAGTCAAAATGGAAGGTCATTTCTTTCAGCCCCTCCGCGGACAATGCCTCGCGCAACCGCGGTTGATTTTGCGGCTCGCAAAAGAGTAACAGGAAACCTCCGCCGCCGGCGCCGGTAATCTTGCCTCCCAGAGCGCCATTATCCAGAGCTATCTGATAGAGCGAATCAATGCGTGAGTTGGAAATGGCGGACGAGACCCGTTTCTTCGCTTGCCACGCCTCGTTCAGCAGGCCGGCCAGTCTGGTCAGCCTGCCGGATTTGAGGGCCTCACGCATCTTGTAGGCAAGGTCCTTGATCTCGTGCAGGGCATCGAGCGAAGTCCTGCTTCCATCCTTCGTGGCCTGCTCCTGTTCCGCAAGAATGTGCCAGGAGTGGTGCGCCGCCCCGGTGAAGAAAAGCAGCAGACTGTTCTGGAACTCTGACATCACGGCAGGGCCGGGATCGATCGGTTGCACGCGCGAGTGACCGTCGGGCAGAAACTCGATGAAGTTCAAACCTCCGAAAGCGGCGGCGTATTCATCTTGCTTCCCGACGTGGCGGCCCAGGACGTTTCGCGCAATGTGGAATGCATATTCCGCCAGGTCCTGCTTGGACATCGGCATGTGCAGATAGCTGGTGAGAGTTTTGACCACGTTTACGCAGACACTGGCGGAGGAACCCAGGCCGGTGCCGGGAGGAATCTCGGAGGCAAGGAAAAGATCCACATAGACTTCGCGGCGGAGGTCCTTGAGCACGGCCACGGGAATTTCCAGGCCGTCGCTGGCCCGAATATCGAGCATGGCGAAATCGCGCCAGCTGTCGCAAATGCGCAAGTCCGACGAGATGATCTGAATGCACTGATCGGAACGGGTTCCCAGAACGGTGTAGAAATACTTGTTGATGGCGGTGCTGAGAACAGCTCCGCCATACTGTTCGTAGTAGGCCGGAAGGTCGGTGCCGCCGCCCCCGAAGCTAATCCGAACTGGACTGCGTACGATGAGCATGTGCGATCACATCTTCCCGCGCTGACGTCCCCGGCCCCCATTCCAATCCATAAACCTGAGGACCGGGTATGGGGGAAAACACTCTCTGGACCAGCGTCCAGATCGTCTGCAGCAGCAGGGAAATGTCCAGCAGCAGATACGGGTCCATCACGTATTGCAGATCGAAGCGGGTCTTTTGTTCCGCAGAACTGGACTCGCGCAGCCCGTGCACCTGGGCGAGGCCGGTCATGCCGGGTTTCACCCGCAACCGGCGCTGCTGCCATTCGCTGTACTGCCCGCGGCGCGCTGGAGGGTCCGGCCGCGGACCGACCAGGCTCATCTGTCCACGGAGGACGTTCCACAACTGCGGCAGTTCCGTAATACTCATGTGCTCGAGCCAGCGTTCCACGCGCGACTTGGTGCGCACCGGGCGGTCCACATTCAAGCGCAGCATGCGAAAGGGTAAACCGTGCTCTCCGCAACGTGTCTCCCAGCGGAAAGGAACTCTCCTCTTGAGAAGCAGCGCGAGCGCGCACGGCAGAAGCACGAGGAATGCGGGCGCTATAAGCACGGCGGAAACGGCCAGATCCAGCACGCGCTTGAGCACCAGGTATCGGCGACGCAGACCCGGCTCGCGCAATTGCACCAGCGGAAGCCCGTCGAGCGAGATCAGCCGGGTTTTCGCGGCATAGAGCTCGTAGGATGACGGTACCAGGCTGGTTTGAATGCCCAGGTCGCGGATGCGCGCGATCAGGGTGCGGATTTCAATGCTGGGCGGGTGGGGCAGCGCCACGATCACCTCGTTCACGCGGGCTGAGCGGAGCAGGTCGAAGATGCCGAAGGTGGAAACCTGAGCAGCATGGTCGTAGGCTAGTCCCGGCGTTAGCAGTTCTTCCGCGTCCTGGTTGGGGAACAGGAGTCCCACCACGCGGCACAGTGTCTCAGGATGTTGCCGAATTTTTGACGCCACCTCCTGGGCAATTCGTCCGCTCCCCAGCACGACCACGCGCCAGACGTCTCCTTCCTGATGCCGGCGCTGAAGCACCAGGCGCGCGCCGCTGCGAATCCCGAGAAAGCCTCCAAAGAGCAAGACGATGAAATAGGCCAGCGCAAGCCGCGAGACATAACTGCGGGTGAGGTAGCCCAAGGTAAGCAGCACGCCCATGGTGCAGACCGTCCCCAGCAGAAGGTGCGAAAGAACCGCCGGAAGCCTCCAGCCTCCGCGAAAACCATCCATGGGCATGAAAGCCGACAGTGCGGTCCAGATGATCGAGGTCGCGCTGACAAATGGCAGCAACGCATGGATGGACGCGCGTTCATCCGGCGTCCAGGTCAGGCCGAATCGCAGCAGGCCAGCAGCAAGAAAGGCGCCGCCGATCCAGGACAGGTCGGCAAGCAGGATCCATAGTTCCAGCTTTCGGGTGTTCATCTTTCTGCCGTTCGTACGACCAGCCGCGGGCCATAAGAAATGCCGGAGGGGAGACTGGTGATCTGCGAGCGCACGCAGGTGAAAAGCGAGTGCGCCAGACACAGATGCAGGTCTTCGATGATCTGCATGTTGTCACAAGGGACCACGATGCAGGCATCGCACAGCGCCAGCATTCTGCCTCCTGAAAATCCCGTGAGTCCTGCGGTGATACTGCCGGATTGTTTCGCCACTCTTAGAGCCTTGAGCACGTTGGGCGAGTTGCCACTGGCGCTGATCGCAAACGCCACATCGCCGGGGCCGGCAAAGCCCGCCAGCTGCTCGGCAAAGATGTCCTCGTAGTTTGAGTCATTTGCCCAGGCGGTCATCAGGGGTACGTTGTCAGTCAGGGCCATTACGCGAAATCTTTTCTTCGAGCCGTTCGCAGTGCCCTTCCCCAGGTCGCAGGCAAAGTGCGAGGCCAGCGCGGCACTGCCTCCATTTCCGAAGAGAAGCACCGTGCGTTGCTGCTGATAGGCGCGCAGCAGGATTTGCGTGACTCGCTCCACGTCCTCGAAGGGAAGCGCCCGCATAGTCTTCGCAAGCAGGTCGAAGTACGACTGGCAATGTTGAATGGGATTCACCGGAGAGAGGACGGGAAAAGAGGATTGAGGGTTGCCCAGAGCTGAGGTGAAGAAACTGAGTAGCCGGAAATGGATTATTGACGCAAACGGAGATGCGGGAAAAACGTAAGCTGCAACTGTGCGGTGGTATTGGAGCGGCTGGTCGCGGAGAGCAGCGGAAAATACCAGCGCTCGTACTGCAGCAGTCCCGACACTCCAAAACTGCGGGTCAGCATGATCTGCGGGCGAAGGTTGAAGTCGTCCAGGTGCCCGCCTTGCAAGAAATTACGATCCACCTTCTGGTAGCGGTACCCCAACTGCAGGGTGGAGCGGGTTGAAAACCAATACGTGAAGCTGCCCTGCCCGCCGCGGCCGGCCCGTCCCATCCAGCTGGCGAGAAGATTGCCGTCGTTTGTGTAGCCGTCGCGGTACCGCCGGAAGTCCCAATAGACGAAGCCCGGCGGAAACTCGCGCGTGTGCGGGGTCCCGATGAGCTCAGCGCGAAAGCCCACGCGGTGCAGTTTCGGCAGCATGGGCATGAACAGGCCGATATTCATGGACGGCCGGCTGGAGGTGAGTGGAGTGTACTCATCCACGGCCAGAGAATCGCGGTAAATGGTGAGCCATTTGCGCAAGCCGGGGACGCGGTAGCTGAATTCGAACTGGCTGATGCGTTTGCCTGGATTCGTGGCAGGGTTCGATGTGTGCGCATAAAAAGTGCGCAGAAAGTTGTGGATTGTGACCGGCAGCCCCGGCCCGCCGAACATGGCGGTGAAACCAAAGCCGAACTCCAGGTTCTGCGTGGGCTTAAAGCTGAGCTTTAACCCCTGGATGAAGGGTTGCGGCTGAATGTGGACCGGACCGATCAGGTGGTCCGTGTCAAATTCGAAGTGATGTCCATCCAACCGGCCGAAGAAGTATTCCGAACGCAGATCGCCGAAAACTTTCGAGATCAGCGGGATGTGATAAGGAGAGACGTTGTCGAATTTCACGCCCAGAATGGGTTCCGCATTGTTGCTGATCAGAAGCGGCGCGCTGCCGGTTGTGCTCCACCACTCGCTCTGCTTCCCCGCAGATATCTGAAGATTGCGGAACTGCAGGGCAACCGTGCCGGTCAATAGGTCAAAGCGCCTGACCGCGGGCCGTCCTGCGGGAAATGGCAGGGTTGCATCGGCATTGGCGATGGCCGCCTGCACGGCCGGTGAATACGAAGGCACCGCCGGCGATTGCTGATATTCCCCCTGCAGCGCAAAGGAAAGCGGCCCGGCAACAGCGTGGGCGGAGAATCCTGCGATGCTGTTAAAGCCCGCGCTGTAGGGACGCCCATAATCGTCAGTGAGGGTCTGGGCGAAGTGATAGCCATCGGTCAGCGGTGTGCCGCTGACGTTGGTCGCGCGCAGATAGATGGAATCCACGCTTACCCCTGCATTGGCAGCGCCGTTCAGGCGTGCTAGTTCCTTGTCGAACTCCCGGGATAGTTCTGAATAGATCTCAGCTCCTTCCCCTCCGCCCACTCCTTCCGAAGGGATCACCTCTTCCGCTTCCTCCAGAAGCCGCGCGCATTCCATGCGTGTCCAGGGACGAAGGCCGGCGTGCGCCGTCCGAATGAATCCCAGAGCAGCGAGGCGGTCGAACATGGGGTAGACCCAGCTGTCCGGCAGCACATAAGGAGAGCTCATGTTCCGGGGATCGCGCTGGCGGGGTTCGCCGCTCGATTCAAAGTAGTTGCCCCAGGCTGCGCCTCCCAGCTCTGGATTGTGATGGGCACGGTAGACCTCGTGGCCAAAGTACCAGCCCAGGCCTGCGCCGATGAGCACATCGGAGGCGAAGTGCTGGTGCGCGTTGACGCGCGTGACCGTCACTGCCGTCGCCACGCTGTATGCTGCGAGCTTGCTCAAAAAGCCAGGATATTCGTGGGCCAGCGTGCTGGCGATGGACCAGGCGAGCGCGGAATGCTCCGAGGGAAACGACAAACCGCCATTGAAGAAACTGCCCGTTCCAGTAGCCTGATTGGGGCGTTGGCGTTGCGTACTGAGCTTGAGCGCATAGGTGACCGCGGTCGCATTGATGGCAGCCTCCGCGGAGAGCAGCCCGGTCTCGTGAAGATGCTCATTGTGAGTGAGACTGCCGAGCAGGTACGAGCCCCCGCCGGCCGCGATCAATGAGTACAGACTGTAGTCTGAAATCCTGCGACTGAGGTCCAACTGGCTGGGGCGGTTGGGCACCTGCTTCGAAATCCAGCTGTCTGCTGCAATCAATCCCGCGGTCGCTCCCGCGACGGGGATGATCCATTTCAAATCTGCTTTGCGGGTGTGAGCCGGAAGGGTCCAGAAGTGCTTCTGGTCCTGCACAACGTGCTTCGCGAAGGGCAGGAGCAGCCGGTTGTCCGGGTCCACGCCCGGCTGGAGATCGTAGTTCCGGTCTTGCTCTTTCTGGCCTGGCAGGGACGGCGAAGGTTGTGTATCCTTCGTTCCATTCTGCTGCGCCGGACACACCGGCGCCGCAAGAATGACCAGAGTCGCGCAGAGCAGGAGGCAGCGCATGGTCGTCAACTCCGCGGCTAAAAACCCCTTGCTACCTGCACTGCAATTCCAATCGCGGAGACCAGTTGCGCGACCTGCAGCGTCTCCCTCCACTTGAACCCGCCCCCAAAGGCCTTGCTGGGGACCACGATCATATCGCCGGGCTGCATCGGGGAATCCAGGGCGCCGCCGCTGAACAGCCCCTTGGATCCGCCGGCCACAGTCCCGTTGGCCCGCACAATGAAGATGTTCTTCCGGTCGCCGCCCGTTGTCACCCCGCCCGCCTGGCGCAGATACCACTGGGCGCTCTTGCCCGGCCGGAACGCAATTCCAGTCTGGTTATAGACCGCCCCTTGCACCATCACGAAAGCCGGCTTCTTGGGAATGTAGATGGAATCGCCAGCGCGCAGCGGGATGTCGGCCGGAGTGTGGATCCATGACTTGCCGCTGTTAATGTGGATGACCAGACGGCCGATGGGCGCGGTCGTCTGCAGCTTCTGAAGGGTGTCCCGCCACTGCACGAGAGATGCTTCCTTGGCGAGAGGATCGTCAATTCCCGCGCCCAGCCCGCCACCTTCCTGCCTGGCTTGCGCAATGAGTTGCGCGCGGTTCTGTTCTTCCAGGTCACGAATCTCGACCCGCTCGAAAATCGCGCCATAGGGATAAGCATCCGGACGAAAGCCGCCGGCGCGGGCCAGCAGATCGCTGAGCCGCTCACCGTCGCGGATGCCATAGGTCCCGGGATGGACGACCTGGCCCTCGACTTTCACGGTTGCGCCAATGTCTTTCCAGCCGGTGATCTGGCCGACAGTGAGTACGTCGCCGGCATGCATCCGCATGTCGGTGTCTGGTTCGCCGCTGAGAGCCGCGCCAATCCTGATCGGAATATGCTCGGTTTCCACGTTGTTTCCGCCCGCTACCGAATAGCGCGTCAATTCGGCAACTTCGGTATAGGCCGAACGCTTCAATCCGCCCGCCAGACGCACCAACTCGGTAGCGGTCATGTTGGCGCCCAGTGGATACCGGCCGGGCCTGGCGACCTCTCCGTGCACCTCGACGGTTGCAGGGGTCAGGCGCTTCACGTCCGTGTGCACAAATACCCGGTCCTGCGGCTCCAGCAGGAGGTTTTCCCTGCGGTCGCCGTTGATCGCCTTTCGCAAATCGGCATTCAATACCTCCAGTTTGCCGTCGCGGGTCTTGCGGAAGATCTGAACGTCATCCATCTCGGCGTCCGGCGTCGTGCTTCCGGCAAGAAAGATTGCGTCCCGCAAGTAAGTAGCGCCGTTGGTGACGTGGTCGCCAGGATCCCGGACCTCGCCGGTGATAGTGATCACCGGGGGATCCTCAAAATCAAATCGTCCGAAGACGCGCACGGTGTCGAATGGCTTGAGAGTCAGGTCCTGATCTTTTCCGGCCAGCGCGTCTTGCAGGTTGAAGGCAAGGACCTCCGGCTTGAGGTCCGGACCGTTCAGACGAATGACCTCCGCGTGCTGCTGGTAGGGCTCAGGTAGCAGGTCGCTGTAAGAGTGAATGAGGTCAGTGACCTTCATTCCTTCCCGGTAGGCGTACTTGCCGGGACGAAAGACGTGACCGTCGAGATACACGCTCTTCTGCGCAAAGGGAAGGATGGGAGAGATCCGGATGCGGTCACCATCCTGAATCTGGAATTGTTCCAGCGCTTCGGTCACCTTCGCATCCTGGTTGTTTTCGGGAATGTCGAGCCGGAGCATCGTCCGGTCCTGGTGCGCCTCGACTCTTTCCAGGTCCACATGGCGCAAAGTGCCGGAAGGCAGGACTCCGCCGGCCAGTTCCAGAACATCGGCCAGGCTTTTTTCGCCGGCAAGCTCGTAGATGCCTGGCCGCCGGACCATGCCTTGAATTGTGACCTGCTGCCCGACCGGAGGCACCAGGATTGTGTCGCCGGACTCCAGACGCTGCATTCCCGCCTGCACGCCATGGAGCAGCAGGTCGTATAAGTCAACGTTCTCGACCAGTTGGTTTCCGCGGTAGTGTTTCACGATGCGCATGGAGCCGCGCGCCGTCGGACCTCCAGCCTGATACAAAGCATTGAGCGGCGTCGAAAGTGAGCTGATGTCGTAAGCGCCGGGACGCTGCACGTCGCCGACCACGTAGACGCGGACAGTGCGCAGGCGGTCGAGAGAAACGTCTGCTTGGAGAGTGCGGAACTGGCTGCGCAGCGACGCCTGCACCATGCGCTGCACATCGCCGAGGTTGTGCCCGGCCACCTGGATGCTTCCAATCTCCGGCAGGCTTAGACGGCCCTCGCGATCCACCACCCGATGCAGCCGCTGGGAAATGCTGCCCCAGAGATCAATATTGAGGCTGTCTCCAGGACCGAGCACGTAGTCGGGCCCGGCAGGCAAGTCCATCGGAAGCTGATCGGTATTGCCGGTGCCATTTTCAAAAATGTCCAGGCCAAAGCGCGTCAAGGACGGCGCCCGACGCGAATATTGCGAATACAAGTCATAGAGGGACGGCACATCGGCGTACGGATTTGCGCGATGGAGCAGCGCGGGCTGGTCTGAAATGCGCTCCCGGCGCCGGCGTTCACGGCTCGCCGGACGAGAGTAGTCCGTCTGAAAGCTCGCCGATTGCGCCGCCTGTGTTGCCTGTTGATAAGCCTGCTCCTGCGATTGCAGGCTTGGAACGCTTGCCGGCGAGGCGCCGGTCCCAAGTAAACCTGCCAGCTTCGCCAGATCGGGCTGGCCGCCTGCGCCCTGAAGAGTTCCCGGGTTGCCGCTCTTGTAGGCGCTGATCAGCTGCTGAATCTGATCGGAACTGAGTTGCTGGCCTCCGGTCACCGCATTGAAGGGGAGGCCGGTGTCCTCCTGTGTGGAGATGGCCCCGGCCGTGCTGGCCTGCAGGAGCTGCCGCCGCTGATCGTTGTCCGGCTGATTCGGCGGCGCGGGAGTTTGCGGCGCTTGCTGTGGCGGAAGATTCGGCCCATACGATGGCAGGTTTGGCCGCTGGCCCTTTGGACCTTCGCGACCATATTGATCTTCTGCGGCGTTCTCTTCCACCGGGAGGTTATCGGCATAGCGTTCCTGTTCGCGCTGTTGCTGTTTGGCGAGGCGCTGTTGCTGTTCCAGGAATTTCGCGACTTCCTCGTGAGTCGGCTTTGCCTGCACGTAGCCGCGGTCCACGATCTGTTGCGTGATCAGCGCGCGTGTCTCCTCGTCATCGCGCACCATGCGGAACACCGCCTCATCGGTCAACTCCTTCGGATCAAGCACCCGGCCCTGCGCATAGGCATTGCGCACCAGCATTTTCTTGACTTCCAGAAACAGCCCCGGCTCCTGTTGCAACAACAGAATGATCCTTTCCGGAGTAAGCGAAACCAGGCGCTCGGCCTCTTTCTCGGCGCGCGAATCCGATTGATCGAGCGCGCGCGTACGCGAGGTCTGCGCGTCCGGGTCAAAACTGTCGCGCTGCGCTCCGAGCTTCGGCACAAGCAGCGCCAGCAGACAGCAGCAGGTAATCAGAAAAAACCGGGGGTTCATTCGCACCTCGTAGCGGCCTTGCGGGCGAAGTGTTGCAGACGCCGCGCAATGGGTTCGGATTGCGCGGGCAGAGCTTGCAGCAGCTTCGCCGCTTCTAAACGGGCGCAACGTCCGCCTCATCTATTTCCACGGAAACCGAACGCATGATGGCGTC
>Ga0070741_10017391_pt1 | contig 11822 bp, 7 predicted proteins | sample Coa_R1_4_FD_66440 | JGI IMG/M metagenome (GOLD analysis project Ga0070741, IMG submission 66440) | Surface soil microbial communities from Centralia Pennsylvania, which are recovering from an underground coalmine fire - Coalmine... | ecosystem: Environmental > Terrestrial > Soil > Unclassified ...
AAGAAAGTGCTGACCGCGCCGCGCGACACGCACGTCATCATCACGACCGAGGCGGGCGACATCGAGATCGAGCTCGACGGACAGCGCGCGCCGAAGACGGTCGAGAACTTCCTGAAGTACGTGGACGGCGGGTTCTACGACGGCGGCGTGTTCCATCGCACCGTGCGCCCGGCCAACGAGCCGAACAAGGAGAACCCGATTCAGGTCGTCCAGGCGGGCATCAATCCGGCCCACAAGAACGATCGTTTCCCGCCGATTCCGCTGGAGCGGACGAAGGACACGGGCGTGTGGCACGTCGAGGGCGCGGTCTCGATGGCCCGCGGCGGACCCGATACCGCGCAGTCCGATTTCTTCATCTGCCTCGAAGACACGCCGTCGCTCGATTACGGCGGGAGCAGGAACGCCGACGGTCAGGGATTCGCCGCCTTCGGACGCGTGGTCCGGGGGCTCGACGTGGCGAGGAAGATCCAGCGCTCGCACGCGGAGGAACAGCGGCTGACGCCGGGGATCAAGATCATCAAGATTGTGCGCGCGCCGCTCGGTGTGACGTCGTCGTAGCCGGCGGCGGAGAACGATTCGGTGAAGCTCTGAGGAGGGCTGTCTATGTCACGGTTGTCACGGTTGTTGTTCGTATTGTTCGCTGCCGCGATTGTGATCGCGCCGGCGGCTGCGCTCGCGCAGACCGACGGCTCGATTCGCGGCTATATCCATGACGAGCAGGGCGCGGCTCTGCCCGGCGTCACTGTCACCGCCACGAGCCCGTCGGTGGCCACGCCGGCGAACGCGGTGACCGACGAGCAGGGCTTCTACCGCCTGCTGAATCTCGCGCCGGGCACTTATTCCGTGACCGCCGAGCTCCAGGGTTTCTCGAAATTCGTCCGCGAAAACGTCGAAATGCGCGCCGGCCTGAACCTGGGCGTCGACATCACGCTCAAGATCGGAACGCTGGCCGAGACGATCGAAGTCCGCGGCGACACGCCGCTTCTCGAAACGAAGGAAGCGGTGCAGGCGGTCAACGTGAGCGGTGAGCTGCAGCAATCGATCCCGCTGGCGGCGCGGCGCCACTGGTCCGAGTTCCTCCGCTTCACGCCGGGCGCGGTGTCGTCCGAAACGGCGACCGACCAGGCGTCGGTGTTCTACATCCACGGCGCCGGCATCGTCTCGTTCTCGACGCTGGTCGACGGTGCGGACATGAGCTCGGCGGTCAATCCGTGGCAGGGCTATGTCGCGCTGCCCGACGGATCGGTGTCGGACGTCCAGATCAAGACGAGCGGCCTCGACGCGGCCACGCCGCTCGGGTTCGGCGCGGCGTCGAACGTCGTCACGCAGGCGGGCACGAACCGGTTCAAGGGCGGCTTCAGCTACGCCTACACGCCGATCTCCTGGGTGGCGAACAACCAGCCGGGCGGTTCGGTGCAGAGCATGTCGCTGCAGCAGCCGGACGCGATGGCCGGCGGGCCGATCGTGAAGGACAAGCTGTTCTTCTTCGGGTCGTACCGCTACCGCAAGGGCACGCTCGGCATCAGCCGCACGGCCGGCGACGTGGCGCTCCTGCAGAGCGTCCTTCCGAGCTTCACGCCGTTCGACAACAACATCAGCGCGAACATCTATTTCGCCAAAGTCAGCGGCCAGATCAATTCGAAGCATCAGTTCTCGAGCTTTTTCAACCATGACGCGACGCCGACGGACACGAACTCGGCGTTCAACGCGGCGAACTACGGTAAGGTGGTCATCGGCGGCAGCGGCTTCGCCGCGCGTCTGCAGTCGGTCTGGACCGACTGGTTGACGAGCAACACCGGCTATTCGTGGAACAACAAGGGCGCCTCGACGCACCTGGTGAACACGAACGCGACGTCGCAGCAGTTGTTTCGCAGCACCGTTCTCTCGTCCGGCCAGCTGACCGGCACCGGCCAGTTCGGCATCATCGGCAGCGCGGTCAGCGCCTCGCAGTCGCCCTACGACAAGTTCACGATCAACAGCGACTGGACCGCGTATCACTCGGGCTGGGCGGGATCGCACGAGTTCCAGTTCGGCGTGTTCCTGCAGCCGCGCATGCACCGCAACGACACGATCGAATATGCCAACGGCGGCCTGGCGGAAGACGATTACGTGCTGAGGAACGCGGCCAATCCCGCTGCCGGAATGGTGCTGTTCAAGGAAGTCGTCTACGACACCGGCGGCGGCGTGCTCGCCCAGGGGCATTTCTCCGACAACGCGGTCTACGTGCAGGATTCGTGGCGGCCCGTGCCGAAGCTGACGATCAGCGCCGGCGTCCGCATCGATCACATCGGACGCGTGGACGATCTGTTCGGCCTGCAGGTGGAGAGCGCGACCGACATCGGTCCGCGCATCGGCATCAACTATTTGTTGACCGAAGATCAGCGGAACGCCGTGCGGTTCTCCTACATGCGCGTCCATGACGCCGCAAACGTCAATCAGCAGACCGCGGGCGGCGCCGGCACGCAGGGCTCCGGCTCGCAGACGATCGGCTTCAAGACGCTCTACGATCTGAACCTCGACGGCGTGTGGGACTCGACCTTCGTCACCCCCGCGGCGTCGAAGACGAATCCCAGCCGCGTCATCGATCCGAACTACGACCAGCCGTACGTCGACGAGTGGGCGACCGGCTACCGGCGTCAGCTTCCGGGCCAGGCGAGCGTCGATATCGGCTACATGCATCGCAACTTCAAGAACCGGACGGCGCTGGTCGAGCAGAACGGGATCTACAACGGCAACCAGTTCGTCGGCTACCAGAACGTCGCGCTGAACGACATCTTCCTGCTGACCACGGATCAGTGGAACTGGCCGGTCTACGACGCGGTCGAACTGATCGGCACGAAGCGGACGAACAAGATCCAGGTCGTCGGCAGCTACACCCACGTGTGGCCGCACATGGCGGGCACGTTCCAGCCGCGCGATCCGGCGTCGTTCATCCAGCCGAACGCCTTCCCGAACAACAAAGGGCTGCAGAGCAACGACAACCGCAGCACGGCGCTCAACAACGCCTACAACTCCACCACCGGCGCGCCGGAGTGGACGACCGACGTCGGCCGCGTGGCCGCTTCGTACCACGCGCCGTGGGAGATCCAGGTCGCCGCGAACTACACGATCCAGGCCGGGCGCTGGTCCGGACCGATCCTGACCCGGCTGGCGGCCACCGATCCGCAGGTGACGCAGTACGGGCCGACGACGATTACGTTGTCGAACGGGCGGCTCGTGCCGAACCCGCTGGCGACCACGCTCCGCTTCGCGAACGCGACGCAGGGCGACGGCCAGTTCGTGCTGCCGGCGACGCACTATTTCAACCTGCGCTTCGCGCGCGACTTCAAGCTGGTCGCAACCAACCGCGTCAACGTCGCGTTCGACATCCTGAACCTGCCGAACGCCGCCGGGTTCCAGGGATTCCTGTCCGGCGCGAACCAGCTGTTCAGCGCGAACTACGGCAAGGGCGGACAGATTCAGACGCCGAGAACGTATCAGCTGAGTTTCCGGTACACGTTCTAGACAAGACGTAAAGCCGCCACGAAAACACGAAAACACGAAACCAAGTGGGCTCGTGATTTTCGTGGCGGTTCGCCACGCGCCATCTTCTCGTCGACTTTTCGTGCTTTCGTGGTTTCGTGGCAGATCTCATAGCGATGTCGCTGGAAAGGGCCCGTATGAAACCGACCGTCATCCTGACCGCGCTCGTCCTCGCCGCCGTCGCCGCGCCCGCGGCGGCCCAGCAATCCACGATCGTCACCGGCGCCACGATCATCGACGGCAACGGCGGTCCGCCGATCCAGGATGGCGCGCTCCTCGTCACCGACGGCCGCATCGCCGCCGTCGGACGCAAGGCCGATGTGCCGCGTCCGGCGGGCGCGCGCGAGATCAACGCCGCCGGCAAGTACGTCATCCCCGGCTTGATGGACGCGAACATCCACCTCATCCTGAATACGTCGATCGAGTTCAACGCGCGCTACGAAGGCCGCTGGGAGGACCTGATCGAAGAGGCGGCGCAGGTCGCGCTCTACAACGGCGTGACGACGGTGTTCGATTCGTGGGGGCCGCTGCAGCCGCTGCTCAACGTCCGCGACAAGATCAAACGCGGCGAAGTCGTCGGCACCCGCATGTTCGTCGCCGGCAACATCGTCGGTCTCAGCGGACCGCTCGGCCCCGATTTCAATCAGCAGGCGGCAACGGCGGCGACCTCGGAGTTCTCGAAGCGGATCAACGCGATCTGGGAAGAGAACGTCGGGCCCGACCTCCTGTGGCGGACGCCGGACGAAGTGCGCACCGAAATCCGGAAGTACATCGCGCGCGGCATCGACTTTCTGAAATACGCGGCCGCCGGGCACGGGCGCGGGCACTCCAGCTTCCTGATGTTCTCGCCCGAGACGCAGCGCGCGATCGTCGAGGAATGCCACAAGGCCGGCATCATCGCGCAGACCCACACGATGACCGTCGACAGCCTGCGTCAGGGCGTCGAGGCCGGCATCGACATGGGGCAGCACATGGAAATCACCGGCCCCGAGCCGATTCCTGACGCGGTCGTCCAACTGATGCTCGCGAAGAAGATCTACGCGGCCGTTCAGCCGTCGACCGCGCGGCGCCTCAAGATTCAGGTCGAGGACGCCGCCGATCCCGACGCCGCCAAACAGGCGCAGACGAGCCACGACAATACGGTGAAGCTGCTCAAGGCCGGCGTGCCGCTGCTGCTGGCGACGGACGCGGGACTGCGCGACCCGGACGGCGTCGCGTCGCAGAAGGCGCGTGCCCGGCTCGATCAGCTGTCCGAGCTGCACGAAGGCGAATTCCTGTGGCTTCAGGCGATGAGCGAGATCGGCATGAAGCCGATGGACGAGATCATGGCGGCGACGCGCAACATCGCGGCCGCGTATCACCGGCTCGATCAGATTGGAACGCTCGAGAAAGGAAAGCTCGCCGATCTCGTGGTCCTCGACGCCGATCCGCTGCAGGACATCAACAACGTCAGGAAAATCTCGCTGGTCATGAAAGATGGCCGCGTCATCGATCGCGACAAGCTGCCGCTGAAGCGCGTGCTCAGCACGCCGCGAACGGCGCCGCGTTCCACGTCACAGGACTGAGCACCGAGCGCAGAAACCGGAGGCACTATGTCGCGTTCCATTCGCCGCTTCGCCGCCGCGGCGTCGATTGTGGCGGCGGCCCTCACGGCCGCCGCCTGCAGCGAGCCGGCGGGCCAGACCGCCAAACCTGAAACCGCCGCCGCGGCGCAGCCGAAGATTCCGCCGCCGTCCACGTCGAAGCTGCTGCAGCCGACCGACGTCTACCACCTGCGATCGGTCGGCGACGTGCAGCTCGCGCCCGACGGGTCGCGCATCGCCTATACGGTCGTGCAGAACGATCGGCCGGGCCGCCCCTACTCGCAGATCTGGATCGTGGATACCTCGACGAAACAGCCGATGCGCCTTGGATCGGCCGGCGGACGGGCCTCGGCCGCCCGCTGGTCGCCGGACGGCAAATCGATCGCTTACATGGGCAGCGAGGGCGAACGCTCCGGCCTGATGGTCGCCAACGCCGATGGCAAGGAGCCGCGTTTCGTCGCGCCGGTCGGCGGCACGAACCACCCGCTCCCGTCATCCGGCGATCAGCTGTCCTGGTCGCCCGACGGAAAGCAGATCGTGTTCGTATCGGCGACGCCGGGTCCGGAAGAAAACGCGAACGGCGATCCGATGGTGATCACGCGGTACCTCTACAAGCCGACCGCATCGGAGGGGCTGACGCGCTTCAACGACAACAAGCGGCTGCATCTGTTCGTCGCCGACGTCGCCTCCGGCGCGGTCAAGCAGCTCACCAACGGCACCTACTACGAGCACTCGGTCCAGTGGTCGCCGGCCGGCGACCGAATCCTGTTCGTGTCGAACCGTGAGCCCGATCCCGATCGGTTCTTCAACTACGACGTCTTCACCGTTGCGGTGTCCGACGGCGCGATCTTGCGGCTGACCCAGACGAAGAACGCCGAGTATCGACCGGTCTGGTCGCCCGACGGAAAACAGATTGCGTACCTCGGAACCACGCGGCCGCTCACCTCTTCCGAGACGACGATGGAGGACACGCACGTCTGGGTGATGAATGCCGACGGCACCAATCGCCACGAGGTCAAAGAAGCCCTCGACAATCGTCAGGGCGCGCCGCGCTGGGCAGCCGACGGCAAGACGTTGTACTTCACGGCGCAGGAGCGCGGCGACACGCACCTCTATCGAATTCCCGCCGCCGGCGGCAAGGCCGCCCGGGTGGTCGACGATGCCGGATCGGTCGGATCGTGGTCGATCGCGTCGCGTTCGAACGCGAACGTCGTCGCGTACGCGCTGTCGACGGCAACCGCGCCGGCCGAGCTCTTCGTTCGAAACGGTTCGGACGCCGCGATGCCGATGACGACGTTGAATGCCGCGCTCCTGGCCAACCGGACGCTCGGCGCGACGGAATCGTTCACCTTTCCGAGCTTCGACGGCATGCAGATCGAGGCGTTCATCACCAAGCCGGCCGGACTCGAGCCCAACGGCGCGACCAAGCACCCGCTCATCGTGATGATGCACGGTGGCCCGCACGGCCAGCAGGGCCCCGAGTTCAACAGCAAGGCGCAGGTGTTCGCGGCGCACGGATGGGCGTCGCTGATGGTGAACTACCGGGGATCGACCGGCTACGGCCAGAAGCTGACCGACGCGATTTTCGGCGATCAAAACGGCGGCGAGGCGAAGGACGTGGTCGCCGGCGTCGACGCGGCCCTCAAGAAGTATCCGTGGATCGATGGAACGAAAATGGGCCTCGAGGGCGGCAGCTACGGCGGTCAGCTCGCCAACTGGATCATCACGCAGACCGACCGGTTCAAGGCGGCGATTCCGACCGCCGGCATCTCCAACCTCGTCACGCAGAATTACCTGTCCTACTACCACGATTACCTCGCCGTGGAGTACGGCGCGTTTCCGCATCAGAACGGGATCATCGACAAGCTCTGGGAGCGATCGGCGATCCGCTACGCCAACCGCGTCAAGACGCCGACGATGTTCGTTCATGGCGAGAACGACAACGACGTGCCGATCGCCGAGGCCGAGCAGTTCTACATCGCGCTGCGCGACGTCGGCGTCGAAACGATCATGGTCCGCTACCCGCGCGAGGGACACGGCATCCGCGAGACGGGCCACGTCGTCGACATGATGAACCGCAGCATCGATTGGTACGAGCGGCACTTCAACGGGACGCGCGGTTCGAAGACGAACTGAGAAGGCGGAAGAGAAGCGCTCCACCACGGAGGACACAGCGGACACGGAGGAAATCTCGTGACATACAACACGAAACGATCGGCATATGCGGCGGTCTTGCTCGTGGCGCTCGCGGCCGCACCGCTCGCGCTGCGCGCCGGCGGTCAGCAGAGCGCCGGCGGGACGACGGCGATCGTCGGAGCCACCGTCATCGACGGCACCGGCGCGGCGCCGCTCTCGAACGCAACGATCGTGATCAAGGACAAGCGGATCGCGGCGCTCGGACCGCGCGACAAGGTCACCGTGCCGGCGGGCGCGACGGTCATCGACGGCGCCGGCAAGTTCGTGACGCCGGGCTTCATCGATACGAACGTCCACATCTCGATGTACGCGAACCTCGAGACACTGGCGCGCTATCTGCCGCGGGCCACCGAGGTCGTCACCGAAGGCGCGCAGCTCGAGCTGAAATACGGCATCACGACGGTGCGCGACAGCTACGGCGAGCTCGCCTCGCTGATCAAGGTCCGCGACATGATCGCTCGCGGCGACGTCGTCGGCTCCCGCATGCTCGTGGCCGGCAACATCGTCGGCTGGGGCGGGCCGTTCTCGATTACCTTCGCGGTCACGCGCGACTCGGGGCTGACGCCGTTCCAGGAGCAGGTGAACGACATGATCACCCGCGGCGGCGGGGAAGAGCTGATGGACATGACGCCGCAGGAGCTCCGCGTCGCCATCAACAAGTACATCGATCAGGGCGTCGACTTCGTGAAATACGGCGGCACCAGCCACTGGAACAACCCGGTGTTCATCGGCTTCTCGCCCGACGCGCAGAAGGCGCTCGTCGAGGAGGTGCACAAGCGCGGACTGTCGGCCGAGACCCACTCGACGTCGATCGAAGGCCTGCGGTTGTCGGTCAACGCCGGCATCGATCTCATCCAGCATCCCGAGGTGCTCGATCCGAGAGAGATGCCTGACGACCTGGTGCAGGTGATTCGCGATCGCAAGATCATCGGATCAATGCTGGTCAATCAGATCGCCGGCGACGCGTGGAAGCGGCACTTGAAGCAGAAGGAAGAGCGCGAGAAGAAGAGGGCCGAGTCGGCGAAGGAAGGCAATGAGTCGACGGCCAAGACCAAAACGCTGGCGGAGCGCCGTCAGGAAGCGCGCGACCTCGGCACCGGGATCGAGACGCGGCGCCTCAACGCGCAGAAGCTGATTCGCGCCGGCGCCGTGCTCACGCCGGGGACCGACAACTACGTCGGGACGGCGCCCGAGTTCCGGCGCGAGCCGAAGCCGGCGTGGACCGAGCCGGGCCTGGGCACGATCGCCGCGATCGAAGGCTACGTCGAGCTCGGGATGACGCCGATGCAAGCCATCGTGGCCGGGTCGAAGAACGGCGCGATCGCGTGCAAGATGCAGAAGGATCTCGGGACGGTCGAGGTCGGCAAGTTCGCCGACTTACTGCTGCTCGACGCCGATCCGCTGGTGAGCATCTCGAACATTCGCAAGCTGCGGACGATCGTGAAGGAAGGCCGCGTCATCGATCCGAACTCGCTGCCGACGAACCCGATCTGGTACAAGGCGCCGCGGCCTTCGTCTACCTCACAAGATCGCTAGTCGAAGGTCGAGAGCCGACAGGCGAGAGTCAAGAGTCACAGTCGAGAGTCCGATGACCCTCGGCTGTGACGTTCGGTTGGCGACGGTTGACCCGCGAGTCAGTGTCCGTTGTCGACCCGTTTCTGCGGCGGCGTGAACGCCGCACGCGCCCACCCCGAGCCGTTCCACTCCCAGGTATCGCCGAACACATTGTCGCCGTCGTGACCGCCGAAGAGCACGCCTCGCGCGCGCGTCCGGTCGTACGCGAACGCCGCATGATTGCGCGCCGGCGGTCCGGAAACCTCACGCTGCAGCCACGGCCCGTCGCCGCGCGTCCAGGTATCGTCGAGGCGATTGCTGCCGTTCCATCCACCGAACCGGACGATCAGTCCGCGCGCCGCGTCGTAGATCATTGCCGGGTTGAATCGCCCGGGAACCGGCTGGTCCTGGTACTCCTTCCACCCGTGGCCGTCCCATTCCCAGGTTTCGCTCGACGGCCCAGGACCGCCGAATAGCACGGCGCGCCGCCGTCGCTCGTCGTAGACCATCGCGGCCCCGTTTCGCGGCGTCGGCCCATCGACGGCGGCCTGAATCCACCGCACGCCGTCCCATTCCCAGGTGTCGCCCAAGCGAACGGTTCCTTCGGCGGTGCGCCGATAGCCGCCGAAGAGCACGATTCGTTTACGATCGCGGTCGTAGGCGGCCGCCGCTTCGGCCCGCGCTGCGGGCCGCGGACCGACCGTGTCGCGCCTCTCCCAGACGCCGCCCCGGAATCGCCAGGTGTCGTTCAGGAACGTGTCGCGCTCGTCGTCTTTCCCGAACAGGACACGATTGCCCCCGAAGAGGATCGCCTCGCCGCGGGCTTCGTCGAAGGCGAATGCGGCGAATGTTCGCGGCGCGGGACCGCGATCGGCAATGTGCCGCCACGTTTTCGCGGCCGCGATCCATTCCCAGGTGTCGCCGCAGACTTTCGAGGCATCCGCGCCGCCGAACAGGACAACACTGTCCCGCCGAGGATCGAACACCATCGAGTGCGCGTTGCGAACACTGAGCGAGGGCGGACGTTGGGCCGCAGACAACGCATTGCGCTGGATAACGAGAGACGCAACGACGATGAGAAGCGAGGTCAGGAGGATGGTCAGTGATTCGTTTGGAGATCGCACGGCAAGCGGATCCATCCATTTCGACGATCTCGCGAGCTCCATGGTCGGAGAAGAATGAAAAGCCGATTGTGAGCCGTCCCGCCGTCCGACTACGCATTCCCGAGCGAGGGATGTTTCGCAAAGGAGGCTCTTTGAGGCACATACTGATTGCGGCGCTGGTGACGGCCACAGCCATTCCGGCGCACGGCCAGGAGTCACGAACACCGCTTGCCGACGCGGCCAGCCGTTACGCGCGGACAGCCGGCGCGACGATGCGCGCCACCGCACCGCAAGCGACCGCGTCGTCGCAGCCGAACTGGGCGGCGCGTCATCCCATTCTGCTCGGGACGCTGATCGGCGTCGGAGCCGGCGTGCCGATCGGCGCCGCCACCTGCACGTATCCCGGCTCTGAAGGGCCGTGCGACTACTACACATTCCCCGGCAACGCGCGCACCGCCGGCGCATTGACCGTCGGTTTGCTGGGTGCGGGGATCGGCGCCGGCATCGGCGCGCTCGTCTCACTCGCGGAGAAGTAGGTTTTCTGGTCGTTGCCGAAGCGAGCGGCGGTTCGGCCGGTGCGCGACTGCGCGCTCGAGGCACGCCGTCTCGCTTCGCGAGCCGTTCGGTCAGACCGAAAAACCGTCGCTCCGCCTTCTGTTCTGCCGCTGCGCAAGGCGGCCGGCTGAGACGCGGGACGAACGGCCGCTCGCTTCGGCGAGCCGTTGAGGCGCACCGACATACGATCCCCGAAAAATGCGCGGAGCGAGGGATCGCGACGGGCCGGAGCGTCGGCGTACCGCCGGCGCCGCTATCCAGCTCGTTACCACTTCGTGTCGGGCTGTCCGTCGGACATCAGGGCCCATCGTCGCGGCGGCGGCAGGATAGCGAGCGAGAGCGCATTTTTCCGGCGCGCCGAACTGGGATCGCGGAAGCGAGCTGCCGTTCGGCCGCCGCGCGCGGCCGGTCCCGGTTTGTCGAGCATCGCTCCGATCAACAAGTGACGCCTCGGGTAAACCCACCGACGAGGCGGACTTTCGATCAGACCGTCGCGCCTGCCACGCTGCGCGACGTTTTTCTGGACCCTGGACGGTCTGACTCCCAGGCTCGCGGCGCGAGACGCCGTGCCTCGCGTGCGACGGTGGCGATGACGCCGGACGAACGGCCGCTCGCTTCGGCGATCCCTTGAGGCGCGCCGACATCACGATCCCCGAAAAATGTGCGGAGCGAGGGATCGCGACGGGCCGGAGCGTCGGCGGACCGCCGACGGCGCAATTGAGCTGGTTATGACTTCGTGTCGGGCTGTCCTCGGACATCAGCGCCCATCGTCGCGGCGGCGGCAGGATAGCGAGAGCGCATTTTTCCGGCGCGCCGAACTGGGATCGCGGAAGCGAGCGGCCGTTCGGCCGCTGCGCGCGGCCGGTCCACGGTTCTTCGCACATCCGTCCGATCAACAAGCGACGCCTCGGGCAACCGACCGACGAGGCGGACTTTCGATCAGACCGTCGCGCTTGCAAACGCTGCGCGACGTTCTTTGTGGATCGTGGACGGTCTGACTCCAGGCTCGCGACGCGAGGCGCCGTGCCTCGCGTGCGACGGTGGAGATGACGCCGCCGTTCGACACGACGACGCGCGTCGAGTGTGACGACGCGAAGCGAGCGGCCTCTCGGCGCGGTCAAGCGGTGAATCGGAGACGATGGTCTCCAATTCACCGCCAGACGAACGTTGCTGTTGTTGACTTATCCCTTGGCCGCGGCGAGCGCGCGCGGTACGGACGGCGCACCGGACGAGGATGAGACGACGCTCAAGCGCGTGGGAGCGACGCGGAAGCGCTGGAACGGCAGATGGCAGCCGTGTTTCCGCAGGA
>Ga0070741_10017393_pt1 | contig 11821 bp, 12 predicted proteins | sample Coa_R1_4_FD_66440 | JGI IMG/M metagenome (GOLD analysis project Ga0070741, IMG submission 66440) | Surface soil microbial communities from Centralia Pennsylvania, which are recovering from an underground coalmine fire - Coalmine... | ecosystem: Environmental > Terrestrial > Soil > Unclassified ...
AGCGCAACAAAGAAGCGGTCAAGCGACGCGCCGTGAAACGGCTGGAACAGTTAGGCTTTCAAGTCGAACTGAAACCCGTTACCCCTCTTGCCACTTGACCACGGATATTTTCAGAGGAGAGAGTGGGAGAAAAGCGCACTTTTTTCTCCATCATTTAATTTCCGGTCCTTGCGTCCAGTCGTATCCAATCGAAGGGTCGTCGTGCGGAAGGCGTCCTTCATCCGTCGGGTCATACACATTGGACGTGATATAAAACAAATGCATCGGTCCCTGCAATACTCTATAGCCGTGCGCGACGCCGGGCGGAACTTTCAAGATTTGCGCGGGATACGTATCACCCAGCAAAATTTCCTGCAATTCGCCGCGCGTGGGCGAATCCGCGCGCATGTCGTACAACACTGCCTTGATCGCTCCGATGGCGACATACCACCAATCCGTTTGTCTTTGATGAATGTGCCACGCCTTTGCCGCGCCCTGATGCGTCACCGTATGGCTCCATTGTCCAAAGCCTTCGCGAAAAATCGGGTCATTCACGCGAATCAATTCGCGAAAGAAACCGCGCTCGTCACTGTGCGTGACCAATGCTTTCAACTCGACACCGTGAATCATCTTGGCTCCATTGGAACGTTAAACGTTCGAACGTCATCACGTTAAAACGTTTTGTCTCGCGAGTATAAAGGTCTTTGGAGTTTATTCCAAATAGCACCGTCTTTTGACTCGCGTATGCTATAATTCCGTGTGTTCGAATTCCAGTCATCCATTCCTCACAATGACGTGAGAGGAGAAAGCACATGCTCACAGAAGTGGACGCCCTAACTCGTTTTGGAAATTTGCCCATCGAACAAGTGGACCCCAAAGTCGCCGAAATCATTGAATTGGAAAAACGCCGCCAGAGCGAGGGCTTGGAGCTCATCGCGTCGGAAAATTATACGAGCCGCGCGGTCTTGACCGCCGTCGGCAGCGTCTTGACCAACAAATACGCGGAAGGGTACCCCGGCAAACGCTATTACAACGGCTGCGAATTTGTGGACAACGCCGAAGCCTTGGCGATTGCGCGCGCCAAGCAATTGTTCGGCGCGGAACACGCGAACGTCCAGCCGCATTCCGGTTCGCAAGCCAATTTCGCCGCGTACGTCGCGTTACTCCAACCCGGCGACACCGTCATGGCAATGTCGCTCGCACAGGGCGGACATCTCACGCACGGCGCGCCCGTGAACATCACCGGGCAACTGTACAAATTCGTCGGCTACGGCGTAGACAAAACGACCGAGCAGATTGATTACGACGCGTTGGAAAAACTCGCGCTGGAGCACATGCCGAAATTGATTGTTTCGGGCGCGACCGCGTACCCGCGCAAATTTGATTTTGAACGCATCCGCGCGATTTGCGACAAGGTCGGCGCGAAAATGATGGTGGATATGGCGCACATCGCCGGACTCATCGCCGCGCGCGTGCATCCTGACCCGATTCCCTATGCCGAAGTGGTGACGACGACGACGCACAAAACGCTGCGCGGTCCGCGCGGCGGCATGATTCTCTGCAAAGAATCCGAAGCCAAAGCGATTGACAAAGCGATTTTCCCCGGCACGCAAGGCGGTCCGCTCGAACATGTCATTGCGGGCAAAGCGGTCGCGTTTTACGAAGCATTGCAGCCGGAATTTCAAGAATACGCGCGGCGCATCGTCGAAAACGCACAGGCGCTTGCCGTACGTTTGCAGGAACGCGGATTGCGCGTCATTAGCGGCGGCACGGACAATCATCTGCTGCTCGTGGATGTGAGCGTGCGCGGCGTGACGGGCAAAGACGCGGCAGACCGCTTGCACGACGCGGGCATCACGGCAAACAAAAATTTGATTCCGTTCGACACCGCCAAAGCGACGATTACTAGCGGCATTCGCCTTGGCACGCCGGCGTTGACCTCGCGCGGGATGGGCGTCGAAGAAATGCTGCAAGTGGGCGATTGGATTGCGGACGTGATTGACCACATCGGCGACGACGCGACGATTCAACGCGTGCGCGCAGAGGTGCGCGAATTTGCCAAACAATATCCGGTGCCGGGAATTGAAAATTGAATTTGGTAAACGAGGTGGACGATGAACTTGCGTGAATTGCTCTTGGATATTCATGCGCTCGAACAGGACTTGCTTCACTTTGAGCGCAAGTATGGTGTTCGTTCGGAGACGTTTTATGCTGCCTATATGAGCGGCGAAGAACCCGAAAACGATGCTTGGGTTTTGGATTTCAGTGAGTGGGCGAGCGTATACCGCACCTGGCTTGCGCGCCAGGCAGAATATCGCAATGAAATCCAGCGTATTCAGAAGAATTCACCGTCACTTGCCGGTCTCATCCAAGTTGCCGCATGAACAATCCACTTCGCACTCCCGACGATTACGAATTGTTCATTTACAGCTTGCCGGAGCAATTCCCAGTCATCCAAAGGTCAACCTTGATCTTTGTGCGTCTTGGTGCGTCGTTAGCGCGCGTTTCGGGTACGGTTGAATTTGCTCAAGGCTTCCGGCTCGTTGTTCGGGAGCGTCTTTTGTTCCATCGTTTGCCCGGTGTTATTGACGAATATGGATCTGAGATTTGGCGCGGCGGAGAGAAATTGGCGTGGTACGACCCGCAGCCGCATCCCAACGACCCCACATTACAATCCACGTTCCCGCATCACAAATATATCCTACCGAACATCAAACACAACCGCGTTACTGCACCTGCGATGAGTTTCGGGCAACCGAATTTGCCCGCGCTGATTCAGGAAATTACGTTATTGATGCAAGAGCAAGCATAAGATGATTCTCACCCGTTCCCAACTCGACCAGCTCGTCGCCCAAGCGCGCCGCGACGCGCCGGACGAAACGTGCGGCATGATTGGCGGCAAGGATGGACGCGCGCTGAAAATTTATCCCATCCGAAACGTCGCCGCAAATCGCGTCAAGCATTATTACATGGACGGCGCGGAGCAAATTCGCGCGATGCAAGACATGGACGAGAATGGTTATGATATTCTCGCGATTTACCATTCGCATCCGGTCACACAGCCCTACCCATCTCCGACCGATTTGCGCGACGCGTGGGACGCGGATTTACAAGAACCGCGTTATCCGGGCACACTCTACATCATCCTGAGCTTGCGCCAGCCCGACGCGCCGGAAATTCACGCGTATCAACTGCATAACTCGAACATAACCGAAATTCCGCTAGAGATTAGAGACTAGGGATTCGCTGTCTCCAGTCTCCAACCTCTACTCTCCCCCGATGAACAAACGCGAACGCCTCCACGCCGCGATCCGCAAACAAAAAGTGGACCGCCCACCGATTGCCTTGTGGCGCCATTTTCCCGGCGATGATTTGGACGCCGAAAAATTCGCGCGTCGCGTCATCGCATTTCAAAACCAATACGATTTCGATTTCGTCAAAGTGACGCCCGCCGCGAGCTATGTCGCCGAATTGTACGGCGGTGAATTACGCGGCGCGGGCAATCGCGAAGGCACGCGCATCCACACGCGCCGCGTGATCAACGATTGGCGCGATTGGAACAAAATCATGCCAGTAGAGATGGAGCATCCCGTCTTGCAACGCGAACGCGCGGCGATAGAACGCATCCGCGCCGCGCTCGGCAAAGATGTGCCCATCATGCAAACGATTTTTTCGCCGCTCTCGTGCGCGCGCACGCTCGCGGGCGACCGGCTGATTCAAGACCTGCGCGAGCATCCCAGCGAATTGAAGCATGCGCTGCACGCGCTCGCCACCACGATGGAGCGCTTTGCGTTCAATGCCATCAACGCCGGCGCGGACAGTTTGTTTTTGGCGACACAGGTTGCGCGGCGCGACTTTGTCACCCCCGAAGAATCGCGCGCGTTCGGACAAATGTACAATCTCGCCCTCATCAACGAATTGCGCGGACACGTCGAATTCATTATGCTCCACATTCACGGCGAAAATATTTATTACGAGCATCTGTTCAAATATCCCGTGCACATTGTCAATTGGCACGACCGCAAAACGCCGCCGACGTTGAAAGAAGGCAAAGCCTTGTTCGACGGCGCCGTCGCAGGCGGCATTGACGAATGGGGCGTTTTGCAAACGACGCCGGATGCCATCGCCGCGCAAATTCAAGACGCGATTCGCCAAACGGACGGCACGGGCTTGATTGTCGCGCCGGGCTGCGTCATTCCGATTGATACGCCTCCGGCAAATATCAAGGCAGCGCGCGAGGCGGTGGAAGTGTAGCCATGCCCCAAGAAGAACTCGGATACGTCGAACTCGAGTGGACGTGCAAAAATTGCGGCACGCGCAATCCCGGCACGCGCAAGAACTGCATATCATGCGGCGCGGCGATGGACGCGCCAACGCAATTTCAATTACCGGCGCAGCAAGAACTCATCAAGGACGATGCCAAACTTTCGACGGCGGGCATCGGTCCCGATGTCGCCTGTCCGTACTGCGGCACGCGCAATCCCGCCAACGCGACCACTTGCAAACAGTGCGGCGGTGATTTAAGAGACGCACGCGCGCGTATGGCGGGCGGCGTACTCGGCGCGTTCGACGATACGCCCCAACCCGAAATCAAATGTCAGACGTGCGGCACACTCAACCCCGCGAACGCGTTGAAATGCAAAAGCTGCGGCGCATCGCTCCAACGTCCCAAGCCCGCACCCGCGCCGCAAGCTGCCGCGCCCCCGCGCGGTTTCAACGCGCTGCTCATCGGCGGCATTGTCGCGCTGCTGCTGCTCTGCGCGGGCGCAGGTTACTTTTTGTTCGGACGCACGACCGACACCATCGGCACCGTCGCGAGCGTGAATTGGCAGCGCACGATTGCCATCATGGCGCAAGCGCCCGTGCGCGACGCAGCGTGGCAAGACCAAATTCCGGCGGGTGCGAACGTTCTGGGCTGTGAATGGAAACCGCGCCGCTATTCCGATTTGCCCGAACCCAATTCGGAAAAGGTGTGCGGCACGCCGTACGTCATTGACCAGGGTAACGGCACCGGCAAAGTCGTCCAGGATTGTCAATATCTCGTCAAGGAACAATATTGTTCATTTACGCGTTTGCAATGGAGCGTTGTAGATACGCTTGCCGCGCGCGGCACCGATTTGAATCCGTACTGGCCCGCGCTGTCCCTGCAAAATCAACAGCGCGAAGGCAATCGCGCCGAAGAATATCATGTTCTCTTTGACGCGCGCGGCGAACGCCACACGTACTCGCCCGCGAACGCGAACGAGTTTGCAAAATACAAAATCGGCTCGCAATGGAAATTGACCATCAACGGTCTCGGCAGCATTGTCAAAACGGAACCCGCGAATTGAATTCTCTTTTCGGCTGTCTTGTCCGTTCCTTCGCTTGCCGTTGGTTTTGGCATGAGCGACCACGCGTCCCCCCCCCCTACTGAACCGACGCCCGCATCCGCCGCGAACGCAATTCCGGCAGGTTTCGTGCGCGTCGAATCCAAACTCGACGGCATCACTGTCTATGCGCCCGCGCCGCGCGCGGAAAACATCCCCGACGCGCGCACCTTCAAATGTCCCAACTGCGGCGCGACGACCGCGTTCGACCCGCGCGCGGGCAGCGTGACGTGTTCCAACTGCGGCTCAATATATGTCATTCACGCGCAAACGGTCGGACGCCGCGCCGCCGAATTTGAATTCACGCTCGATGTCGTCAACAGCGCGCCGCGCGGTTGGGGCGCCACGCGCCGCGATTTGCACTGCGAAAATTGCGGCGCCAACATTTCTGTTGCTCCTACCGAACTCTCGACCACGTGTCCGTTTTGCGGTTCCAATCGCGTCGCCGCGCGCACGGCGGTGCCCGATACCTTTCGTCCGCGCGTGTTGATTCCCTTCAAAATCGAGCGCGACGCGTGCGCAGAATTGGTGCGCGCGTGGCTGAAACGCGGCTGGATGTATCCAGCCAATTTAGTCCAAGCCGCGCGCGGCGCGCAGTTCAGCGGAATCTATTTGCCGTTTTGGACCTTTAGCGCGCGGGTCAACGCCGCGTGGCGCGCCCAAGTCGGACGCGAACGTATGGAAACGTATTTCGATGTGAGCGAAGCAAAATTCAAAACGCGCACGTACATCGAATGGAAATGGGAACAAGGTCAAGTTGCGCTCCCGTTCTCCGACGAACTGCAAACCGGCACACGGCACATTAGCGAACCCCTGCTCCGGCGGCTCGCGCCGTACGACCTCAACGCGTTGGTGACGTACGACCCCGCGTATCTCGCCGGTTGGCGCGCACAGGCGTACGAGATTTCGCTGAACGACGCGTGGGATGCCGCGCGGGCGCGGATGCGCGAAATTGCGCGCGACGCGTGCGACGAACAAATTGACTCGCGGCACGTCCGCAATTTTTCCATGAACGCGGTCTTTGACGACGAAGCGTGGCGTCTGATTTTGCTGCCGACGTTTTTGGCGACGTATCGCTTTGCGGGCAAAACGTATCAGGTCGTCGTCAACGGGCAAACGGGCAAGGTCGCTGGCGATAAACCCGTCGCGTGGACCAAAGTTTGGCTGGTCGTCGGCGCGCTCGTGTTGCCCGGCATCGTGGTGGCAGGCATTGCGCTGGTTTTGGGCATGATGCGCTATGCCACCGGCGGCTGGTTTGTGTTGGGCGGATTTCTCTTTGCTGTCGGCGCCATCATCGCCATCGTCTTGATTCAGCAAGCGACGCGCGCGGGAGAAGCGTGAAAAGAATGCACAATGCTCAATGCCGAATGCACAATGCGGAATACTCATTGCTCATTGCTCATCACGCTTCACTTTTGCTTGAAACATGAACGCGGACGCGACGGGGACGAATCACGAACTTGATGCGGCGTGGGGCGCGATGCATCCCGCGCATTGCAAAAATTGTCGCGCGGACTTTTTGGTGCCGTCCCACGCGGGCGCGCCAATGTGTCCGAATTGTCTCGCCGCGCGCCTCGAACCCATTCCCGCGCTCCAAGCCGACGCGCCGCCGGAACTCGTGGTCCCGTTTGCCGTATCCGACGCGACGCTCCACGCGAATTTGGAACGCTGGCTGCGCGACATTCCGTTCAAACCCGCGTCGTTGAATCCAAAGGCGCTGCGCGCGCAGCTCACGCGCGTCTTTATTCCAATGTATCTTGCGGACGCGAGCGCGTTCGGCACGTGGCAAGCGCAAATGGGTTTTGATTATTTGGTGGCGAGCAGTGAAGAACGTTTCGATGGCAGCGGTTGGGTCACACAGCGGCTGAACGAAACGCGCGTGCGTTGGGAGCCGCGCGCGGGCGAACTCGCGCGCAAATACGAAAATGTGCCCGCGCCCGCGTTGGAGCAGCACGCGCGGCTGATGCTTGCGCTCGGCGCGTCGAATTGGCGCGAACCGCCGTTTGATACCTCGCGCGCGATTTCATTCTCATCGCGGATGGCGGATGGACGATTTCGGGTTGAAACCCACGATCCACAATCCACAATCCGAAATCCGAAATCCGATTCCACCGACGCGTTGGGGAATGCCATCGTCCGCGCGCCCGACGTTGCGCCCAACGCGGCGTGGCTGTTTGCGCGCGAACACATCGAACGCCGCGCGGCGCGGGACTGTGAAACCGCGTCGGGCGCGCAGCATCACGAAAAATTCGTTTTGCGCGCGACGTACGGCGAGCCGCACTGGACACTGTTATTGCTGCCGACGTACGTCACAAGTTACATTGGCGATGACGGAAAACTCATTCCGGTGCGCGTGAACGGACAAAGCGGTTTTGTGAGCGGCGTCAAACGCGCGTCCATGAAACGCGCGCAGCGGTGGACGATTGGCATTGCGCTTGTCACGATTGCGACATTTTTGTTCACCATCGTTTTGGGTGTCGCGGGAAAATGGAATGACGCGTTTCTTGCGCCCGCGCTGCTGCTTTTAATCATTACATTTCTTCTCGCGCTCGCCGCGCCGATGCCTGCACTCTACGCGTGGCAATTTAATCGGCAGAATCGCGCAACGGAATAGAAAACAAAAAGCGGCAGGAGATTTCCATGTCGCGTTTTGTTACCGAACGACTTTGCGCTGATATCGAAAAGCATGTGAAAGATTTTACGGTACCACAAATTCCTCTTTGGACACATCAAACCGCAAGTCCTCGCCCTTTTCCGAGCCGAGAATCAAGATCATATCCTCCGCACCTTTGACATACAGTTTGCCAACTTGTATAGGCGACTTGACTGTTTTGATCGGACGAGTATCACCGGTGCCCTTGCGATTCAAATGAAAGATGACGACAACTCCTTGGGCAGGATCATCAACAGTTGTTCCGGCAAAGATGATGATATTCTCATCAACTGTAGTTACTCCCCACGCGTCAGAGGAGACACTATAGGAACCATGGGCAAAGGGATATGGATCATCCTCTATAATTACACCCGCGCCCGCTTGACGTCCTGAAAGAACGAGCGGTTCCGCTGTCTTGATGGGTCGCGTCGGTTTGCGTAGATGCGCTGAGACAGCAGCCGTTGCACCTAACGCTACATCCGTTTCAAAAACAGCGCGTTTCTCAGGTGGCAAGTCGCGATACCACCAGTCTACGGGCGTGGGTGTCTCTGTGGAAACATCAACAGCGGTTGTGACTCTACCCCCTTGTCCGCGCGCCAGCGGCGCCAAAATTGCCAAAGTAATTGTTCCCAAAAGGATGGCAATCGCCAACAATCCGATGCGAAGGTCTTTTTGGCTTGGGTTGTTCATGGTTGTGCCTCTTACTGTAGAGTCCAACGTATGTCACTCGAAAATGGTATCGCGGAGTTTGTTCTTGAATCCGAAGCTATCCAATGTGCTAACTGTCCCCAACCTTTACCAGCAGAGTTCCTGTAACCGGCACATACATCTCCCGTATCATCACACGCCTGCATGGTTGTCAATGCACCTGAAAAAGTAATGCGATACCCATGATTCTGATAAGCCCACAAACTGAGCCTATACCATTGATCCGCATTCCATCCCTTTTCGACATAGATCTCTGGAAAGGCATTTGCAGGTCCTGCACCGTAGCCGACGTAAAATACATCGTCCAGAGTCCAGGTCCATTGCACTCCGCCGCCTTTGTCAAAGAAAATGACACAAGTGAGACAGTCGCTTCGTGGACATGAATCACAGCTGCCAAAATCATAATAGGGTCGCCTGTTTTGCACTGAGGCGTATCCATCAACCCAAGCCCGCGATTCTTGCGGGTTATTCCAACCAGGCTCAATATCGCTTGCCCCGAATACAGAAATTTTATCCGCGTAGCTGGGAGGAGATGTAATGTACGTGTGGACATTTCTCACCATCTGAGCCCACGCTTGTCCATGTGCATTGGTAACATTATTCCCACCGGGTCTACATGGGTCCTCGGGAGTTCCCCCAGGCCCGTTTCCGCAGTTGTTCGTCCCAAGCGCAATAATGATATGTTCGTTAGTTGCAGCACATTCCACATATCCATCAATAAAGGCAATTGCCGCATCTGCAATCTCTGTTGTAGAAGCAAAAGTGCCGGTTGTGAAAAGCCTTGTTCCATAGACGGTTCCTTGAATCCTTGGAGGGCCAAAGTCGAGAAAGATTACCCCATTTTCGCCACCATGCGCCGCACATCCCTTTTGGTAGCCAAGTTGTCGAATTGTCTCGGGGTCAACTGTTCGCATGTAGTACGAGCTCGTATAATCAGGAAGATGGATGAGATAGAAATCGTCACCCATGATAGCGCCGGAGCTTGCATTGCCGCCCAATTTGATCTTGACAACATTTTGTGTCGCGCCTGTAACAAAATCACACGACAACAGCGGATAGTGCAGTGCAGTTTCAGTGCTCGAATACTGCTCGTTCGTGGAACCACATAGGTTTGCATTCCAGCTCAAGTTTGCGGTCACTGAACTATCACTAGTCACAGCAAACGCCCCCAAATAGTAGCGGTCATTTGGGTACGAAACGACGTTTTGCTGGACATTAATTTGCTCACCTTGCAGCCCAAGACGAACATTATAATTGGGTTCAACACTATTGGGCGTGTGGTTTCTATTCGTTCGCAATTCCAAAGTTCCAAGCGCATCCGCAGGTCTTCTTACCCAGGGATTCAAGGCGCCGGTTTCAAAATCTCTGTTTTGAAGTGAACGTTGCGCCTCCGGCTCTTGCGCCTTTGTGAGCGAGGTTGATACTGCAATCAAAAGCGCCAGAAACAACGAGACAAAAAGCAGTGAGCGAGCTATCTTGACGACTATGTCGCCCAAGACGAGAGGTTTGCGCATTTCAAGATTCTCCTTTGCGTGGATGTGATATCCCCATGCGAACTTGAGGCGCGCTTATTATATCCCCCCCCCCTTGTTGTCAAGGGGTTTTATTTTAGATTTGGTTTAGATTTGGTAAAGATTTTATATTTAACAGCTCTCTATTGCTCTACGCCCAACTCGCTTTGCCAGGTCTTTAATTAACCCAAGTTGCTACCTTGAGCTTGGCGTCGGGTTCACCATCGAATGGAATTCGACGGCTGAACGAGGCGTTCAAAAAACAAGGCGAAAAATGACAAGGTGGCAACTTGGTTAGTTGATGGGTCGCGGAGTTTCAAACACCTAAAACAAGGTCTTTGATAATCCACGTGGACTGATTACGCAGATAGGCGATGCGCTGTGCCACTTGGACGGCGACCCCCATCGCCGCCAAGAGCCAACGATTATTTTCGTTGCCGCGCATCCACGCTCTTTCTAAATCGAAAATGTCTTTGACCAAACTTTGCATCGGTTCCACGGTGGAGCGCCGTTCCTTGAACAAACGGCGATGCCGTGCGGTTTGCAATTCACGAAACATTTGTTTGCGTTCGGGCGACTTGCTTTTGTTGCGGCGCATACTCGTGAGCAACTGAATGTCATAGTTGTCTTTGAGGCGGCGATCGAGCGAAGAATCATCGGCTTTGCGATCCATGCACGCAACTTTGACGAGACGTTCCAAATGTGCCAACTCACATTCCATCCGCTTGGCTTCATTCGCGGAGTTGGGCATCCATTTGAAGGCACCCAACAGAGGAAGCCCATGCGTCGTCAAGCAAAACGTGCCATGTCCATATACCCAACCATCGTAAGCGGAATAACTCCACGTCGCTTCGCGGTCGAGACCATGCAAACCTTTCGGAATAATACCTTGTTTTTTCTGTTTTTGATGCCAGACCGGACCGCGCGCTTTGACCATCATCTTGTCAGCACTAACAGTCGCCAGTGTCGGCATCCCTTCGTCATTCCAACTCTGTTGCAGGAAAGAGTTGAGAAATGAATCCTGCAGGTTTTCGAGGCGAGTGCCTGATTTTTTTCAAGCGCCCCCGTAACTGCGATTCGGAGATCGGGGGCAGGTCTGGGTCGGGTGTGACAAGAGACCAATATTGCACAACCATGCGATGAATGCCTTGATAGGTCTTGACTTTGGTTTTGACCGCCAAGACCGCAATAAACATGATTAAAGATTCCGGATACTCGAACGTGCTGCCGCGCGTGCCATTGCGTACAGGTTCCGCAAAATGCGTGGCGCGTAAAAATTCATCAAGTCGGTTTTGGCTTGTTTGACCCATTCAGGGTTTAATTTCGGAACCGCTGGGACAGGAGTTTTATTTGGCATGCAGAGAGCGTAACACGCTTTCGCGCTCCCTGCCAGAAAAACTCCGCGACCCATCAGTTAAAATGAACACACTTGCCAATGTCCAGTAGACTTTATCGGAAATAAGGCATCATCGAATCGAATTCGACTGTACTGTACCCCAAAAACTGGACACAAAAACTATGTTTTTTGTACGACCGTTGAATTTAATTCCGGCGCGCGCGCGCGGTATTGTGCTTCAAACTCTGCCGGCGTGAGATAGCCCAGC
>Ga0070741_10017394_pt1 | contig 11821 bp, 12 predicted proteins | sample Coa_R1_4_FD_66440 | JGI IMG/M metagenome (GOLD analysis project Ga0070741, IMG submission 66440) | Surface soil microbial communities from Centralia Pennsylvania, which are recovering from an underground coalmine fire - Coalmine... | ecosystem: Environmental > Terrestrial > Soil > Unclassified ...
CCGGAGGTGGACGCCGCGCGCGTGGGCGCGACGGGCGGCTCACAGGGAGGCGGCCTGACACTGGCCTGCGCTGCGCTGGAGCCGCGCCTCCAGCGGGCCGCGCCTGTCTTCCCTTTCCTCTGCGACTACCTGCGCGTCTGGGAGATGGACCTGGCAAACAACGCCTACGAGGAACTGCGCACCTATTTCCGCCTGTTCGACCCGCTGCACGAGCGTGAGAACGAGGTCTTTACCCGGCTGGGTTACATTGACAACCAGCACCTGGCGCACCGCATCCGCGCGAAGGTGCTGATGGTGGTCGGCTTGATGGACACCATCTGCCCGCCCTCGACGCAGTTCGCCGCCTACAATAAAATCCAGTCGGACAAGGAGATGGTCATCTATCCTGACTACGGCCATGAAGGGCTTCCCGGCTCCAGCGACCGGATTTTCAACTTCATGGCGGGCCTGTAACGAGAGGATACGATGCGTTATCGTCCGTTGGGCAAGACGGGGTTGCAGGTCTCGATCCTGGGGTTCGGGGCGTCGCCGCTGGGCGGCGTCTTCGGCGCGATAGACGAGGCGGAGGGCATCCGCGCCGTTCATGCTGCCTTCGACCTGGGCATCAACTTCGTGGACGTTTCGCCCTACTACGGCCTGACACGAGCGGAGACCGTTCTCGGCAAGGCGCTCCGGCAGCGCCCGCGCGATTCCTGCATCCTGGCGACCAAAGTCGGGCGTTACGGCGACGCGGCGTTCGATTTTTCGGCGGCGCGCGTCGGGCGCAGCGTGGAGGAGAGCCTGCGACGCCTCCAGGTCGAGACGATTGACCTGCTTCAGTGCCACGACATCGAGTTCGGATCGCTCGATCAGATCGTGGAGGAGACGCTTCCCGCGCTGCGGAAGGTCGTGGAACAGGGCAAGGCGCGCTTCCTCGGCATCACGGGCCTGCCTCTGAAGATCTTCCCGTATGTGCTGGATCGCACGGAGGTGGATACCGTCCTCTCCTACTGCCACTACACGCTGAACGATACGTCGCTGGAGACGCGGCTTCCCTACCTGGAACAGAAGGGCGTTGGCATCATCAACGCCGCGCCGCTGGCGATGGGCCTGTTGACCGAGCGCGAACTTCCGTCCTGGCATCCCGCGCCGGAGACACTGCGCGCCGCCTGCGCCCGCGCCGCCGCGCACTGCCGCAGCCGGGGCGCAGACATCGCGCAACTGGCCCTACAGTTCTCTCTCGCGAATCCGCGCATCGCGACGACGCTGGTGGGCATGGCAGGCGTGGCGGAGGTACAGCAAAACGCGGCCTGGAGCGAGGATCCTCCCGACCCCGCGCTGCTCTCCGAGGTGCAGGCTCTTCTCGCGCCGGTTCATGATCTGACCTGGCCGAGCGGCAAGCCGGAGAACCAATAGCCGGGCATTGAAACCCCGCGTCATTTCTATTGCGAATGGAGCAGCGCGGAGCAGGTGGTCTGCGGGAAGCGCGGCAGCAGATGCTCTCCGAACCGTTCGGCCTCGTCGCGATGCGGGTAGCCGGAGAGAATGAACGCCTGGATGCCGAGACTCATGTACTCGCGCAGCTTGGCCTCCACCTGATCGTAGCTGCCGACGATGGCCGTGCCGCAGCCGCCGCGCCCGCGCCCGATGCCCGTCCAGAGGAAGGTGTCGGCCCACTCGCCCTGCGCCAGCAGCGCGTTCTGGCGCGCTTTGCCGACCGAGTCCCTATCGAGCGAGCGGCGCTTGATGATCTCGCCCACGTCGTCGGTCAGGCGGCTGACCAGGCGGTGCGCAGCGTCGTGCGCCTCGCTCTCAGTGGCGCGGGGAATGACATGGACGCGCAGGCCGAAGATCAGGCGGCGTCCGTACTGTGCGGCCAGGGCTTTCATCTCGGCGATGCCCTCGCGAATGGCCGGAACGGTGTCGCCCCAGAACAGGTAGACATCGGCCTCGCGCGCGGCGGCCTCCTTCGCCGAGGGAGACGCGCCGCCGAAGTAGAGCGGCGGGCCGTCCGGCTGCACGCATCTGGGCAGGTCTGCCTTCAGGTCGAAGCGGTAGTGCTGGCCTTCGAAGGTAACGTGTTCCTGCTGCCAGAAGGCTTTGAGCAGGTGCATGAACTCCTGCGTGCGCCCGTAACGGATCTCCGAGGGTTCCGGCGGCAGTCCGACCATCGGACTGGAGATGATGTTGACGTTGAGCCTGCCGCCCAGTATCCGATCCAGGTTGGCGGCGGCCCGCGCGAACATCGGGAGATGCTGCTCCCCGACGCGCACGGCAGGCAGCAGATGCATACTGCGCACCTCCCGCGCCAGTGACGCCGCCATCAACCAGGAGTCCACGCCCGTGTTGTAGCCGCTCGGCAGCAGAATGTTCTTGAACCCGGCGGCATCGGCGGCCAGAACGACCTCGCGCACATGGTCGGGCGTGGAGGATAGCGCCGGGTCGGGGACGCCCAGGAACTCGCAGTCGTCTTCACAGCAGGGGGCAAACCAGGCCATTTCGACCGGGCCATCCGTTGCGGAACTCATGGTGGGTGTTCTCCTGAAGTCGGAAAAGCGCGCCAGAGGCACGGCGCGGGGGGCGCTGCCTCCCTATTCTGGCCCGCGCGCGCGCTTTCCTGCTGCTACGCGTGGCGCACTCGATAAGAACCATCATTGCGGAGGAATTGGCTTGTGGAACTGACACGACAGGAGTTGCAGCAGGGGCAGATCTCGCCCGAACGAATGGCGGAGGCGGTGCGGACTTTTCGGGACACCGGCCTGCTGGTACTGGACCATGCGTTCGACCGCGCGTTCATTGCGCAGGTGCGCGCCGCCTACGACGCCGAATTGGAACGCTACCTGGCCGCTCTGGGCGGCATGAAGGCGCTGGACGGCAAGACGTTCGGCAAGCGCCATATCGGGTTCTTCCTGCCCCTCACCATGCCCTTTGCCGATCCCCAGATCGCGGCGCATCCGGTCGCCGTGCAGATCATGACGGAACTGCTGGGCCAGGACCTGCAATGCTCGTTCTACCACAGCAACACGGCCTATCCCGGCTCGACCTATCAGCCCATCCATCGCGACTCCGGGTTCCTGTTCGGCGCGGAGATGCCCGTGCCACATCCGGTCGTGTCGCTGGTGCTGAACATCCCGCTCTGCGACTTCACCGAGGAGAACGGCAGCACGGAGGTCTGGCCGGGGTCGCACCTGATGGTGGACGCCTCGCCGGAGGATGCTAAGGCGCTGGAAGCGCGCGCGGCCCTGCTCCCTTCCATCCGTATGAATGTCCGGGCCGGATCGCTGGTCTTGCGCGATCTGCGCTGCTGGCATCGAGGCGTGCCGAATCGCTCTGACCGTTCACGCGCCATGTTCGCCTTCATCTATCAGCGGGGCTGGCTTCACGCCGAAACCATCACGATTCCGAAATCTACCTGGGACGCCTGGCCGGAGCGCGCGCGGCATATCTTTCGCCGGAACACGGTCGTCGAGGACGCGGAGTATCGCCCGCGTGTGCGGGACTACGGGGCTTGAACGGTCTGGCTGCCAGGCGAAGTGGCTGCGTCTTCACCCGACCTGCTGGCGCGAAGCAGATGTTGCGGTTCGGTCTCTGTCGCGCCGCTGGCTGGCCGCAACAGCACGTCCGGGGGCGCGCCTGCGACTCCGGCAGCCCGCAACAACAGCGTCTGCCGGGAACGTTCCTGCTCTGCTCTCTGCCTCAGAAACGGCAGGCACGCCTCCGCCGCTTCCCGGACACGGCTATCTTTCGCCGCCCTGCCTTCACCTGCCGCTAGTTTTTCGACATACGGTATCGCCTTTTCATCAACAGATACCGTTCTCGAATTTGCCTCCAGTTGGCATTCCTGTTTCATCAGATGGCTCCTCGGCGCGGGCGAACTGAATGAGGCTGGTATGGAAGGTCGAGCCGCCGCCCATGTCGGTCCGGCGGTCGGAGGTGAGAGCGTTGACATTGCGCCCCATCGGGCTGTCGCGATGCCACCAGAGCGAGGGCGACCGGGCCGCGCCCGGCTTCACATTCTCGCTGACCACTGCCTTGAGCCGCACCGCGCCGCGCCGATCCTATAGAGGTGGCGGCAAGCCGCCTGATTTGCCGGAAACCAAGCCTATTTCCTCTTCCGGTTTCTCATACCTCTTCCTGGCCGAGGGCGGCGGGCGGCGTGGCGCGTCCGATGACCGTGACGAGGGCGGCCAGGGTCATCAGATAGGGCAGCATGTCGAGGATGAAGGGGCTGGTCCAGTCCACGCCGAGCCAGACCGGGTGCGTGCCGCTGATCTGAAACTGGGTCTGCAAGGCGAAGAAGAAGCCGAAGAAGAGCGCGCCGCCCGCCGCGCCGAGCGGGTTCCACTTGCCGAAGATGACGGCGGTGAGCGCCACATAGCCCTTGCCCGCCGACATGTTGCTGGTGAAGGTGTGGGCCTCGGCCATCGAGAGATAGGCCCCGGCCAGCGCCGCGCAGACGCCGGAGAGCATGACCGCCACATAGCGGACAGGCGCAGGCGCGATACCGGCCATCCGCGCGCTTTCCGGGTTCTCGCCGACGGCGCGCAGACGCAGGCCGAAGCGCGTGCGCGTGAGCAGCAGCAGCACGGCGAACGGCAGGAGAACGGCGATCCAGAGGAAGAACTTCCCGTCCAGGCCGGGAACCTGATGTCCTTCAGGGAACAGGCTCAGGTTCAGGTAGCGCGTGCCGCCCGCCGCCAGCAGGTTGATGCCCAGGCCGCTGATGATATGGTTCATCCGCGCCTGCTGGGTCAGGAAGGCGTGCAGCAGGCCGAGCAGCGCGCCGATAGCCAGCGCCGCCAGCAGCCCGGTCAGCGCGGAGGTTCCGCCCGCCCAGACTCCCACGAACGCGCCCGCGAGAATCAGCCCTTCCAGCGCGATGTTGACCACGCCCGCCCGCTCGGAAAGCACGCCGCCCATCGCGGCCAGCACCAGCGGCGTCGCGGAGTAGAGGGAAGCCCAGCAGAGCGCGACTAGCCAGGCGGACTGCCCGGTATTAGAAGGCATCCTCGTCCTCCCTCCGTTCGTCCGTATCCAGCACGGCGGCCACCAGCGCGGGAGCCGCTTTCTTGCGGGAGTAGCGCACGCCGATGAGCAGGATGACCACCGCCTGCACGATCACCGAGATCGAGTCCGGCACGTCGGTCTGCGCCTGCATTCCGGTCGCGCCGTTGGAGAGCGCGCCGAAGAAGAGCGCGCTCAAGACCGCCCCACCCCCGTTCAGCCCGCCGAGCAGCGCCACCGCGATTCCATCGAAGCCATAGTTGCCCGCGACACCCTGCACGTAGCGATGATGCACCCCCATCACCTCCACCGCCCCGGCCACGCCCGCCAGCGCGCCGGAGAGCGCCATCGCGATGACCATCACGCGGGCGACCGGTACGCCCGTGGCGCGGGCCGCCTCCATCCCTACGCCGACCGCCCGTATCTCGAAGCCAAGAGCCGTGCGATGAATGAGAAACGCAACCCCTGCCGCCGCCGCCAGCGCCAGCAGCAGCCCGACCGTCAGGTTGCTGCCCGGCGCGAACGGCAGCGGAGCCAGCCAGGAAGACGAAGCCATGAGCGCGGTCTGCGGGGCCATGTTCTTCGGGTTCGGGTCTTTTAATCCGTGCGTGACCAGATAGCTGGCGAGATTGGCGGCGATATAGTTGAGCATGATCGTCGAGATGACCTCGTGGACGCCGCGCCGCGCTTTGAGCAGGCCGGGCAGCGCGCCCCAGGCCGCGCCCGCCGCCACGCCCGCCAGCAGCGTCAGCGGAATGTGCAGCCAGGGCGGCCATCCGCCGCCTCCCCCCGATCTGCCGAGCGTGCCGACCAGGGCGGCGGCCAACGCCCCGGCGGTCAGTTGGCCCTGCGCGCCGATGTTGAACAGCCCGGCGCGCAGGCCGATGGCGACCGACAGCCCGGCGAAGAGCAGCGGGGTCGCTTTGGCAAGCGACTGCGCCAGAACGAAGCGGTCGAGATGGCCCAGGCGGGAGCCGAGGCCGATGGGAATGTCGTTGGGAGAGCGGGCCGGGCCGGATTGCAGGCCGGTCGCGCCAGACCAGAGCGCGCTGTAGGCGGCGCGCGGATCGTAGCCGGAGGCCCGCATGACCAGCGCCGCCAGGAACAGCCCGACGAGGACACTCAGGAGGGGGCGGAACAGGCCCTCTTTCTCCAGGATACGCTCCCTCATGGCTCCGCCTCGCCTTTGGGTTCCAAAACCTCCCCCCTGCCCCCTCCTTCGTAAGGAGGGGGAGCCAGTTGTTGGCTCTCTCCTTCGTAAGGAGGGGGAGAGCCAGACTGAACTCCCTCCCCTTGCGAAGAGGAAGAGGGGCGCATTGAGGCTCCCTCCCCTTGCGAAGGGGAGGACGAACGCCTTGCTGCTCCCTCCCCTTGCGAAGGGGAGGACGAACGCCTTGCTGCTCCCTCCCCTTGCGAAGGGGAGGGTTGGGGTGGGGTCTGTTCCCTCCCCCTGTTCTTGGGGGGAGGGCCAGGGAGGGGGGCTTGCATTTCCGCTCCGGTCATCAGCGCGCCGATGCGTTCGGGGGTGGCCTGGGCGCGCGGCAGGATGCCGACGATCTGCCCGTTGAACAGAACGGCGATGCGATCCGAAATCTGAAAGATCTCGTCGAGGTCGAGAGAGAAGAGCAGCACGCCGAGGCCGCGCGCGCGGGCCTGCAGCAGCGTCGTATAGACGAAGCGGGAGGCCGCGACATCGAGGCCGCGCGTGGGCTGGCAGGCGACCAGCAGGCGCAGCCCGCTCTCCATCGCGCGGGCGATAATGACCTTCTGCTGGTTGCCGCCGGAGAGTGCGCGCGCCGGTGTTTCCGCGCCCTGGAACCCGACGCGCACATCGTAACGCTGAATCATGTGGGCGGCGCGGGTCAGTATCCGCTGCCGATTCAGCCGCCAGCCGCCGCCCCAACTCGGTTCCCAGGCGTGGCCGAGCAGATAGTTCTCCGCGACCGTAAAATCCAGCGCCAGGCCGTCGCGCTGCCGGTCTTCGGGGATATAGGCGACGCCATATTCCTGCCGTTCCCGCACGCTGCGATGCGTCAGGTCAATCCCGGCGAGGAAGAGGCGGCCCGATTCGATGCGGCGCAGCCCGACGATGGCTTCGGCGAGTTCGCGCTGCCCGCTGCCGTCCACGCCCGCGATGCCGACGATCTCGCCCATGCCGATCTCCAGACTTACGCCGCGCACGGCCTCGGCGCGGCGGGCGTTGCGCACGGTGACGTTCTCGATCTGAAGCAGGGGGCTGCCGGTGGGCGGCGGCACGGGGAGAGCGGGCGTCGGCGTCGGGCTGTCGGTGGGGCCGGTAGGCGGATAGTGGACGTCCGGTTCCAGTTCGCCGGTGAGCGCGGCGCGCGGGTTCAGCGCGCGGCTGCGGCGCGCGCCGATCATCTGGATCAGCAGTTCCCTTTCCTGCGTCTGCTTCGTGACGAAGTCGCCCACGTTGCGGCCTGCGCGCAGAACGCTCACATAGTCGCTATGGGCCATGACCTCCCGCAGCTTATGCGTGACGAAGACGACGGTCGCGCCGCGCGCGACGAGCGTATGCAGCAAGGCGAAGAGGGCGTCGGCCTCCTGCGGGGCGAGCGTGGCGGTCGGCTCATCGAGGAGGAGAATGTCTGCCCCGCGATAGAGCGCCTTCAAAATCTCGATCTTCTGCTGCGCGGCGACGGAGAGTGTCTCGGTGCGGGCGTCCACATCGAGGCGGGCCAGGCCCAACGGTTCGGCGAGCGTCCGAATGCGCTCGACAGCCTGGCCCAGACGCAGCGCGCCGCCGGGCAGCGTCGGCTCCGTGCCGAGAATGACGTTCTCCAGCACCGAGAGGGCCGGAATGAGGGCGTAGTGCTGGCTGACGAGGCCGATGCCGCGCCGGATGGCGTCGGCGGGGCTGTGGAGCGCCTCCGTGACCTCCTCGCCGCGCACGAAGATGCGTCCCGCGTCCGGGCGGTAGCGCCCGTAGAGGATATTGAGCAGCGTGGATTTGCCCGCGCCGTTCTCCCCGATGACGGCATGGAACGTGCCTGCCAGGACGCGCAGGTGGACGCCCCGGTTGGCGACGACGCCAGGGAACCGCTTGGTGATGTTCTCCATGCGGATGAGCGCGGTATCGGCGGGCGGAGTTGGCACTACAGGCTGTGACATAGCGGCCAGTCGTCAGGTTGCGGCGGAGCGGCGCGGAGGCTGTAAGCAGACGATCCGGTTCCTGCGCACGGAACGGCCCGCAACGATACCTCATTGTAGCGGACGGAGCGACTGCCTGTCAACGGATGGCGGGAGAGCAATTCCCGCAAAGCCGCGATTTCTCTGTAACGTTGCCGGTTTTGTCGCGTCTATCAGAGTGTACGGCTGTTCGTCGGGGAAGCCGGCAAACGAAGTCTGCGCGAAAAACGTAGAACAAGCGGGGAAACAAGTGCGTCTAATAGTTTAGAAGCGTATGAAAATCAGAGGATGCAGAAGAAAGTCTCGGCAATGACCGATAATAGGGGAAGGAATGCGCAAATTCCCGAGGCGCTGGTTCCTGGTCTCGGACCCAAATTAAGGGGATACCGATGTCACAACCGAACGCAAAATGCGCTGAGATAGGCCGGAAACGGGGCAAACGCGCCGTTGCCGCACAAAAACAGACGGTCGTGCTGGAGGTGAACGCGGCGTACAATCGCGAAGAGCTTCCCCTGCCGAAACCCAACGGCCCGAACGGACGGCGGGTGCTGAACCTGGAGATGCTGATGAACCATCCCTTCTACTGGGAGTGGCTCAATGAGCGTGAAACCGAAGAAGTCCTGATGGAACTCTATATTGCGCGGACGCGGCGGATGCAGTGAGCGCGCGGAGTTGCCTGTAGATAGCTGGCCCTTCTCTTAAGGAGAGGGGCTTGTTTTTTTTAGAGGAGTATGGCCGTTACCTCGCTGCCTCTCTTTTCTTCAGGATCTTCCTGGCGTTCTCCGCATAGACTTTTTTGAGTACCCTGTCCTTGAGGCCGAACCCATGCAGCGGCCAGTGGTACCCGAAGAGGTCCTGCGCGTAGAAATGCTCGTCCTCGGTCTCCAGGATGCGGAAGGTGGTCCGATACATCTCCGCATCGTAGCCCATATCGGTTCCGTAGAGCAGACGATCTTGATACTTCTCGAAGAACTTCCCCATGAAGCGTGGGATCGGGGCGGTCTCGCCATAGCGCGCGCCGATGTCGGCATAGAGATTGGGATAGGCGTCGAGCATCCGGGCCAGGATCGAGAGGTCGGAGCAGCAGTTGGCGAAATGGCAGGCGATGAAGAGGGTGCGCGGATGCTTCTTCACGGCGCGGTCGAGCGTGGCGACGACCGCATCATGCCGCAGGACGGACGGATCATTGGGAATCTTCCACTGGTAGGCGTTCATCAGACCGTCGTTATGGGAGTCCATCGGCTCGTACATCCAGAGGTCTTCGCCGATGTGGATATTCACGGGCAGGCCCAGGTCGGCGCACTTCTCGAAGATCGGGTCCATGCGAGGGTCATCAATATGCATCGGCAGGGTGTTCGTGTTGCCCCGTCCCCGACTCAGGCCCCGCCCCTTATCGCTCAACTCGCCCACGCCCCGCGCACCTGCCTTAACGCAGCGTTCCAGTTCCGCGATCGCGTGTTCGGCGAAACCGGGCCGGTCGTACCCGGTGTAGTCGAGGCCGCACCACATCTCGAAGCGGGAGGGGTATTTCTGGAACAGGGCGACGGCATCATCGAACGTTTTGCCGGTCGCGCCGACCATGATGATGGTCTTCTCGATGCCGACCGCATCCATGTTCCGCACCCACTGCTCCACCTGCTCTGGCGTCCGGGCGTAGGGATGGGAGTGCATGTCAATGACCGGGAACCTGGCCCTCTCCACATGGGTCTGCGGAATCTTATAGATCGAGCGTGGGCGGTAGTCCTTGAGGAGCAGCCGGTCGGGAGGCGTACCGGTCTCTTGCGCGGCCTCACCTCCGTTCTGCCCTGCCGTCGGAGACGAGGCCGCGACCGCCAGCAGCAGAACCGCTGTAAGACCATCGCGTATCCGGGACCTGAGCAGACGTGCCTTCTCTCGCGCATAGGTGCGTTCCATTCTTCTCCTCCTGCCGATCTGTGGGGATGTTCTCCGCTTCGCGAGGAGACTCCTACTTGGCCTGGCACATGGGATCACGATTTTACCGACACTTCCTCCGCAGAGACGAACTGGCCGCTGGCGACTTTTCGATTGATAAGCGCCTCTTGTTCAGGCGTCAGCATAATAGGCATGGCTACACTCTCCTTCCTGGCTTTAGGATGGGTCGGGCAGGCCACTTCGTCAAGATTTGCGGGGCTGTCTGTGGAGGAAAGTCTGATGCTACGCCCGGTATCCGGTATAATGAGAGCAGAGGATCTTTCTTGAGAGAGGGATTACGATTATGCCACATAGCCGTTATACCAGCGACAAGATACTGCAGCGCGGTGAGGAGTTGTATGAGCAACAGATACGCAGCCGTGTCGAAAAGGAGAATAGAGGCAAATTCCTTGTTTTGGACATCGAAACAGGTGAATACGAGATAGATACGGATAAGCTTGCGGCGCTGGAACGCGCTAAACCCAAACATCCTGATCCGGCGCTCTACATATTACGTATCGGTTACCCTTCTACCGTTAAATTGGGGGGCGGATTTTTGGTGAAGCAGCCATGATAGAAGGGGTTATTACAGCAGACCGAGAAGCAGTCGTCTACCTGACATTGTACGGTTCTACTGGTCAGGAAGAAGAGATCGAGGCCGTTATAGATACCGGTTTTAACGACGTCCTCACTCTGCCTTCCCATCTTGTTTCTCAACTCGGTCTTGCCTTCGCTGCTCCGACACGCGCGACGCTGGCAGATGGAAGTATTGTTCGGCTGGACTACTATCAGGCGACAATTCTCTGGAATGGTCAAGTACGCAATATTCTCGCATGGGAGGCGGATGGCAGCCCGCTTGTCGGAATGTCTTTGCTCTAGGGCAGTCGCCACACCCTGGATATTATGGATGGCGGGCGCGTAATCGTCGAAACGTTGCCTTAACAACAGATCCTCTTGATACCTCGCTGCTCATCCTGTGCCGAGGTTCCCTTGAACTTCAGGTGAAAAAATGGCATCGTCGTCCAAAATCGTCAAGACGGCCTGTCCGCACGACTGCCCGGACACCTGCTCCATGCTCGCCTTTGTCGAGGAGGGCAAGCTGCTGCGGGTGGCGGGCAACCCGGACAACCCCTACACGCGCGGCAACCTCTGTCGCAAAGTCGCCCACTACGAGGAGCGCGTCTACAGCCCTGACCGCCTGCTCTACCCCATGCGCCGCGCCGGGAAGAAGGGGGAAGGCCAGTTCGCGCGCATCTCCTGGGACGAGGCCATCGCGGAGATAACCGACCGGTGGAAGGCGATCATCCGGGAGAGCGGGCCGGAGGCCATTCTGCCCTACTCGTATGCCGGAACGATGGGCGTGGTCAACATGAGCGCCTGCGACTCGCGGCTCTGGCTGCGGATGGGCGCGAGCCAGCTTCTGCGTACCATCTGCTCTTCGGCGGCGGAGGCGGGCTACAGCTACGTCAACGGCTGGTCGGGCGGCATAGACCCGGAGGACTTCGCCAACAGCAAGTTCATCATCGCGTGGGGAACCAACCTGAGCAGCACCAATGTGCATCTGATGCCGTTCGTGCGGGAGGCGCAGGCGAAAGGGGCCACGTTCGTCGTCATTGACCCCTACCGGACGCGCACCGCCAACGCCGCCGACTGGTTCGTGCAGCCGAAGCCGGGAACGGATGCGGCTCTTGCGCTCGGCATGGCGCACGTCATTTTCTCAGAAGGGCTTCACGATGCGGCGTTCCTGGAGGCGCAT
>Ga0070741_10017395_pt1 | contig 11820 bp, 8 predicted proteins | sample Coa_R1_4_FD_66440 | JGI IMG/M metagenome (GOLD analysis project Ga0070741, IMG submission 66440) | Surface soil microbial communities from Centralia Pennsylvania, which are recovering from an underground coalmine fire - Coalmine... | ecosystem: Environmental > Terrestrial > Soil > Unclassified ...
GGCAACTCGTTCTACGGCCCCTACGACTCCCAGGAGCTCCTCTCGAAGTACCAGGAGGAGATCGGCGTCCAGATGGTGCCGTTCCAGATGATGGTCTACGTCGAGGACCAGGCCGCCTACATGCCCGAGGACCAGGTGCCCGAGGGCGCCCGGGTGCTCAACATCTCCGGCACCGAGCTGCGCAAGCGCTTGAGCGAGGGCCGGGACCTGCCGGAATGGTTCACCTTCCCCGACATCGTCAAGGAGCTCCGCAAGAGCTACCCGCCCCGCCACAAGCAGGGCTTCACGGTGTTCTTCACCGGCCTCTCGGGCTCGGGCAAGTCGACCATCGCCAACGTCCTGCTGGTGAAGCTGCTGGAGATGGGCGGCCGGCCGGTCACGATCCTCGACGGCGACGTCGTCCGCAAGCACCTGTCGTCGGAGCTCGGCTTCTCCAAGGAGCACCGCGACATCAACATCCGCCGGATCGGCTACGTCGCCTCCGAGATCACCAAGAACGGCGGCATCGCCATCTGCGCCCCCATCGCCCCCTACGACCAGACCCGCAAGGACGTGCGGAACATGATCGAGGAAGGCGGCGGGTTCATCCTCGTCCACGTGGCCACGTCGCTCGAGACCTGCGAGGCCCGCGACCGCAAGGGCTTCTACGCCAAGGCCCGGGCCGGGATCATCAAGGAGTTCACCGGCATCTCCGACCCCTACGAAGAGCCGGACGACGCCGAGATGGTGATCCGCACCGAGGAGCTGACCGCCGAGGAGGCGGCCCAGGAGATCATCCTCCACCTCGAGCGCGAGGGCTACATCGGCCCGGAGGCTGACGTCTAGGGCGTTGTTCTTGCGGAAGGGGCCCGGCTGCGGTGCGGCCGGGCCCCTTCTTCGCGTCCGGCCGGGCCGAGGTCCCGTTCCAGCTGTCCGGATGCTTTCCCGCGGAACTGGCGTTCGTTTACCGCCCCCCAGCGGAAATCGAACGCCAGAATGCGGGGGGCGCCGGGGTTCGGCCAACTGGCGTTCGTTTACCGCCCCCCAGCGGAAATCGAACGCCAGAATGCGGGGGGCGCCGGGGTTCGGCCAACTGGCGTTCGTTTACCGCCCCCCAGCGGAAAAGGAACGCCAGTTGGATGGGGGCGACGGGTGGCGGCCGGTCAGGGGGCGCTGCCTCCCGTCTCTCCACGGCCACTGTCGCGGGCCGAGCCATTCCATGCTCGATGGTCGCGAGCCGGGCGATTGGAACCGAGCCGGGGAGCGCGGCGAGGCCCGGCCGCTGCGGGCCGGGCCTCTGGAGCCGGGTTGCTTGGTGGTGAGGGTGAACTAACGGCTGGTGGCGGCGTTGCTCATGACGGCGCCGACGACCTGGCCGCCGACCTGCTCGAACTGGATGCGGACCTGCTCCACCTCGTCGCGGTCGGTGTGCTTGGCGTCGGCCACCACGAGGATGCCGTCGACCAGCGGGGCCAGGGCCAGGCAGTCCGAGGCGTTGAGCGCCGCCGGGGCCTCGATGATCACGAAGTCGGCCACCTTGCGCCGTTCGGCCAGGAGCTCCCGCATGAGGTCGCTCTGGAGCAGCTCGGCCGGCTGGGCCGGCACCGGGCCGGAACCGAACACCCACAGGCGCTCGAGGCCGGCCGGCTCCTGGACCGCCTCCCACGGCGGCATCTCGCCGGCCAGGACGTTGGACAGGCCGCGCTCGTTGTCGAGCCCGAAGTACTGGTGGACCTTGGAGCCCCGCAGGTCGGCCGAGAGGAGCACGACCCGCTTGCCGACCTGGGCCAAGGAGACGGCCAGGTTGGCGGCGATGGCGGTCTTGCCGTCCTCCCCGGTGGGGGAGGCGACCATGATCGTCTTGAGGCCCTGGCGCTCGGCCATGACCAGCATGCGGGTCCGCAGCGCCCGGTAGGCCTCGGAGGCCGGGCTGTTGGGGTGCTGCATCGTGACCAGCGTCGGGGCGGTGCGGCCGTTGCGGCGGGTGCGGGGCACGGTGGCCAGCACCGGAGCCCGCAGGTACTCCTCCAGGTCCACCCGGCCCCGGAGGCGGTTGTCGACCCGGTCCCGGCCGAAGGCCATCAGCAGCCCGAGGAAGAGCCCGAAGAAGGCGCCGATGGCGGCGTTCTGCTTGGGCTTGGGGCTGTCAGGCTGCCCGGGACGGTTGGCCGGGTTGACCACGGTGCCCGGGTCGTTGACGTTGAGCTTGGCCATGTCGGCCAGCGTCTGCCGGTAGGGGGCGCCCTGGTCCTGGAGGCTCTTCAGCGTCGACTGGGCCTCGGCCTGGGCGGCGGAGAGCGGCGTGGCCTGCGCCAGCCGCTGGGTGGCGGCGACGATCTGAGCGTTGATCGGGGCGAGGGCGGCGTTGGCGCTGGCGATGCGGGCGTCGCGGTCCTTCGTCGCCTCCTGGGTCTTGAACTGGAGGTAGGCGTCGGCGAAGGCCTGGGCGCAGGTCTGGGCCCCGAGCTTCGTCTTGTCGCTGCAGGAGATGTCGAGGAACTGCGTCGTGCCCACCACGGCGACCGAGACCTTCTTCTGGAGCTCGGCGACCGACGCCGTCGACTTCATCCGGTCCTTGGCGATCACGGCGACGTTGGTCGACGTGGCGATCTCGCGCTCGCTGCCCATGATGACGAGCTTGTCGACGCTCTGCGGCGTGACGTCGCTGGTGATCGGGCTGACGAGCACCTTGGCGTGCGAGACGTAGGCCGGCGTGGCGACGGCCACGGAGTAGAACAGGGCCAACGCCAGACCGGCCAGGGTCATGGCGGCAATGAGGAGCTTGCGGCGGCGGATGACCGACAGGTAGTCACCCATCTCCACGGACGGCTCCGACGAGATCCTTGTGCTCACGAGGGGGGTCGCTTTCTTTCGCTCCAGCGGGGGTTTCTGCCACTCGTCACCTCAACGTCGAAACAGCCCGCTGATGACGAAGAGCGGCCCGGCAAGAGCAGACGTCACGACGGGCCCGCGCCGCGTGTCTACCTGCGATGTAAAGTACCACGGCAGTGACCAGAACATCAGGGGGCTCTTTCGGTCAAATGGATCCGCGGTCCGAGTACAAAACGCCTATCTCGGACAAACGGCCTGTGGAATGGGCGTAGGGCTGGTTCGGAAGTACTAGTACTCCGCCCTCGGCTGACCGAAAGTACCGGCCCCCGGCTGGTACCCTCAGCCTGTTCGTTGCCGCCGTGGAGGCCCCTCCTGCCATGTCGTCCAGAGCACCCGGTCGGCTCCGGGACTTCTTCTCCTCCCGCACCGGCTTCGCCGTTGCCGTCGTCGTCTGCCTGGCGATCATCGGTGCCGCCTTCGCCCTGCGGCGCGACGACAGGAGCAAGGCCCCGATCGTCGAGCCGCCCACGACGACGTCCACCACGGCGCCGGCCGAGTCGGCGAAGGGCGTACTCCTCGGCGCCAGCACCAGCGCCGACAGCCGGAGCGTGGCGGCGGAGGAGTCGGCGGTGAGCGGGCTCGAGCAGAGCATCGGCCGCACGCTCGACATCGACAACAACTTTTATCCCTGGGACGAGCCGTTTCCGACCGCCGTCGAGCGCTGGGACCTGCAGGAGGGCCGGATCCCGATGATGAGTTGGAACGGGAAGAACGTCCAGGCCGCCGACATCGCCGCCGGCCGCTACGACGCCATGATCAAGGACCGGGCCAAGGCGACGAAGGCCCTCGGCAAGCCCGTCCTCATCCGCTGGTTCTGGGAGATGGACGGCAACAAGAAATCGAGTTTCGCCGGCTCCCCGGCGCAGTACGTCGCTGCCTGGCAGCACATCGTGACGATCTTCCGCGACCAGGGGGCCGACAACGTCCGCTGGGTGTGGTGTCCCAACGCTTCGGCCTTCAACGACGGCACGGCCCAGCAGTACTACCCCGGCGACGATTTCGTCGACTGGATCGCGGCCGACGGATACAACTGGGCCCCCGGACGGGCCGGTGACGACTACCGCCCGTTCAAGGACATCTTCGAAGGCTTCTACGGGTGGGCGTCCCTCAAGAACAAGCCGATCATGGTGGCCGAAACCGGCGTGCAGGAACGCAATCCCGGCGACAAGGCGCAATGGATCTCCGACGCCCGTGCGGCCATCAAAGATGATTTTCCCCTGTTGCGGGCCTTCGTCTATTTCGACGGCAACCAGGAGTATGACTGGACGCTCACCACGTCGGTTTCGGCGCTCGAGGCCTTCAAGCAAATGGCCAACGATCCCTGGTTCAACCTGGGTGCCGATGGACGGGTGCTGAACTAGGTCCCGGGGCGAGTCCGCGACCCGCCCGCCTGCCGCTACGGTGCTGGGGTGCCGCATTGTTCGCTCCCGAGGCGCTGTGCGACAATGAAGTTCCCCAAGGCAGGTTGGGCACGAGCCGGTGTGGAAGTGGAACCGATGCCGCTCTCCGAAGACGAACAGCGAATCCTCCAAGAGATCGAGGCGCAGTTCTACGCCAACGATCCGCAGCTGGCCCAGCAGGTCTCGGAGACCACCCTCTACCGCCATTCCGCCCGCAACATCAAGTGGGCCGCCCTGGGGTTCGTCGCCGGGTTCGTCATCCTGCTGACCTCCTTCGCCTCCTCACTGTTCTTCGGCTTCGTCGGCTTCCTGGCCATGCTGGCGTGCGCCTTCGTGATCGTCAGCCACGTGCGGAAGATGGGAAGGGCCGGGCTCGAGAGCATCACCGCCTCGGTCAAGGGCAAGCGGCTGAAGAACATCTTCGGCGACGCCGGAAATCACCTCCGCCGCCCGTTCCGCAAAGACGACAGCAGCAGTTAGGGGGCGGAGCCCCCTAACGACCCCCGAAGGCGTGGTGGCCGCCCTGTCGGGCGGCCCCTTTCTTTCTGTTCCGCCATGTGCTGATCCGGCCCTTCGGGCCGGGCACATGACGGCGGCCCTTCGGGCCGGGCAGATGGGGCACATGGCGGCGGCCCATTGGGCCGGGCACATGACGGCGGCCCTTCGGGCGGGTAGGGCCGGCAGTGTCTCGAAGGAGGCAAATCCGCACGTCGCCCCACGGTGGCCTTGGCAGGCGAGCCGGGGCGGGGGGCCTCGGCGGGCGGGGCCCGCCAGTGTCAGGTCGTCGCCGGGGAAGGCCGCGGGAGGAGCGTTGTGGGGTTCAGGCGGCGGCGCCAGCGGCCGAGGAAGGAGTCGCCCTCGTCGAGCGCCTTCGTCAGCGTGTCGACCTCGGCCCAGGCCTGGCTGACCTCGTCTTCGGACGGGTCGCCCGGCGAGTAGGAGGCCTTGGTGAAGATGCGGGCCAGCCGGGTCATCGGCGGGCCCACGTCGGCCGCCACCGCCACCGACCGGGCGCCGCGCCGGGCGAACTCCAACGGCGTGAGCGTGGCCGCCGGCGCCGTCCCCGCCTCCCGCAGCCGGTCCAGCGCCTCGGACCAGGCGCCCGCCACCCGCACCCGGGCCGGCCCGGCCCGCCGCCGGCGGGCGCGCCGCCGCCGCTTGAGCGCCGGCGGCAGCGTCAGCAGCAGGGCCAGCACGACGAGCCCGACGGCCAGCTCGACCAGCCAGGCCAACGAACGGCCGCCGGTGGTCTGCGTGTCGTTCTGGAACGGGTCATTCTCGGCCTTGGCCGGCTTCGTCGTCGGCGTCCCGGGGGCGGCCGCTTCGGCGGGGCTCGTGGTCGTCGTCGTGGTGGCCAGCACCGGGTTGGCCTGGGGGTTGTAGGTGCCGGTGTAGTTGGTCGGGTTCGGCTCGAAGCGGCCCGGGGTCGGTTCGAAGGCCACCCAGCCGACGCCGTTGATGTGGACTTCGGGCCAAGCGTGGGCGTCCTTGGTGGTGACGTGGAAGACGTCCTGCGCCGGGTCGTAGGTTCCGGGCGTGAAGCCGACCGCCACCCGGGCCGGGAGACCGATCGAGCGGGCCATGGCGGCGTAGGCGCCGGCGAACTGCTCGCAGTAGCCGATCTTCGACCGGAACAGGAAGTAGCGGAGGTGGTCGTCCGAGTGGCCGGCCGGCGCCGCCTCGTCATAGGTGTAGTTGTTGCGCAGGTAGTCCTGCAGCGCCAGCGCCTGGGCGTAGGGGCCGGTGGCGTTGGCCGTCACCGTGCGGGCCAGGTCGCGCACGTCGGGGGGGAAGTCGTCCGGCAGTTCGAGGTACGTCCGCATGTCGGCCGGCGGGTCGCCCCCGGCGGACTGGAGGTCGGCCGGGGTGTAGCGCGGGATCTCCGACTGCACCTTGTAGTTCAGCCCGGCCGCCGACTCCTTCTCGGTCAGCAGCGTGAGTGAATCGGCGTTCACGCGGGCGCCCTGGAGGTCGATACGGGCCGGCCGGTAGGCGGCCGGGAGCCAGAAGGAGTCGAGCGGGCCGATACGGAAGTCCTGCACCACCTTGTAGGTGAGCGAGGTGTCGGACGCCTCCTTCGGGAGGTGGTCGCCGGCGGGCCGGTACGTCCCCCGCGACGACCAGATCCGCCCGTCGAACTCCTCCAGGGCGGTGAGGCGCCAGTAGGCCGGCACCGGGGAGCGGACGGCGAACAGCTCGACCACCGGGTTGCTCGTGAGGCGGGCCTTGATGTCGACCAGCGGGCTGACGGTGATGCGGGACGTGTCGCCGCCACCGCCCGTCCCCCGCAACTCGACCAGCGGCTGGGCCTGGGCCCCCGGGAGGTTGGGCCCGAGGACGAGCCCGGCCGCCGCCACGAGCAGCGCCACCGGCGCCGCCCCCATGGCCATGCGGACGATGCCGGGCGGCGAGCTGCGGCCCGAGAACCAGGCCCGAGGAAGACCGGCGGCGTGGTCGGCGGCCACGAAGAACAGGGCGGCCACGACGAAGACGAACGTGGTCGGAAGCTGGAAGCCGTCCTTCCCGAGCGCCGCCCCCATGACGTAGAGGACGAACGGCGGAAGAATGGCGGTGAGCGTGGCGTCGCCCCGGAAGGCCAGCCAGTCGGCGGCCGCGGCGCAGATCCACGTGCCGGCCACGGAGAGCAGCAGCAGGCCGGGCGTGACCTTGGTCGGGGCGACGGCGTTGCGGAAGGAATCCAGCCCCGCCGTCCACGCCCGGCCGAGGGCGGAGAGCGTGCTGGCCGTCGGCAGCCCGTAGAAGGTGGTATGCCCCGCCACCACGGCGCAGAGGAGCAGGCCCAAGGCGACCGCCGACACGACGAGGGCCGCCGGCGCCGGCCAGCGCCGGGTGGCCAGGCCGATCAGGTGGGCGCCGACGGCGGCCAGCATCACCGGCAGCACCCACGAGGCGTCGTTGAACAGCCGGGCGAAGCCCAGCGTGGCGGCCACCGAGAGGGTGGCGAGCGTCAGGAACGAACCGTTGCGCTGCGCTGACACGTGACCACCGCCTGGTTCCAGGCGCTGCGGAAGGGACTGCCGGCCGAGATGGGGACGACGACCGCCCCGGGCGCCGACGGGGCCGGCCCGACGTCGACGCCGCCGTATGCGGACGGGCGGATGGCGGCGAGGACGACGAGCCCGAGCCGGGGCCGCAGCGCCGCCAGCGACACCATGTCGGAGCGGTCGACGTTGGCCACGATGGCCGCCAGCGGGCCGTCGCCGGCCCGGCGCAGACCCTCGACGACCTGGTCCCAGCGGACGTAGGTTTCGACCGACGCCCCGGCCAGGTACTCCATGATCTGGGGGTAGCGGTCGGCGCCCGAACAGCGGATGTCGAAGCCGCCGGTGGTCATGAAGCGGACCTGCCGGCGCCCCCGGCACATGGCCGTGGCCAGCGAGGCGGCGATCTCCACCGCCCGCTCGAACGAGTCGCCCTGGTGGGTGGACGGGCGGGTGTCGAGCAGGATCGTCGAGCGGGACTCCCAGGGCATCTCGTCCTGCCGGAGCATGAGCTCGCCCGTCCGGGCGGTGGAGCGCCAGTGGACGCGGCGGAGGTCGTCGCCGACCTCGTACTCCCGGAGGCCGAAGAAGTCGAGGCCCACCGGCACCCGGGAGGCCTGCATGGACCCCATCCGGGCCTCCCGGCTGGCGGCGCCCGGGAGCGGGAGCACCTCCTCCACCTTGGGATAGACGATGAACCGTTCCTCGCCGGCCAGCGTCACCCGGGTCTCGACGACGCCGAAGGCGTCCTGGACCGACAGCGTGAGGGGGCCGACCCGGTAGATCCCCCGCTGGGCGGTGGGCAGGCGGTAGGCGGCCTCGGCCGTCTCCCCCGGCGCCAGCGGCGGGACCAGGAAGCGGGCCACCCGCTGGCCGCCGTCGAAGGAGTCGGTGGCGGCCAGCACCGGCGTCGTCCGGCTGCCGAGGCTCATCACGGCGAGGTCGGCCCGGGCGGCGCTGCCGGCCTCGGCCCGGGCCGGGTGCAGCACCCGCTCCGCCGAGATCCGCAACCCCTGCCGTCGCACCCGTACGAAGGCCACGACGACGACGAGGAAGGCCGCCGCCGCCAGCATGGACAGCTCCTGCACGCCGAGGACCCTCGCCCCGACCAGCAGGGCGGCGGCGGCCCCGCAGAGGGACCACCCCCGGTTGGTGAGGGAGGGGCGCATTACGGAAGCCTCCTCGGGGCCACGGCGGCGGCCGCCGCTACCCGCCCGCCCCGGCCCGGACGCTCGGTACCGGGACCTTGCCCAGCACCGACTCGAGGATGTCGGAGGCGGTGGCGCCCCGCAGTTGGGCCTCGGGGGACAGGATCAGACGGTGTTCGAGCACGCTCCCGGCCAGCAGTTTGAGATCGTCGGGAATCACATAGTCGCGCCCCGACGAAGCGGCGTAGGCCCGGGCCGCCCGCTGGAGGGCCAGGGCGCCCCGGGGGCTGACGCCGAGGACGAGGTCGCGCTCGTTTCGGGTCGCCTCGGTGACGTCGATGATGTAGCCCTTGAGGCTCGGCGCCACGTAGACGTTGGCCACCGCCTCGATCATCTTCACCACGTCGGACGCCGAGAGCACCGGCGCCAGGTCGTCGACCGGCTCGCCGCTGCCGTGGGTCTCGAGGATGTCGATGCCCGCCGCCCGGTCGGGGTAGCCCATCTTGACCCGGAGGAGGAACCGGTCGAGCTGGGCCTCGGGCAGCGGATACGTCCCCTCGTACTCGATGGGGTTCTGGGTGGCGATCACCATGAACGGACGCTCGAGGTCGTGGGTCACCGCGTCGACCGTGACCTGGCGCTCCTCCATCGCCTCGAGGAGGGCCGACTGCGTCTTGGGGGAGGCCCGGTTGACCTCGTCGGCGAGGACGATGTTGGCGAAGATGCCGCCGGAGCGGAACTCGAACTCGTTGGTCCCCCGGTTCCACACCGACACGCCGGTCACGTCGGACGGGAGGAGGTCGGGGGTGAACTGGATGCGGTGCCACGTCCCGTCGATGGAGCGGGCGATGGCCTTGGCCAGCATCGTCTTGCCCACCCCCGGGACGTCCTCGATGAGGAGATGCCCGTCGGCCACCAGGCAGGCCAGCGCCATCTGGATCACGTCCCGCTTGCCCTGGATGACCCGCTCGACATTGCCGACGAGGGCTTCGAACTGCTCCTCGAAGGTCGCCGCGCCGAGCGCCGTCCTGCGTGCCACGGGCTCCTCCCTCAGGGGTCTTTGGACCAGCCCCAACGATGTGATTCTAAGTGCCCGAGGGTGGGTTCCTGGCGGTCATCCGGGGCCGGGAGCGTTGTCTGAGAGGGCTTTCAGCCTTTCCGAGACCGCGACCGCGTATCGCCTGGGATTCGTGATGTCCCTGTATTCCAAGGGGAGTGATGACCAGTCGGCTTCGAACCGCCGGCGGGCGGCGGCGGTGGCCTCGGCGTCGTCGTGTCGGCCGTCTACGTCGACGTCCTCCAGGAGCGGTTCGGCGCCCGGCGCCGGGCACGGCTCGTCGGCCAGTCCGAGGACGTCGCCGCCGAAGCCCGGCCGGCGCCACACCTGCTTGGCCCCCGGCAGGGTCGCCTTCCCGGCCGAGTGCTTGGCCATCGGCCGGCCGTCGACGGCCACGAGCTTGTAGACGGTCTCCAGCGTCGGGGCATCGGCCGACGTGGCGAAGTTCGTGCCGACGCCGAAGCCGTCGATCGGGGCGCCGGCGGCGAGGAGACGGGCGATCTCGAACTCGTCGAGGCCTCCGCTGGCGAAAATGGCCACGTCGGGCAGGCCGGCGGCGTCGAGGCGCTTCCGGGCCAGGCGGGCCAGGGCCGCCACGTCGCCGGAGTCGAGCCGGATGCCGGCCAGTCGGCGGCCGCCGTTCCCCAGCTTCCCGGCCTCGAGCTCCTTGGCCACCACGATGGCGTTGTCGATGCCGCCGGCGGTGTCCCAGGTGTCGACGAGGAGGACGGGGTCGCCCCGGTACTGCTCGGCGAAGGCCCGGAAGGCCCCGAGCTCCCCGGCCGGGTCGTTTCCGGCCAGGGCGGTGAGGAAGGAGTGGGCCATGGTCCCGCTGGCCGGGAACCCGTAGCGGGCGGCGGCGGCGACGTTGGAGGTGGCGGCGTAGCCGGCGATGGCCGCGCCCCGGGCGGCCATCATCCCGGCCTCGCCGCCGTGGGCCCGCCGGAGCCCGAAGTCGACCAGCGTCCGCCCGGCCGCCGCCTCCCGGCACCGGGCGGCCTTGGTGGCCACTGCCGTCGGGAACGTCAGCAGGAAGAGGAGGGCGGTCTCCAGCAGCTGGGCCTCCCCGAATGGCGCGTCGATCTCCAGCAGCGGCTCGGAGGCGAAGACGATGCGGCCTTCGGGCACCGCCCGGACCCGACCGGTGAAGTGGACCCGGCGCAGCCAGTCCAGAAAGGCGGGGTCGAACGGGGCGGTCTCCGCCAAGCGGGCGATCGCCTCGTCGTCGAACCGCCAGGCTCGGAGGAACCGCACGGCCTCGTGGAGCCCGGCGGCCACCAGGTAGCCCCGGTTCGGCGGAAGGTTGCGGACGTAGAGGCTGAAGGTCGCCGGCGTCTCGGCCCGCCCCTCGGCCACCAGAGCGGCGGCCATCGTGAACTCGTAGAGGTCGGTGAGCAGCGGATCGACCACCGGCCTGACGCTACCCTCCGGCCGTGGCTCCCCACCTCGCCGCCCGCCGTTCCGGGTCCCGACCCGGCCGTCGGCCGCCGTCAACCGGCGTTCGTTTACCGCCCCCCAGCGGAAAAGGAACGCCGGTTCGGCCGGGGCGCCCCGGCCCGCCCTTCTGGCGTTCGTTTACCGCTCCCCAGCGGAAATGGAACGCCGGTTCGAGGGGGACGGGGCCGGCGGCATGACCGCCGGGGGGCGGAAGGGCGCCGCGGGGGACGGGGCCGGCGGCATGACCGCCGGGGACGGAGGGGCGCCGGTGGTCGGTGTCGGGTGGTGGGTCCGGGCGGCGGCGGCGGTCCTCGTCCGGCCGGAGTTGTGGCCCACGGCGATCGGGCAGGCGGTGCGGCTGGCCCGGCCGGGATGGTGGAAGCGGGCGCCGTTCCTGCCCCTGCCGGATCGGGACTACGTCCGCTTCCGCCTCCAGACGGCCTACGGGCCGCACGGGACGCCGGTCGCCGGCGACCTCGTCGCCTATCTCAAGTGGTGCCGGGAGTTCAAAACCTGATCCCCGGCGCGCTCCTGGGAACGGACGCTCACCTGGGTAAAATGTAAGCGGCGACGAGGCCTGAAAATTCGGAGGAGGGTGGGGCTTGGGGAGAGCGCTGGTGCTCAACGCCACCTACGAGCCGCTCTGCGTCGTGCCGGTGCGGAGGGCCGTGATCCTCGTGCTCAAGGAAAAGGCCGAGGTCCTGCAGCACCGCGACGAACAGCTGCACTCCGAGCGCATGTCCCTCCCCGTGCCGTCGGTCATCCGTCTCGTCCACTTCGTCCGGGTCCCGTTCCGGGCCCGGGCGCCGCTGTCCCGCCGATCGGTCTTCGTCCGTGACGGGCACCGCTGCCAGTACTGCGGCGCGGCGGCGGAGAACATCGACCACGTCATCCCCCGCTCCCGG
>Ga0070741_10017396_pt1 | contig 11819 bp, 12 predicted proteins | sample Coa_R1_4_FD_66440 | JGI IMG/M metagenome (GOLD analysis project Ga0070741, IMG submission 66440) | Surface soil microbial communities from Centralia Pennsylvania, which are recovering from an underground coalmine fire - Coalmine... | ecosystem: Environmental > Terrestrial > Soil > Unclassified ...
GGTCAGCGGCGGCGCACCCTGGAGCGGATACACGTGGCCCGCCGAAGTTGCCGCCAGCAGGTACATGCGGTTGGCCTGGGTGCGCGACAACAGCGGCGAGAACCAGCGGTCCGAGGTCGCGAAGTTCGACGCCATGTAGTAGTAGTAGGGCAGGTCGGAGCCATCGTAGTAGCCCATGGCGCGGATTCCCTGAATATCATGCATCGGGGGAACGTTGTCTCGCGCATCATGCCCGGCGGTGAACACGAACCCGTCCAGGGTGGGAGTCGGCGAAGTCGGATTGAATCGGTTCCAATCGAAGTGCGCTTCATTCCAGGAGGGGCTGAGGTTCTCTACACACATGCTCTGCATGTGAAAAGACTTCACTGTGCTGGTGCCATCAAAACTGGGATTGGATGCGTTCGCGGGCAGACCGTCCACATCGGTGGGCAATCCGTTCGCGGCGCGATAGTCATTCAGTTTGCCGAAATAGTGATCGAACCCTCGGTTCTCTTGCACCAGGAAGACGATGTGATTGATTGATTTAATGCCCTGATTCGATCCGTTGTTGCTGGTAAGTCCGCGGCAACCGGTGAGCGTGACCGCCGCGGCCAACATCCCCATGAACGCAAATTGACGCACTCCCAATTTCACTTTCATCCTGTAGCACCCCTGAATGAAGACGCTTCGTAAGATGAGAGCTGGAGAGAGGTTGTTGGCCGGTGCAAGACTGGATTTCCAGTTCTCGGCAACCCACTGCAGAGCTTGGAATCCAATGCTACATGCCACGAGCGAAGGACTTGATCGCCGTCCTGTGTGCAGAAGCAGCTCTGCTTTTTTTTGGATGTGGAGGCAGCGGATCGAGCAGCAACTCGGGTGAACCCTCGATCACCGCGCAACCTGCAAACCAGAGCGTCAGCGTGGGCCAGAGCGCAAGCTTTTCCGTGACTGCGACCGGCTCGGCGCCGTTGAATTACCAGTGGCAGAAGAACGGATCGAACATAGCCGGGGCCACGTCTGCCAGCTACACAACGCCTCCAGCCACGCCCGCTGATAACGGATCTCGCTTCCAGGTCATCGTCACTAACTCGGCCGGTACTGTCACCAGCGGCACCGCTACACTCACGGTGGCAGCAACGGCAGCCGTCGACGTCAGCACCTTCAAATACGACGTTGCCCGCACCGGCCGGATGCTCAGCGAGACCACACTGACGCCGTCGAGCGTTACCTCCAACGGCTTTGGCAAAGTTGGGTTTTTCCCAGTCGATGGAAAAGTCGATGCCCAGCCCCTGTATCTCTCAAACGTGAATATTCCCGGCCAGGGTGCGCACAACGTGCTCTATGTAGTGACCGAGCACGACAGTATCTATGCATTCGACGCAGCTAGCGGGGCAACTCTGTGGAAGGTTTCTGCGTTGCAGGGAGGAGAAACACCCAGCGACAATCGGAGTTGCGGGCAGATCACTCCTGAAATCGGCATCACCTCGACCCCGGTGATTGATCGCACGCGCGGCACTAACGGCGCGATTTACATAGTGGCAATGTCGAAGAACGGATCGGGAAATTATTTTCAACGGCTTCATGCGCTTGATATCACAACGGGAGCGGAGTTGTTCAGTGGTCCGGCAACGATTCAGGCGTCCTTTCCCGGAACCGGGGACGGCAGTGTAAACGGCCAGGTCATCTTCGATGCCAAGCAATACGCCGAGCGCGCTGCTCTTTTGCTGTTGAACGGCAACATCTACCTGTCCTGGACGTCGCACTGCGACATCCGCCCCTACACCGGCTGGGTGATGGCTTACGATGCCGGTACGCTCCGGCAAACGAGTGTTGTTAACCTGACGCCCAACGGCAACGAAGGTTCGATCTGGATGAGCGGCTCAGGGCTGGCGGCGGATTCCGGCGGCAATATCTACTTTCTCGACGCGAATGGCACGTTCGACACGACCCTAGACGCAAACGGCTTTCCCAACCACGGTGATTTCGGGAACTCGTTTATGAAACTCTCCAGCGCTGGAGGGCTTCGCGTCGCCGATTATTTCGCCATGTTCAACACCGTGCAGGAATCGAACGAAGATGGGGACTTGGGATCAGGGGGCGCGATGGTATTGCCTGATCTGACCGATAACTCCGGCCAAGTGCGTCATCTCGCGGTAGGAGCAGGAAAAGATCGCAACATTTACGTAGTGAATCTCGACAACATGGGCAAGTTCAATGCCGCCACGAACAACATCTATCAGCAGATTTCCGGCCAGCTTGCGGGTGCCGAGTTTGCTTCACCGGCATATTTCAACCACACGGTTTATTTCGGGGCGGTGGGCGACGCGATCAAGGCTTTCCCGATCAGTAACGCGCATCTTTCGACGATCCCAGCAACACAGACGCCAAATGCGTTCCCTTATCCCGGCTCCAGTCCGGTAATTTCTGCCAAGGGAAACTCGGCAGCGATCTTATGGGCGGCAGAGAACGGATCAGCCGCAGTGCTTCACGCCTATGACGCGACTAATCTCGGCCGCGAGCTATACAACAGCAACCAGGCAGGAACACGCGATCACTTCGGCGCCGGTAACAAATTCATCACGCCCATGGTCGCGAATGGCAGAGTGTACGTGGCAACAACCAATGGTGTGGCAGTCTTCGGCTTATTACACTAAGACCGACCGAGGGATCGGAGCCCGGTGCCTCGCTGCCGTGGCCTATTTTCCCGTCAGGCAGTAAGCGCCGATCCGCTCCGCATTAATTGGATCCGACCCGCTGGGGAAAATTTCCACGTTATTGCAATCGTACATTCCGCGGTTCTTGGGAAGGTGCACGATGACGTAGGCTCCCGGGTCGAGCATCTTGCAACCCATCATGCCTTTGTTGCATTGCATCTCCAGGGAAGTTCTCCCCTCGACGGCAGTTATGATCACCACCCCACTGTTCAACTCACCACTTTTCACCGTAATCTGTGAAACTTCCTGCGCGAGCGCCAGGGCGGCTGCCGCTATTACGAAGACGAAGATTGCACGTTTCATAGAAACCTCCTCAGAAGTTTCCTGTTCCGCAGGCGTTCACTCGCGGTGCTGAGTCACGCCGCTGAGACAATCATCCCGCCTTCATGCACGCGTGTCTGTGATGTGTGTCGCCGCAGAATGTGCCGGATGAACCCAGATCTGGGCCATTCCGGGGATTTTCAAATCTAGATAGGGTCTTCGTGGAAGGAGGGATGGGAGTAAGTGCCGGTGACGCCGACCGGCATTTTGGCCCCACCTCGCCGGTCTTTCTTGAGGAATGGTTCGATCGGTTTGATCAGGATAGCCTTTATTCCTGAAGTGGCTTGCGACAGCTTCGCCTGCAAGTACAACATCCCATGGAGATCGATCCGCTGGCTCTCCAGCGTGTACGCTCCCTGCAAGCGAGTTCCAGCTCCGGGAACACGCAGCCTCAAGGGCGAGAAGTGAGCTGCCCCGTCCTTCAGGAGCACGTGTCCCTCCCAGTCAGAAACGACCGGAGCAGGATTGTCCAGGTTCTTCTGACCACGCGCCTGGGCGCTCAATTTATCCACGCGCGCCTGGGTATCGGGACTGGTAAACTGCCCGTCGGCGATGACGAAATTGCCGTCCAGCACTACCTTCTGAACAAAGCGCCTGTGTCCAGACGGAATCTCAATCTTTGTCTCGAAACTGGTCATGCCGGCAAGAGGTGACTTGGGCGCCCGCACGAACAAGAACAGCACATCGTCAATCCGCCCATTCTTTACCGCAAGGTCAAGATCGGCAGATCTGCCCTTACCATCTGGTCTTCTCCCGATCACCCCGTTTCCAGTGACCGTCGTATGTCCCCAATGTGCATTGACCGAGCGTAGCCTGACGTCGCCGGCGGTGGCATCCACGAGTGCGTCGAATCGAGCTTTCAGATGTACCCGATGACCGCTGCGGGTTACCTCGAAATCAGGAACGTCCGTCGAGCCACGCACTACAAGCTTGTTCACCGAGCCCTCAAAAGCTCCTTGCGAAGAAAGTGTCCCTGCAATGCCGCCGAACACTCCGAGCTGTGCCTTCTGATAAGAGTAGGTTCCGGAAAGCGGAGTCAGCTCCGGATTCTGTCCCTGCCATGGCCCCAGGCGGAAACTGGCCTTCACCATGCCCGGCGGGATCGGATTGAGTCCTTCTACCTCGCAGGACATTACCCGCCCTCCTCCCAGATTGTGTATGGACAGCTTGCGCACCTCAAAGCGCAGGGGAGGTTTTCCCGGTACACGGGAGGTGACGTCCAGGATGGAGCCGTCAGCCAGGATCTCGCCGACCGTGGTTTTTGATTGGCCAGCTTGTCCTTGAAACATGGGTTGGCCCGTGCCTAGAGGCGGCAGTACCACGTGTGCTCCCTCCAGCCGGACGAGCGGGACATGCCGGGACAACAATCCTGAGTAGCTACCTTGAATCGTCAATCTCTTCGCGGTGAGTACCGGAACCTGCTTGCTTTCCGCCTTGCTCCGCAAAGTGATGTCTTCCAGCACACAGCCGGGATAGGGGAAGAATGTCTGACGAAAGCTTCTGACCGAAACTGCGCCCTGGCTCGCCTGCTCGAGATCGTCCAACACGCGGGGCCGGGTGAAAGGCCATTCCTTCCCAAGAAGCACAGTAATGATGATTAGAACGGCCACCAGTAGCAGGCCGCCCATCAGGAGCGGTCGCAAATAAGGCGGCTTCGATGTGCGGGTCCTGGGGGGGACCGGGTGGAGGCCAGTAGAGGTGGATCGTACTCCTTCGATCGGTTCCGCCGCTCGTCTCTCCGACCTCATGCGCCATGTTAGATGGCGAAGTCAGTTACGGTTTTGTGTGTCCGGCCGGCTAAGGTCGTTTTTGTCGGTGCCGATGCCACTCACTTGGTGCAAACTCACTAAATGTAAGTTTCTCATTGATTGTTCCTGTACTTTCGAGCGCGGATTGGAATCCATTCGCTCCTTGTAACAGTCGCAAGCTGTTTCCCACACACCGCAACATTCTTCACTTCGCACCTAGAAGTCTTCGCGTAAGTGCATGAAGAAAAATCAGTTTAAAGATGGCAGGCTACGTGCGACTACCCCTCGACGTGGGGACCCCTAGGTATCTCCACAAGGGGATTTAGAACTCCGGAGGAACTATGCGATCAAAGACCCTGCTGGTCATCGCCGCTATGACTTTGGCTCTCGTCATTGCGCCGGCGACCTTTGCATCAACCGAGCTTCTCACCAACGGTAGCTTCGAGACCGGCGATTTTTCCGGCTGGAACACCGGTGGGAACTTCGAATTTACTCAGGTAGTGAGTGGTTCGTTCTACGTCTATTCGGGCGCTGAGGACGGCAACTTCTACACCACCATGGGACCGGTAGGCAGCGACGGGACGTTGAGCCAGTCGTTCTCCACCACCGCTGGCGCGCACTACACGTTCAGCTTCTGGATGGCGTCTGTGGGCGACAACCCCAGCGACTTCAGCGCTTACTGGGACGGCACTCAGGTCTATGCCCAGACCAACCCCAACACGGGTGGCGCCTGGACCCAGTTCACGTTTGATGAGGTAGGTACCGGCAGCGACAGCATCTCCTTTGCATTCCGCGACGATCCAGCTTATATCGCGCTGGACAACGTTTCGGTCATGCAGAGTGGCGGTGGTGGCGTTCCTGAACCGAGCAGCCTGTTCCTTATGGGAAGCGGCCTGCTTGGCTTGGGTGGTGTGATGCGCCGGAAACTGGGCCGCTAATTAGCTGAGCGGTTCCCGGTGGTTGTTTGACCCTTTGGGCAATTGCATTTAGTACAGGGCACCCTTCCGGGTGCCCTGCCCTTTTTGATGTGCCTTTCACTGGCCTTGCCGTTTTCTCGTGGTCCTCTCATAGGCAACTTGCACGTTCACTTGTGCACCCCACCATCAGGTCCGGCATCATGCGCGGTCGCCCCGGAACCCTGTGGAGCCATGACTTCTGGGTCAAATCGGCAACGTTTTCTTGAACTTACGATTTGCCTGTGCTCGTTTGCCATGACCGCGCACTCGGCAGACTCGCGCAGTTCTCGGCGCGCTCATGCCCATCCCAGGGTTCAGCAATTGAAGGCCGATCCGGCGCAGGTCGTGACCCAGGCTATGCACAACGAACTTAACGCTGACCTGCATGACCATTCCTTGTGGATGTATGTTTGCCACAAAGTCGACCACAACAAAGAAGTGACCAAGAAAGTGGTCGAGACCCCCAAGGGTGATCTCACGTTGACCACAGCCCAAGCCGGGCATCCCCTCTCTCCTGAAGAACTGAAGAAGCAGGACCGTCAACTCGAGGAACTCATGCGAGATCCGGGCGCTCTGGCGAAGCAGCAGCAAGCGCAGCATGACGATGATCAGAGGGCTCGCGAACTGATGAAAATGCTGCCCACCGCTTTCATTTACAAATACGAGGCGGAGCAGAAGGAGATCATTCAACTTTCGTTCCACCCCAATCCGAAATTTGATCCTCCCACACGAGAAGCCAAAGTGTTCCACTCCATGTCTGGCATCATGTGGGTACAGGCGCGCGAGTTGCGCCTGGTGAAACTGGCGGGGCATCTGATCGAAGATGTCGATTTTGGCTTTGGGATTCTCGGCAAGCTTCACAAGGGCGGCACCTTTGAACTCGATCGGGTCGAACCGGCGCCAGGTCACTGGAAAACTTCTCTAATTGACGTGCACCTTTCGGGCAAGGCGCTCTTCTTCAAATCGATCAGCGAGGATCAGCACGAGGTGGATCGCGACTACCACCGGGTTCCGGTGCTCAACGCAGTCCAGGCGGCGAAGCTTCTGGAAGGGCAGACGGATCTCGCACAAATGTCTCACGCCGCCCACAAATAGTCTCGTGACCCCTCTTTCCCATTTCACATTTGATACAACGTATTGTGACCAGAATCCTTGCTCGCCTCACGCGCGCGGCTTACGTTAGGGTTAAGGAGGAGCAGCCATGCAACTCCACTTCACCGTCCGACAGCTTCAACTCCTTGCTGATCTTCTCACGGAAGAAAAAACGGAAGAGGACCTGCTTGATCGTGTCCTCGCGCGGGACCTTCGATTGGATTACGACGAGCTGGAAAGATTGAACCACCTCGTCGCCTCCTGGAGAAACGAGGTGATTGAGAAGTTGCAATCAACAACGAAGCCTGAAACAAATGTGTCGCTGCAACAGAAGAAGATTCTCCTGGATGAAATGCAGGAAAGGCTTACTGAGGCAACCGCGATGGTTTAATAGCCACGACAGCGATTCTTCGCGCCACTTCTTCGACTGCGGTTTCCACTGCGGGGCTCATCTCGCTGCCGACGTCAAATGCCTGACCTTCAATTCCCCAGATCGAGAGATGTGGCGGAAGGCGGTGGAGGGTGTCGGCTAATTCCAGAGCTTGTAACAATCCTATGCCGTGAGTGGAAGTGGGTGTGGTGAGGGCGGGGAGTGCTTCTTTGCCATGCCAGACGTGAATGGTTCCGGCAGGCGCGCCGGTCACCACGGCATCGACAAGGATGAGTTCGTCAGTGCCTTGCCAGGCCTCAACCAGTTCCAGCGCGTCGCCGGTCACAGTGACCGTGTCAAGAGATTGAGCTCGCAATCGCTCCGCTACGATCACGCCGGCGGCATCATCGCCGCGCTGCGGATTGCCGAAACCGATAATCCGCATTGCTCACTCCCCGTCTCGCTCCACAATGACCCGCAAGAAGTGCGTGGCACATGAAATGCAGGGATCGTAATTGCGCACCGCCTGCTCGCATTTCCACGTCGCCTCCGCCAGTGGCCAGCCCACCAGTCGCGTTGCATACTCCCGCAGATCTTCTTCGATGCGCTTTTGATTTTGCGACGTTGGAGGAACGATCCTGGCGGTTGTGATCAAACCGTTCTCGTCAAAAGCGTAGCGGTGATACAGGATTCCTCGGGGAGCTTCGGTGATCGCGTGACCGGTTCCGGCGCGAACGGGCACGTCCGCGCGCGGCTGAGCAGGAGGCTCATATTCTTCAATCACGCGCAGGGCCTCAGCGCAAGCGAAAACCAGTTCGACAGCGCGAACGATAATGCTGCGAAATGGATTATTGACCGGGGGGTTGAGTCCAACCAGGGTGGCGGCTTGCTGTGCGCTCTCCGGCAGTTTGTCGAAATTCAAATTGAATCGCGCCATCGGACCAACCAGGTACGACCCACGTCCCCGCATGACTGCGTGCAACGCATTCGAGTGTTTTACGTGCTGTTCGACAAAATGCTGTTCGAACTCCTCGACGCCGATGTCGAGTCCCCGGTTGGAAACGAGCCGTCCTTCGTTGAACGGATATTCTTCAGGATGACGCAGGGCGACAAAATCGTAGTCTTGCTCGAAATCCGGGAACTCCAAGCCGGCCGTCCAGCGCACAGTCTCAACCGAGGCCTCGATGGCCCACTTCAGATCTTCCGCCATGGCCTGCAACTGGCGCCTGGCCGGGACTTTGTAAAACCCACCCAGGGCCGCGGAAATAGGGTGGATTTCGCGGCCCCCCAGCAAGGTCACGATCTGATTTCCAATCTTCTTCAGACGCAGAGCGCGTTCGACGATCGGCCTGTGATCGCGAGCCATCTCGGCAATGCTGTGGCATCCGAGAAAATCGGGCCCGTGCAGCATGTACACGTGCAGCGTGTGGCTTTCGATCCATTCTCCGCAGTAGAACAGGCGCCGCAACAAACGCACGGCAGGATCAATCTGCACGCTGAGGCCACGTTCGATGGCGTGGATCGCGCTCATCTGGTATGCAATCGGGCAAATTCCGCAGATACGCGAGGTAATATCCGGTACCTCGTTGAAATGCCGCCCGCGCAAGAACGCCTCGAAAAACCGGGGCGGCTCGTAAATCTGCAGCTTCACATCGGCGACCCGCTCACCCGCCATTCGGATGTGAAGTGCGGCCTCGCCTTCCACCCGGGCCAGGGTGTCGACGCGAATCGTTCTGTTGGCGCTCGCCGTCATTTCCGTTTGCACTCCTCGCTGGCTTTGCGAAACTGCCACGCCCACGCGTTAAACCCCTTGTAAGCGCGTGCAATTTGTTCGTCGCTCTGCCCCATGGTTCGAAATTGGCTGGTCAGTGACGCGGTGTTCGGGCTCTCCATCGGCCCGAAACAGCCGAAACATCCGCGGTTGTAACTCGGACACAGCGCGCCGCATCCGGCCTGCGTTGCCGGACCCAGGCACACGGTTCCGGCGGCAATGGCCACACAGACATTTCCTTTGCGCTTGCATTCCATACAGACGCTGTACGTGGGCAGATTCGGCTTGCGGCCCGCTAGAACCGCACTGATCACTTCGATGAGCTGGTGCTTGCTGATGGGACATCCGCGCAGTTCGAGGTCTACCGGCACATGCTCGGCAATAGGAGTTGAAAGCTTCAACGTGTTGATGAACGACGGGGTGGCGTATACCACGCGAATAAATCCATCTACATCCTGCCAGTTGCGCAGCGCCTGGATCCCGCCGGCCGTGGCGCACGCCCCCAGCGTAATCAGGGTTCTGCACTGTTTTCGCACCTGCTGAATGCGCTGCGCGTCGTGATGGGTGGTGATCGATCCCTCGACGAACGCGATGTCGTAGGGTGGTTTGCCCATTGCGCTGCTGGCCTCCGGGAAATACGCGATCTCCACCGCGCCAAGAACTCCGAGCAGCTCGTCTTCGGCGTCAAGCAAGCTCAGTTGGCAGCCGTCGCACGAAGCGAACTTGAACACCGCGATCTTGGGTTTAGAGTTCATACTTATCCATCAACGGCCGGATGCGATCGCTGCGAAAGACCGGTCCATCCTTGCAGATGAAATGCGGACCGTACTGGCAGTGTCCACACCATCCGATCCCGCACTTCATGTTCCGTTCCATCGAGAGATATACGTTCTCCCGCGCGAGACCGAGCCCGTCCAGATCGCGCAGCACAAAACGCATCATGATCTCCGGCCCGCACAGCATGGCAACCGACTGCGCCGGCTGTACTCTGGCAAACTTGAATAAAGTAGTAACCACACCGACGTGTCCGCGCCAGCTCAACCCGCCGTAATCCACCGTAACCAGCACTTGCGTGTCGCGCTGCTTCGCCCAGCTGGCCAGTTCTTTGCGGTAGAGCAGATCGCGCGGGCTACGTGCGCCATAAAGCAGCACCAGACGCCCATAGTCCTCGCGATGGTTCAAGACCTCATAGATGACAGGCCGCAACGGTGCCAGTCCAATCCCGCCGGCCACGATAATCAGGTCCCGCCCGCGCGCCGCCTCAACCGGCCATGCCTTGCCATAGGGACCGCGTACTCCGATCGTGCTGCCCACTTCCTGGCTCACCAGCGCATGAGTTGCTTGGCCCACGGAGCGGATGGTGTAGATCAAGTGCTGATCTTCTTGCGGGTTCCCGCTGATCGAGATAGGCAGTTCGCCGACTCCAAACACCCACAACATGCTGAACTGGCCGGGTTGGAACCCGGTACCGCCGCCGTTTTCGGGTTCCAGGGCAAGCGTGAATGTGTCGTACGTCTCCTTGGCAATGCTTCGCACGACGAAAGGCGAGGGCAGCATCGGATTACCGCCCGCTTGCTGCGCCTGTGCTTCAACGAATACCGGATTGTCCACTAGCGTGCTCATTTACGCGATCGCATACACGTCCAGCAATTGCAGACGTGTCGCCTCCAACCTCTTTTCGATCACTTGGGCAAAGCGCTTCAGCAACTCGTACCCGAGATCGTGATTCGCTTCACACTTCGTGCGCAGGCACTTTCCATCCAGAGCGATGGCCCTTGTCGCCTGAATCGCGCGCGCATTGAATTTCCACTGGTACGGCGGCAACAGCCAGGACCAGCCCAGAATCTCGCCCTCTCCGGCCGTCGCGACCATGATCGGCTTCCGGTGCGGCGGGAAAATTTCCAGCGCCACCTTGCCCGAGCGCAGCAGGTAAAATTCGTTCGCCTGGCCGCCTTCGCGGAAGATGTATGCGCCCGCATCGAAGCGGACGTTGGACGCACAGCTGGTAATGAGGTTGGCGTATGGCGATGCCAGATTGCTGAAAAACGCGTGCTCGCTCAGTATGCGCTCAAGAGTTTCCATGGGGTTTCTCCTGGAGGGCCTTGATCTCTTCCGTGATGTCAATCGCCGCCGGACACCACACGATGCAGCGCCCGCAGCCCACGCATCCTGCCGTCCCAAACTGATCGATCCAGGCGGCAAATTTGTGCGTCAACCATTGCCGGTAACGCGCGCCTGCCGAGGTGCGAATGCTGCCACCGTGGATATAAGAGAAGTTCATGCTGAAGCAGGAGTCCCACCGCCGCCATCGCTCGGCATGATTTCCGCTCACATCGGTCGAATCCTCCACGGTCGTGCACAAGCATGTGGGACACACCATGGTGCAGTTGCCGCACGTCAGGCAACGCTCGGCGACCTGATTCCAGCGCGGATGATCGAAGTTTCTGTAAAGCAGATCGTGGAGACCTTCGGTGCGTACTTTGCGTTCCTGTCGGCTTGCGTCTTCAATGCCAGCCTCCAGTTTGCGGATTTCATCGGATGACGCAGGAATCGAATGCAGTTCCGACAGTACCTCGGCTCCACGCTCGCTTCCGGGGCGCACCAGGAAACGATGGTGGCCGTCGGCGTTGAATTCGGCCAGCATCAGGTCGAACCCGTTCTTCACTCGTGGCCCTACGCCCATGGATGCGCAAAAGCACGTCGGTCCCGAGTGCAGACACTGCACGGCCACGAAGAATGCGTGTTCGCGCCGGCTTTCATAGGTCGGGTCGCGATACTTGTCGCCAAGCAGCGCGCGATCCTGGATATTGATCGCAGCCAGTTCGCACGCTTTCATTCCGATAAACGCGTACCGCTGCTCTGGCGTCG
>Ga0070741_10017397_pt1 | contig 11818 bp, 9 predicted proteins | sample Coa_R1_4_FD_66440 | JGI IMG/M metagenome (GOLD analysis project Ga0070741, IMG submission 66440) | Surface soil microbial communities from Centralia Pennsylvania, which are recovering from an underground coalmine fire - Coalmine... | ecosystem: Environmental > Terrestrial > Soil > Unclassified ...
CCGTGACCACCACCGCTAACGCCGCTGAGGCCGCCGCCGCTGACTCCACTCAGGCCGCCGCCACTGACTCCGTGACCACCACCGCTAACGCCGCTGAGGCCGCCGCCGCTGACTCCACTCAGGCCGCCGCCACTGACTCCGTGACCACCACCGCTGACGCCGCTGAGGCCCCCGCCACTGACTCCACTGAGGCCACCGCCGCTCACTCCACTGAAGCCGCCACCGCTAACGCCGTGACCACCGCCACTGACGCCGCTGAGGCCCCCGCCACTGACTCCACTGAAGCCACCGCCGCTTACTCCGTGACCTCCACCGCTGACACCACTGAAGCCGCTCAGGCCGCCACCACTGACTCCACTTACAATGATTACGCCATGGCTCGACGGCTGTGTGCCCAAAACCCGGACTTCACTGCCCACCGCCAACGATACGGCGCCAGCGGACATCATCGGAGTCAAATCCACGCTCACGCCACTGACCACTGCGTGGCCGACAGCGGCGTTCATGGATTGCACGGTACCCGTCAACAAAATGTTAGTTGAGCCGGCTACGTAGTTCCCTTCCTGGCGGACAAGCGACGCCTGCAAACGCCCATCCGGGAGGCTCTTTCCAAAGACTGCTACCGACTCGCCGACGTTCAAATTCAACGCGGACGGCAGCAAAACCTGTTGGCCCAGAATGATGGCTATGCCGCTCTTCGGGTTAATCGACTCCACCGGACCTATGGCCAGGAGTGTTGCGCCTTCTGCCATAAAGCCTGGGCCGTGAGACGGTTCCTGCGCCTGCGCGACAACTCCCGCGCTCAGCAGGATGGCCGTTACAAATCCTGACACTGTGCTTTTCATCAATGCGTCCCTAATTGAAATTGCGTTACTTCTTCCGATAGACGGGTGCAAGCACATCGATTTCTTCGATAGCTGGGGCCGGAGGCTTGCGGCTCTCCGGAGCTTCAGCACGTTCATAGCGGTCGGAGATCGTCCGTTCTCCGGGGAGTTCTTCGAAGAAATACACCCCGACGCCGTACCGTTTTCCGGTGGGGTGACTATCTGACCCACCCAACGCGGTAAGAAAGATGTCCAAGTCCGCGATCAGTTCCTGCCCCTTGTCGCGTATAGTCATAAGGAACTTGTCGCGACCGGGCTCGGAAAGAAATTGATCGGAAACAACAGTGCGCTCGAAGTAGGCCGGTTCATCGTCTGAGCGCAGCAGGTTGTGTACGAAGTTGGCCGCGACGACTCCCAAAAAACGTCCGGTGCGTTCGATCCGCATCACGTCGCCGTCCGGCGGGACATAGGCACGCGATAGGCATCTGGCCGTGTTGCTATCTATGATCTCAATTGAGCGCGCAGCAATTAGCTCATCCAACAGTGCCTCTTGATCGGCATTCGGACATGCGAGCGTGACAAGCTCCTTGAAGCACCTTCGCGGCGAGCCCGGCGTGGGACGCAAATCGAGATCAAGGGGCATGCCATAGGCCCCAGAGAAACTCGAATCGTTATGCCAGGCGGTCAGTAAACTGGTGATCTGATCCAGACTGACATTTCCCCTCAGACTATGGGGAGCGCCGGCGCGCAACGCGTCCCGCAGCGCACTAACATCTGACTTGGGGAGACCGGCCACGATCGCCAGTCGCGCATCGGTCGTCGGTCGCTTGTGGTCCTGGAGCCGGGCCTCGAGCGCCTGAATGAAACAGCGCCGCACGACACCGGAGATCTCGCTTGCGGAGATGCCGTACTCGAAAGCAACACGCATCAGCGGTCGCATCAGCGACGCAAACACGTTGAGTACAGCCTCTTTTTCCTTGACCGTCTTGTTCATTCTTCGATTGCCGCAGCGCGCCACGAAGCCGCGCACCCTCCCCGAGGCAAAGCTGGCAGCAGCCCAGTCTCGGCCCGCGTTATGTAAGGCAAACTAGCAGCAAATTGTGACAGTCGTCAAAGAATTGCACCGCGTCATTGACGTGGCGGCGGAAGGCTGGATCGCCTGCGGAACAGGGAACCTCGCCGGGGCGACAAGCCTTTGAATTTACTTATTCTTTTGACGTTCCGCAGGGCGACGGATACGCTCGAATCCCGACCGAAAAAAGGTAGGCGGGGCGCGGTTACGTACTATCCGCAAGGAGTCAGGTACTTTCCGTAGGATCGACCAGTCTCTGGTGCTCGAGGATCGCATACCGGTCGGTCATACCCGCTATGTAGTCGGCCACCGCCCGGGCCCGCCCGTCGATCCCCCGAGCGGTTTCCGCCTCCCGGGCCAGGCCCCGGTGTTCCGGCGGCATCAGGTTGATATCCGCAAGAAACAGCTCGAACAGTGTCTTCACGACCTGCCGTGCCTTGGAGGTCATGCGCAGAACCTTGTAGTGGCGGTACACGTGCTCGCGCAGAAATTCCATGAGCTCCAGGTGCTCCTCCCGGGCCACATCGCTGAGGCTGGCCAAGGGCTTCGGCTGGGCTCGGATGTCATCGATCGACCGGGGCTCGGTGGCATCGATCCGTGCCTGGGTGGTCCGGACGAGGTCAGTGACGATGAAATTGATCATGCGCCGCACCACCTCATGGACCAGGCGCCGCTCGCCCAGCCCGGGGTATTGGCCGAGCACCACGTCGTACTGGCGACGGAAGGTGCGGACATCGAGTAGATCCCGAATCTCGATGAGCTGGGCGCGGATCCCGTCATCGACATCGTGGTTGTTGTAGGCGATCTCGTCGGCGAGATTGGCGATCTGGGCTTCGAGCCCCGGCTGCCGGTGTTGCAGGAACCGCTCGCCGAGCTCGCCGAGCTCGCGCGCATTGCGGATCGAGCAGTGCTTGAGAATGCCCTCCCGGCATTCGAAGGTCAGATTCAGGCCGCGGAATTCCGCGTAGCGCTCCTCGAGCTCATCGACCACGCGCAGCGATTGCAGGTTGTGCTCGAAGCCGCCGTGCGGGCGCATGCACTCATTGAGCGCATCCTGCCCGGCGTGCCCGAAGGGGGTATGGCCCAGATCGTGGGCCAGGCTGATTGCCTCGGTGAGGGATTCGTTCAGTCGCAGTGCAGCAGCGACCGAGCGGGCGATTTGCGCCACCTCGATCGAATGAGTGATTCGGGTTCGGTACAGATCGCCCTCGTGGTTCACGAACACCTGGGTTTTGTAGACCAGCCGGCGGAATGCGTTCGAGTGAATGATGCGATCCCGGTCCCGCTGGAACTCGGTGCGATACGCCGGTTTCGGCTCAGGATGGCGCCGCCCCCGCGAGTGCTGGTCATCGGCTGCGTATATCGCCAGGCCGCCCCTCGCTTGACTGTCGGCGCTCACGAGATCACCCGATGAAAGCGTCCATCGTGCGTCGCAACCCGGCCTCGGAATACTCTGCGGTGACCGTGCCTTCGCCCACACCCTTGAGCAACACGAGCCGGATCCGGCCACTTTGAATCTTCTTGTCCCGATGCATGTGGTCCAGAACGGCCGTGGGCCGCACGCCCTCGATCCTCAGGGGCAACCCTGCGCGCTCGACCAGACGGCGCACGCGGTCGACATCTTCCGCACCGATCAGGCCGCATTCGTGAGACATGGCTGCTGCCATCAGCAGCCCGGCGCCCACGGCCTCCCCATGCAACCATTGCGTGTATTGAGTAGCGGCTTCGATGGCGTGTCCGAAGGTGTGCCCCAGATTCAGCAAGGCGCGATCACCCTCTTCGCGCTCATCGTTCGCCACGATCTGTGCCTTGATCTCGCAGGATCGACGCACGGCATAGGCCAGCGCCGCGGCATCCAGAGTCAGCAACGCATCCAGGTGGGCCTCGAGCCAGCTGAAGAAGACCGCATCGCAAATCAGACCGTACTTGATGATCTCGGCCATCCCGGCCCGCAGCTCCCGGACCGGCAATGTCGCCAGAGACGCCGTGTCTGCCAGCACCGCACTGGGCTGGTGGAAGGCGCCGATCAGATTCTTGCCGCCCGGGTGATTGACGCCAGTCTTGCCGCCAACCGAGGAATCGACCTGGGCGAGCAGGGTCGTGGGCACCTGCACGTAGCGGACTCCCCGTTGATAGCAGGCCGCGGCAAAGCCAGCCATGTCCCCGACCACTCCGCCCCCGACGGCGACGACCTGGCAGTCGCGGCCGAAACGATTGGCCACCAGGACATCCAGGATGCGGGTGACCGTGGTGAGTGTCTTGTGGGCTTCCCCATCGGGCAGGATGGCCTCGAGGACTCGTTGGGCGCTCAAGCCTGCCGTGACGGGCGGCACGTACAAAGGTCCGACGGCGGAGTTGCTGACGATCAGCACATCGCGCGCATCGATGTGCTCCCGGATCCGATCCGGTTCCTGCAGCAGCCCCGCGCCGATCAAAATCGGATAGGAGCGCTCGCCCAGCTCGACTTTTAGCGTATCCACATGCAACAAAAACGCCCAACCCAACGGGGCGCAACGCGCCTCCCAGTATACGTGCCCCGAGCCCGCCCTGCCGCGATGACCACCGGCCAACGGCCCCAGGCAGCGCGACGCCGATCAGCCTCTCGCTCTCGAGTCGAGCTCGCGCAGGATCAGCTCCGCCACATAGTGAACCTTGCGGCTGTCGGTCGCGACCGTGAGGTCGGCGATCTGCGCGTACAGCGTGCCGCGCTTGTCCATGAGCTCTTCGAGCTTCGCCTGCCGATCCACGTTGGTGAGCAATGGTCGCGCCCGGCCTTGCCGCACACGGTCAGCCTGTTGCGCAACCGAAGTCTCCAGATACACGACCCGGCCGCGCTCGGCGAGCACCTTGCGATTCTCGGGCAGCAGCACCGCCCCGCCCCCGGTGGCGAGCACGATCGGCTCCAGCGCCGTCAGGGCTTCGATGACATCACGCTCGCGTGCCCGGAAGCCCGCCTCGCCTTCCTTCTCGAAGATGAAAGGGATATCGACTCCGGTGCGGCGCTCGATCTCCGCATCGCTGTCGTGAAACGGCACGTTCAGAACGCGGGACAGATGTTTGCCCACGGCGCTCTTTCCGGAGCCCATCGGACCGATCAGAAACAGGTTCGGCTTGCCCAGCATCGCTGTGCAGGATACCGAAATGAAGCGGCCGCCCGAAGGCGGCCGCTTGCACTCGATCGAACGCCTGAGACTCAGTTGACCGTGACGGGAATGGTGAAGACGGAGTTCGTTCCATTGGGCGCCGTCACCTGAATCGTGATCGTGCCTCCGCCGGCGGAGCTGGCGGCTGCCACAGAGAACGACACCTGCTCGCCACCCCTGCCCGCATCGCAGCCGACAATGAAGGGGCTGGGCGTCTGCGTGACGGTCCCTGCACCGGTATCGGCCGACACCGCCACTTTCGTGCCTGCCGCCATGGCATTGCCGTTCGAGTCGGCCACACCGATCGTCACGGTGCCCGAGGTGGAGTGTGTGATGCTCAGGCCTGAGCCATTCCCGGTGAATCCGGTCGCGCCCACGAATGTGACCGCAGCCGCGCTCGTGGACATGATGATGAGGTGAGAGGCGCTGATCGCCAGGGTATTCGTGGTGCAGCTCGAGGCCGTGCACGTAATGCCCTTGAAGGTCCCGTCACCGGGATCCCGGACTCCGTTCTTGTTGAAATCCAGGAAGTACTCGCCGTGATCATAGGTACCGTTTTCGTTGTCGTCCCGGAACGGCTCTCCCAGGTTGGCGAACGTCTCGCCCGGATCGTAGTAGCCGTTGCCGTTGGCATCGTTGAAGAATTCCTCGCCGATGGCGGTGGCCATGACCATAGCGCGGCCATTGTTGGCGGCCGGCGGGACGCTGGAGGTCGTCGGGCGCGGATCGGCACTGGTCCACAGCGCCGTGCAGGTCCCGTCTCCCGGACTGGTGGGCGAAGAGGGCGTCGTGCAGCTTGCGACGATGTGGCCGCCATCCGTGGTGAACGCGACTGCCGTACCATCCGGCGCCGGATTGTTGTAGCGGTCGGCCAACCGGACAGTGACCGGAACGGTCACACCATCAATGTCATAGGCTTCAACGTTGGAGCACGCGAGCGTGCTGGCACCGGTGCCATACGTGGCCGGGCCTACCGAGATGGAGAACGCGTTGGAGGACGGCAAGCCCGTGCTGACCGTCAACGCGCTCGACTCGGTCGAAAGGGCTGGACTTGCAATGGAGGCTTTCACGCGGACCGTGCTGTGGGCCGTACCCGAGCTCACCACCGTCTGCACGGTGCCATCTGCCGCAGAGGTCGCCGAGGTGGGCGATATCGTGAGGCCGCCGACAGTTGAGTCCAGCGCGAACGTCACCGTCACGCCGGGCCGGTCGCCGCCAGTCGAGTCCGTGACTTTGAAGATCACGGTCGAGGTCTCGTTGAGGCCCGTGCCCTTCAACCCGATCGTTGAGGGCGTCGCGGACACGAATTGAATCGAGCCGATCGAGGCCGCCGCGACCGAAACGGTACCCGTTGCGCTCAGGTTCTGCCCCCCGACAAGCGCGCTTGCCGTGATGACATCGGAGCCACTACAGCCCTTCGCGGTGTAGGTGGCACTGGCGCTGCCAGTTGATGTCTGAACGGTGCCCGGACTGCTCCCGGCCGTGCTGGCGCCCGAGGCCGTGATCGTGGCAAGTCCCTGCGCGACGCACGGCGAGTTGAATGTCACCGTGACCGCAGCACCGGTATAGAGCGTGCCGGTCTGATCGACGATGGTCACGGTCAGGCTGGCTGTGCCGCCGGCCGACAAAGAGGTGCTGGACAGAGAGATGACCCCTGTCTGAAAGCTCGAGCCGCTGCCGTTGCCCATCGAGTAAGTCGTGGTCGTGCCGGTGCCCGTGCCCGTACCGGTACCGGTACCGGTGCCGCTGGTGCCGCTGGACGAGCCGCCACTGAGGTTCTCGCCTCCGCCGCAGGCGGAAAGCGCGAGCGCCAGGATTGCTGCTGCCGGGATCGAAAAGGATTTGTGCATTGTCCTCACCTGAAAACTTCCTGCCGATGCGGTTCCCGCCCGCATCAGTAGACGTTGACCCCTTCGCGAACGATCTTCGGTGTCACGAAGATCAGCAGCTCATCCTTATTGTTGGTTTTCGATGTGGTCTTGAACAGGTTGCCCAGGACGGGGATGTCCCCGAGGAAAGGCACCTTCGTCGAGTCTTCGCGATGGGTGGTCTGCAGAACGCCACCCAGCACCACGGTCTGGCCGTCATTCAGCAGCACCTGCGTCACGATCTCCTTCGTGTCGATGGAGGGAACGTTGACGCCGCCCGAGGCGACGGTGATGGTGCCGATGCTGTCGTTCTTGACATCGATGTCGAGAATGATGCGGTTGTCAGGAGTGATCTGCGGCGTCACCTTCAGTGAGAGCACTGCCTTCTTGAAGGAGATGGTGGTCGCACCGCTCGAGGCCGACTGCTGATACGGGATCTCCGTACCCTGCTCGATGGTCGCCTCCTTCTGATTCGCCGTGATGACTCGCGGCGAGGAGATGATCTGCGCGTTGGTCTCGGCCTGGGCCGCGGACAGCTCGAGATCCACGATGTAGTTCGAGCCGAGGATGCCGAGGGCGAAACTGCCGGCGGGGCTGGAGACCGGCAGATTGACGTTGTAGCGGTTGGCGGCCGTCGAGCCGGTCGGAACCTGAACGGGGAACGGGCTGCCGTTGGCTGCCGTGTTGGCGAGCGCGGAGCCGATGGCCGTGTCGGTGGAGGCGGCCGTTCCACTGGTCGTCCAGATGCCATTGCCGTTCGCCTGCGCCGTCGTGTAACCGAAGCGGGCGCCGAGCTGGCGATTGAAGTCGTCGTTGACGATGACGACGCGCGCCTCGATCAGCACCTGGCGCACCGGGATGTCGAGTGATGCCACCAGGCGGCGGATGTCGGCCAAGCGATCGGCCGTATCCTGTAGGAGCAGCGTGTTGGTGCGCTCGTCCACGGCGACGTTGCCGCGGGCAGAGAGCAGAGAGCCGCCGCCCTGCGACTTGATCAGCGCCGCCATGTCAGCGGCCTTGGCGTAATTCACCTGCAGGTAGTCGGCGCGCAGCGGCGAGAGCTCCTGGATGTCCTTGCGGGCGGCCAGCTCTGCCTTCTCACGCGTGGCGAGCTCTTCCTGCGGGGCCACGATGATCACGTTGTCCTGCTTGCGCTTGTCCAGTCCCTTGGTACGCAGCACGATGTCGAGCGCCTGATCCCAGGGCACGTTCTGCAGTCGCAGCGTCACATTGCCCTTCACCGAGTCGCTGACCACGATGTTCTGGCCGCTCGCATCAGCGAGCAGCTGCAGAACCGCACGCGTCTCGATGTCCTGAAAGTTGAGGGTGAGGCGCTCGCCGGTGTACTGCGGCTTCTCTTCCTGTGCAGCAGCGGCCTTGCGCTGCGGCTGAATCTCCACGACGTACTCATCGTCGGACTGGTAAGCGAGCTGCTCGTAGTCACCCGAGGCATTGATCGCGATGCGGGTACCGGTGCCCACGCGCGTGACCTCGAACGAGCTGACCGGAGTGCCGAAGTCGGTGGCGTCATAATGCCGGGCCAGGTTCTTGGGCAGATCCGCATCCAGGTCCACCACGATCTGGCTGCCGACCTGGCGCAGGTTGATGTGTGTGTGGGGGTCCGTCAGCTTGACCATCACGCGGCCCGCACCATCGGTGCTGCGGCGGAAGTCGATGCTGCGGATCGCGCGCTGCCCGACGGCTGCGGAGGCGGTCCGGGTCGGCAGGACTGGGGTGGCGCCCCCCGTGTTGGCGACAGCCTGGTTGCCGGCACCCAGCATGACGATGATGTTGTTGCCATCGACACGCGTCTCGTAGGGCACGAGCTTGTCGAGGTTCAGAACCAGCCGGGTACGGTCCTTGGCTTCGGCGGCCAGGATGGAATCAAGGCCCGAGGAGTGCACGTCGATGCGGCGCGAGGGCAGCGCAAGCGTCGTGTTGGGCAGGTCGAGCGAGATGCGGGCCGGATTGTCGATGGTGAACGACAGCGGCTGAGGGGCCGGTCCGGACAGGCGCATGGTCAACTGCACCTGCTGGCCGGGCAGCGGTTGCACGTCGATGGCTTCCAGCTTGGGGCCGTCCTCGGCGCGGACCGCCTGACTCGGGAGAATCCCGAGAATGCCGGCGATCATGAGCCACGCCGCCGTGGCCAGGACCTGTACTCTCGGGCTGTGAGCTTTCATTCGTGCGAACTCCCTGAAGAACCTGTGCGACTGAGTCGGAGACTTATTCGTTGAGACCGAGCGCCGCGGGGCGCTCCATGTATCCGCCGAGGCCGTCCGGCACGATTTCGGTGAGAACGATCTTCGCCGGCGTGATGTCGGTGATCTTGCCGTCCGCCTGGCCCATGTAGTTGCCGTCGGTCACGCGGTGCACCAGGCCGTCCTTGGTCTGGACGAGCCCGTACATCCGGCCGCCGAGCTTCAGCGTGCCCACCATCTTCAAAGTATCGAGCGAGAACTGTTCGAGGAACTCCCGATTGCGCTTGGAGTCGGGCCGCAGTCCCTGCGCGCCCGGGCCACTGCCGCCAGGCAGGAAGGGAGAGCGCATCTCAGCAGCCGCGTAAACGAAGGTCTCGTACGGCTTGACCTCCGGCAACGGCTCGACGCGTCCGCCCGGCTCCTTCTTCGTATCCTCGATGAAGCGCTGCAGCTCATCGTCGGCGCTCGAGCAGGCCGACAGGAAGCCGAGCGAGGTGCTCGCCAGCGCCATCAGGAAAACTAGCTGACCACGATATCTGTTCATAGTGACCAACCCCGGTCAGGGGGCCTAACCTCCACTACCGGGTCTGGGATGATGCTGCTGCTGATCCTTGCGCTTCTCGGCCTCGGCGGCGGCGACCTCGTCCTCATCGAGATAACGATAGGTCTTCGCCGTCAGGGCCAACGTGAGCTGGTCGTATGCGTCCTTGTTGACCGATTTGATCTCGATGTCGTGCAGCGTGACGATACGGGGCAGGGCCGCAATGCCGCTCACGAACTCGCCGAACTGGTGATAGCTGCCGGTCAGCACGATCTTGATGGGCAGCTCGGCATAGAAGTCTCTCTTCTGCTCCGACTGCGGCTGGAACAGCTTCTCTTCCAGACCGGCCGAAAGTCCGGTCTGCGAGATGTCCACCAGCAGGTTCGGCACCTCGGTCTTGCCGGGAAGCTGGCGCAGCAGCGCGCCGAAGGAGCGCTCGATGTCCTTGAGCTGCTGCTTGTAGACCTCGAGGTTGACCGCCTTGGCGTGCTTGGTCTTGAACTCCTGGCGCAGCGTGCCTTCGGTATCCGCACGCCGCTGCAGCTCCGGACGCTGATCGTTCCAGACGAACACGTAGGAGAGCACGATCGACAGCACGACGAAGCAGGCCGCGACTGCGCCTGCTCGTATGGGGAAAGGCCAGCGCCCCGGATCACGCGGATCCAGTGATCGCAGTTCCTCCATCAGATTCATTGCGCGCTCCCCCTGCTGGCCATGACCTTGGCGCCCGGTTTGCGCGCGCTCTTCACTGCCGAGGCATCATCCTGGGAGGCAGTGGAGACCTGGTCGGCGTATAGAGTGAAATTGGAGCCCGGGGGCCCCTTGTTGTCCTTGCTGGTCTGAACGACCTCCAGCTCCGGATTGCGCAGCCACTCCGAGCCGTCGATGTTGCGCATGAAGGAGGACACGCGCGTGCTCGATTGCGCCACGCCCTCGAACTTCAGCCGCTTGTCGGTCTGCTTGACGGAGGTCAGGTAGACCCCGTCGGGCAGCGTACGCACGATCTCATCGAACACGTGCACGATCTCCGGGCGAGAGCGCTGGAGCTTCTCGATGATCTCCATGCGTGCGATGAACTTCTGCTTCGCGCTTTCGAGGTCGTTGATCTCCTCGATCTGCTTGTCGAGCGTCTTGATCTCCACGCGCAGCTTCTCGTTGCGGTGCTCCTGCGCATCGATCATGGACCCGTACATCAGGTAGATCGCGAAGGTCGTGAAGCAGGCGGCCAGGGCGGCGGCTCCGAGAGCCACCGTGAACTTGACCTTGCGCTCCTTGCGCTCTTCTTCGCGCCAGGGAAGTAGGTTGATGCGCGGCATGTCAGTCGAAGCTCCTCAGTGCGAGACCACAGGCCGTGAGCAGCGCCGTGGCGTCCCGTTGTACGGCCTGTGCCTTGGCGCGGGACGACAGTTTCATCTGTCCGAGTGGATCGCCCTTTTCCGCCTGGATGCCCACGCGGCTGGAGATCACGTCGGCTACTCCCGGAATGTTGGCGCAACCGCCGCACACGATGATCTTCTCGGGCTGCTCGCGGCCCGAGCCGGAAGCGAGATAGAACTGCAGTGAGCGACTGACCTGTTGAGTCATGTCATCGATGAACGGATCGAGCACCTCGGACTGGTAGTTGCCCGGCAGGCCGCCTTCCTTCTTTGCACGGCCCGCTTCCTCCATCGAGAGGCCGTAGGTGCGCATGACTTCCTCGGTGAGCTGCTGCCCGCCGAAGGCGAAATCGCGCGTATACACGACCTTGAGATTGCGCAGCACGCTGAATGTCGTGCTGCTCGCTCCGAAATCCACTACGGCGATCGAACGATCGATACCACCGTCGGGCATCTGATGTGTCATCAGCTTGCAGGCGTTCTCGAGGGCAAACGCCTCGACGTCCACGATCCGGGCGCTCAGTCCGGCAGCTTTCACCGCGGCCTGTCGCTGATCGACGTTCTCGGTGCGCGTGGCAACCAGCAGAACGTCGTTGGTCTCGGAATCCTTCTCCGAAGGACCGAGCACCTCGAAGTCATAGCTGACCTCATCCATCGGAAATGGAATGTACTGGTCGGCTTGCATCTCCACCTGCGCCTCGAGATCGTTGGTGCGCAGCGAGCGTGGCATCTGGATGACTTTGGTGATCGCGGCATCGCCGCTGATCGCGATCGCGACCTCACCGCTCTTGGC